>Ga0079301_1000690_pt1 | contig 16386 bp, 5 predicted proteins | sample Wag4_2014_7_11_3_FD_74797 | JGI IMG/M metagenome (GOLD analysis project Ga0079301, IMG submission 74797) | Fresh water mixed with fracking chemicals microbial communities from Ohio, USA - Utica-2 Time Series FC 2014_7_11 | ecosystem: Engineered > Industrial production > Chemical products > Input... | reverse complement strand
GACGACCACAACCCGACGCACAAGGAGCGGTCAACTGCGCCCTGAGCCTGGTTGGCAGGCCTTATCAGCGAGGGAGCAAGGGGCCACTTGCCTTTGATTCTGCTGGACTTATCGACTATTGCTATCGTTCAATTGGACGCAGCGTAGGTGCAACAATTGCCCAGCAAGGCCAAGGCTATCGCGAAAAAGTACAGAGTCTTGCTCTTGCCAGGCCAGGAGATGTTATCCAGGTTAGTGGCGGTCAACATACAGCTATTCTTGTAACTGTAGCTCCCCCAACGATTGTCGAGGCCCCGCCAGACGGGACTGGAGTTGTTCGTGGCCCTGTTCCGCTGACCTACCCAATCACTGACATTTCGGGAATCTATCGCTACGCGGATTGGGGTGGCCCAGGTCCTGCACCCTTCAATCCTGTTGCAGGACCTGGCAATCCGGTAGGAACGGGAAGCACAAGCGGAATCGGTGGCGGTGCAGGCAGCGACGGGCAAGAAGAGCCAATTGCGCGAAACCTGTTCTCTTACATGTTTACTCCCGCACACTTTGCTCCTTCTGTTGCCAACCTGTTCAGCGGAGAAAAATCTTTTATTGACTGTCAGCCGCTCATTCAAGAAGTTCAGGCAGTCTGTCGAAGCGGCTTAAGAAACTTCACCAGTGCGCCCAACGGTGATTTTATTGCGTACTATCCGGATTATTTTGGGGTAGACGGAAAACCAATAGCAATGACCATTGAAGACATTGAGATGAAAGATGTTCGCATAAATCTTTCTGACGATGCCATGACCACCCACGTCTATGTCAGCGGAGACGCCACCATGGGTCTGGGCCAGAAGACAGAAGCATTGGGTTGGCTAGTCTCAATGGGCGTAGCGACACTAGAGAATGAAACCCTCTTCCAGAGGCTTAGGCAGGTTGTTCCCGGCGGCACAGACGGACTCAGTGGCCAGGCCCTTCTTCAAAAATATGGAGTCAGACCACTTCAACTGGAGTTCAACATGATTGCCAGCCATAAGCTGGAATTCCTGGTGGCGTGCCAGCTATTCATGCAGAAGTGGGCTGAGCAATACGAAACAACAGCCAGCTTCACCTTCATGCCTGAGCTTTTCCCTGGTATGCGAGTTGCCTTGGCAGACACGGGAATTGTGGTCTATGTATCGGAAGTTACCCACACTTTCGACTGGGAACAGGGCTTTACCACACAGGCAACAATTATGGCACCCAGTTCAGCCAATGGAGCCAAGCTCGTCAACAACGTCATGTTCACAACTCCTGCTGATGCAACCACCAATGCAGCCCCGACTAGTGTTCCAGGTGTTTAAATGGACCCAGGTGGCTCTTACTCGCGGCATAGTGTAGCTAGCAGGATTACTCAGCCTGTGGCTATTACTTCCGTCAATCCACAAACAAACCCTCCGCAAGCTACAGGAATCATGCGGACCAGGGAATATGTGCAGATTGACATCAGTCATCAAGTGGGCGTAGTTCAGGTTATTCCGGCTGTCGGCCAGCAGTGGCTCATCATTAGAGACAGAGGCGTTTGGAAGCTTGACCGGCAACTCCCCATGAATACGCCGGACTCTCTCACGCCTATGGTCGAGGGCCAGACGCGAATGGGGTCAAGCGGCCCAACAGAATTGAATGGATCAGAGATTCAGATCAATGCGCCGCTACGCCCACTAATAGCTACAACCGAAAAACGTCCCGCCGCTTCATCAGTTTCTCCCGGTTCACTAATCTACGACAAAACCCTCAAAGAGCTAGTTTGGTCAGATGGCACAGAATGGAAAGGTGGTGGACTTGGCAATTCGCTCACGCTGGCACAACTTAATGCGGCAATCACTGATGCAGACCTAGCTAGCCTAGACGGTGCCGAAACACTAACCCAAAAAACACTTTTGAGTCCTGTCATCGACGCTGAAGCAGAACAAACTCCGCTACTAATCAAGCTCGACGGCAACACGATCTTCTCCTTCGACCAAAACGGAGACTTTGTATCGGATTCCGGATGCGGAATTCTGTATGACGAAAACGTCCTAAACACTGCACTCTCTTCCACCGGAGCATTATGGGTGACTTCGGGCAAGGGAGGGACTGAAAGCCATGACATATCAATCAAGCCCAGTGGCGGCGGCAAGATCAAGTTGCAGTCAACCTCTGTTGAAATAAACAACAACAAGGTTGGCACTTTCTCAATCATTACCCTGACGACCCCCTCAGTCTTGGCGGGGGCAGCCAACCATCGTTATGTTGTTCTGATTAATAGTGGTGGCGCTCCGACTTTGCCTACGGCAGTAGGGAATACGTCACTCTACACACTCAAAAATGCTGACGGTGCGCTTCCCGCCACAGTAACCACCACTTCCTCTGAAACCATAGAGGGGCTATCTGAATTTAGCCTCTCATATGGCGCGTCCGTTGATCTAGTTTCCGATGGTGCCAACTGGAGAATCGTCTAAAAAATGCCGACTAGGCTTGATGAATACATAAAGTATAGGAGTGAAAAATGAGTTTTAGTTTGGCAATAGAAAACGGCGACCTTGCTGCGCGAGGGGACGGCCTTGGCATTGTCTTTGGCGTGGACAAGCTCGTTCAAGATTTAACGGTGTGGCTAACCGAAAAGTTTGGCAGCGACATCATGCATCCGGAAATGGGTTCGATGCTTGACTCTTGGATCGGCAGCGTTATTAGCTCATCAACAAAAGCAGATGTACAGTCAGAGGTGCTGAGAGTCCTTCAAAACTATCAAAATGTTCAAGTGCGCGGAATCAAAACAACACCACAGAGATATAGTCTTTCAGAGATTCTTTACAGTATTGACGACATTCAGGTTTTAGTTGGCTATGACACTGTGTCCGTTGTCATTTCGGTTTCTACAGCACCCCCGCAGTCGCAGATCGCTAACATCATTGTTACTGCTGCGGCCAACAGCTAGGAGTACTCAGAAGTGTCGGTAACACCTGACCAAATCGCTCAAGGCATTCTTGTTGCCGTGCGCTCATCCAGCGGTCTTTCTTGTGAACTAGGAACCCCCGAAAGAAAGATCATTGATGCTGTGTCACAGGCTATTTCAGCAGCCTATATCAGCAATTACCTGACCGGCTCCCTTCTTGACATCGAAACCAAGGCAGGGCTTGAACTAGATCAATTTGTCGGCGTGTTTGGCTTTGGTCGGCTTCAGGGCAAACCCGCGCAAGGTGTTGTCACCATTGAACTTACAACCCCACTAAATCAGAACTATACTGTCCAAAAAGGCACTCAGTTCTACACCAAGAACGGAATGAGCGTTAGCTCTATTCCGCTCTACTTCGCCTCCACTCAGGAGGTTGTTCTGACGGCAGGCACGTTCTCCGTCGATGTGCCGGTGAAGTGTACTTCGGTTGGTGTGGGCGGCAACGTCCCCCCTGACTCCATCACCTTCATGGGCAGCATGATGGGTTCTTCCTCCTGCACAAACCTGCTGGCTATGAACGGCGGTGTTGATGTCGAGACAGACGAAGAGCTACGTCACCGCTTTGAAAACACCCTTCTCCGTAATGTTTCCGGTACGGAAGACTGGTACAAAGCGCTTTGCCTCCAGAACAATTCTGTTTCCAGGGTTGCCGTCTACGGACCAGTTAGTACCTATCGCACCCAGGTTGTTGCACCAGGCACTACTGGAACAGACGGAACGATCAACTTGAATGTACTCCGCTCTCCCCGTCAGGATGCAGGAACGGATGTGGGCTATGTGTGGCCAGGCATGGAATCGGTCTTTGTTCACCTGGGATACTCCGAAGAAACTTTTTACAGTCCTGGCTTTGATTACGAATTGACTTCTGGGACAACAATTCCCCCTCAGTTCAAGCGTAAAGCCAACGGCAACATCGAACCCGGCGATATTGTCGATGTGGAGTTTGAATACACCTCTGCTGCCTCGCGCAACAATCCAGTCAACGGAATCACCAATAAGGTGGATGTATACATTGATGGCTCAAGCCCTTTCACGATTACAGAGTCCACTTCTGTAAGCACGCTTACCCTCAACAACACACCAAACAGCCCTTTTTACAAGCAAAATTTTGAGCGTGTCGGTAGCAGTGGCAACCCTACGGAGGGCAATCGCTTCACCCGGCTTAACTCATGCCCAATCATCACCTTCCCCTCGTCCATCACTATAGGATCGTCGGTATATGCGAGAGGCGAGCATTACTGGCTTCTGCGAGACACAACTAAGAAACGCGGCTCACCCTACGAAGTTTCAGGAATTGAATGGGCAGCAACAAGCCAGTCGGGAGTCTCTGGCCCCGCCAACAACACCAGAGTGGTTGTTAATTACGTCTACAATCAGACTCCGGAAATCCTCACGGCGGTCATGTCTGCCTCTAAGCAAATCTGTACTGATGTGATGGTGCATGAAGCGGACTACCGATATGTCATGCCGCACTTCAACATTCGTTACTCCCATGGCTACAACGTCTCTACGGTCAATACTGCCATCAACAACAGCCTCAAGGTTTTCTTCCAGGGCCTAGGATTCGGTAGCTGGGTAGACATTTCTAAGATGTGCATGGCAGTGCAGCAAGTTCTGGGTGTGTCCAGCGTAAGGACAACAACCTCTGACGATGACCCCATCAACTATGGGATCAGGGTCTATAGAAACTCTAGCGACACTTCCTTCATTCAGGAACAGAGTAATTTCAAGATTGAGGACAGGCAGGTTATTCAGTTCCTGAGCGCAAACCTTAAGAGGGAGCCAACCCCCTAATGCCTACCAACCTCCCCTTTCCCTACATGCCGTCTCGCTCAACTTCGGTATATCTGAAGAGCTTTGATCCGGCCATTTTTAGAATAGACACTAGCTCAAGACTGTGGAACTTTCTTGATGCTCTTGTTGGTACTACAGGTGCTGGATCACTAATCAACCAAGTTTTCCTCACCAATCTTGGTGCGGCCATTGAGACTTGCTACTTCCACGAACTTGACTACATCTTCGGCAACATGAACTTTTTGTCGAGGACCACCGCAGAGTCATACACCTATAACCCTGCCGCTGATCAACTTACAAGCGATCAGTGGGACGAGGTTCGGGTCAAGGACGCCTGGTTCCGCTCCCGCATCAAAGACTTCTTTGCAGCTTGCCAGTTGGGCGGCACCCCAGAAGGCATCAGGAAAGCAGTCAGTGCTGCCATTGGCACAGACTGCACAATACAAGAAGTCTGGCGCTACATAGACAATTTCGGACTTGATGAGGCCTTGGGCAGAGCAGACTCCACGAATCACTATGCAGTGACCAACCTCAATACCGGCTTTGAGGTCATGTTCTCTGGCGACAATGCTCTGTCGGCAGCCAACACCTTCAGAAACAACCAGTCCCCTAGTACCGACTGGGAACGCAGAACCATTCGGCCCAGAAATGAAGTGGTCATCAGACCACACAAGAGTTATCTCAGTCCTGTCGAAATGCGGCTTCTCAGACAGCTTTTGAACAGACTGCTTCCAATGGAAACCGTTGTTACGGTTAGCACTGAGGGGCTTGGTGTCTCTACTCCCGTCAAAATTTCGGCGGCAGCAGCGGATGCCTCATACTACGAAGTCATCAAGCAGGTTATCCCCAGCCCTCTAGTCGGCCAAATGCCTGAGCCGGAATTTCTTCCCATTGAGCTTCTTCCCGGCGAGCAGTGGCTTCTGAAAAAGTCTGAGCCAAAAGGGATTTTTAGTGAGCTAATAGAATTTCTTAGCGGGAATACTAGCAAGCGTGAAGCGCCCTACGCCGCCTTCATGCAGACATCTCAATACAGCTACTACTATCTGTTCGGGGGAAATGACTCCCCCATCGACTCAGTCACTTACGGAACTCTTGAGTCTGACGGCACCATAAAGCCTGAACAGAATTACCGTATCTACCAACAGAATTCGGCATATACGGAGTGGATTGCCTACGAGAAGGCTGACAGCCCAGACAACTATCCTGGCGGCAAGTTTGGGCAGCATCCCGGCTATGGACCGGCTCTGAATCCGGATGGCACTCCGTACTCTTTCCCGTATGAATCACAAAGTGATTTCATCACAGAGATTATTGAAAAGATAACAGCCATGGGTGGTATTGCAAACCAAGACCACTACAAGTTACCAATCCAGAAAAACCAGACAATAGTGTATAGTTACTACCCAGAGTATGCTATATCAAACTTTCCGCCAACCAAGGAAAGCACTATTTCGTCTTCGCTCACCCGACAACGGCCCAGAACCGCAGGCAATAATCTGGGTGACATCAGCAACCTCGTAAGGTAAGCATATGGTAGCCAGTCCCTACGACGGCCTTTACTGGGAAACCCACTTTCCCCTAGGCCTATATAAGTCTTTGCAAGACTTGATGGACAGCAACAAGAAGAACCCCAACACCCCAAACTCCAAGATTCCTTCCTCTGAGCGCCAATGGCTTTCGTTGCCGCGAGGGGCTAACAGCTACACCAAGAAGCACAGCATCTACACGTTCGCTGACTCAGCGGATTTCTTTGTTGCCGACAGCATCCCGAAACTCCTTAATGCCAACCAGACTTCGGACTACGGCAAAGAATATGACTATTCGCAGTACGGATACGGCGCTCAAATCGCAAGGTCGCTAGACCCTAAGCTCTTCAACTGGTTTCCGATTGCCTACAACTCTGAAGCCTTTCCCCTGAATGTCGGAGTTGAAGCCGCCGTTGACAAGGCCGTTGCCATGATTCTGGGGAGCAACAGCAAGGTATTCCTTGTGGGTCACGGCAAGGGTGCTGTGGTTACAAGCAGGCTTTACAACGAGTTTCGTAGCGGTCGGCTCGCGAGTCGCAGAGCAAACCTGCTGGGAGTCTATAACTTTGGCTCGCCCATGCGCGAAGAGGGTCATTCCATCCCCGGTGGAACTGATCCCGGCGGTCACGGCATTGCTTCCGAAAGGCTAACCAACACAGAAGATTTGGTGTGGGAGTTTGCCTCACCCGATGACCCCATGGCTTCAGTCGAAGATGACATTACTGGACAGGCTGCCAGCTTGCTCTACACAGCCTTCGATACCCTGGTCACGGGGCCTACCACCCTCCAAGAGCAACTTCAGCAATTTGTTGCTACATCCACACAGAATATCCTTTCCTCTTTCCGACAGTCATTGACCTTAGGGCAGCCCCTAGACCTACTCAAGCTTTTGAGGACACTCTGGAAAGAGTTCTTCAGCGACGGCGGATCACACGACAACTATCAAAACTTCTACCCCGTGGCTGGCAGCAAGCTGAATGCCATTGAGGCTGCCATTGTTTCCATCCAAAACACTACGATGGAAAGCCCTCCAGAAACAGTAAACTCATCGGCAACTGAAGTTATGAGCGTCAATTACCGTCAGCCCGTGTCGATTTCGGAGATTTCTTTTGAGGTTCTTCGTAAAAGTTCTTACCTAGAGCTTTGGTACTTGGATCGCTCCAACAACTGGCGACAACTTCTAAAAGAGAACTCTTCACCCATTACGCTGAAGGTCGGTCACTCAGAGTCTATGTCTTGGTACAAGTTTACGACATATACGTATCCCGTTGTGGCCAAAGCGATTCAGTTCCGCCTAACGCGAGTCTCTGATCCTCTCGTTGGAGACATAGCTTATCCGGTCGGAATCAAAAACACGCTTGTGCGAAGAAATGTCTACAATCGCCCATCCGGCCTTCAGCACATGGAGGACGAAACTGATGCCTTGGGTAACATTGTCTCCAAGATAATCAAAGACTGGGACGCTGCAAAGGCCACAGACGACAATCCCACAACCTTCTGGCGATCTTCACCTCAGCCTGACCCCAATGCCGTGGTCTGCTTCTATCTGGATACGCGAGACAGTGACGGCAATGCCCAACTGATCGACAAAGTCTATCTAGACCCTGTCTATTCAGGACAGAGCGTTAACCTCTATTACAGCAATGACGAAACGGTCACTACCAAGAAGCCCAATCCGGCATCCCTCGTCCCCTCTGCTGAGTACCAGATCGCCTCCACCATTCAGAGTAGCGGAAACGGGTCAACAGCAACCCTCACTGTTAACTCTTCTCCGAACTTAAGCATAGGAGACGAGATTTATGTTGTTGGGATGCTTCCCGCGACCTACAACGGAACACACACGGTAAGTGCTGTTTCACGCAATGAGCCTTACAGCGTTTCCTTCCCCAGCACTGCAACAGGGACGCAAAATGCACCAGGCACGATCCTGGTTAAGGGGCAGGAAAACTTTGAGTGGGTGATCGGCAAGGGCTTGAAAGACACTGTCCCCAATGACAGCAACACAAGCGTTTATCGTTGCCCATTCAGTGTCGGACCTATGGTTTCGCAGGATTGCTGGATCGGTGTCCAATGGACTCCCGATTTCGATGCATACGAACAAAAATCTTCCATTATTCCAATATCTACCAGGGGTGTTACTAAAGTCGGCAGCACTGCAAATCTCCAGTTGAGCGCTCCGCCGAATGTTGCTGTGGGAGACAGCATTACGGTTACCGGAATGCAGCCTACGGAATATAACGGAACGCATGTTGTAACTTCTGTCTCCAACTCCGAACCTTACAGGGTGTCTTTCAACACCTCTGCCACAGGCAGCCAGACCCAATCAGGAATCCTGGTCACCAACAATTTTGTTCCCGGCCTTACTGTTGCGACAACAGCAGTTACGGGCAACGGTGCCACCGCAACCATTACCCTGGCATCTAACCCGAAAGTTGTTGCAGGCGACCTAATTAGAGTCTCTGGGGTTACACCTCAAGCGTATAACGGCAACTACACGGTGACGGGCGCAAGCACTTCTGCGCCCTGGACCATCTCCTTTGCCTCCGGAGCAACCGGAAGTCAGACCGTTGCTGGTACGGTTTCCACCAACACCAAGGTGAAAATTGTCGGCATCAATTCACCATCTTTTTCAACCATCTACTCAATCTACGATTTCACCAGCGAAACCTTGATCTACAGCAGGGCAAGGGATCAGGACAAATGCACCTACAGCGCCAGCACAAAGATACTCCGAATACCTCCAGAAAATGTTCCTGCCCAATCACTTTCGTCAGATAACGTAGTTATCTATTACGGCACTAGCGGACCTGCGCCAACTCAGCTAAGTCTGCTTGAGGTTCTTCCGGATGACACAGGAGGAACCCAGTGGTGGCCAAGAGTTTTCTACAACACAAGTTCAGGCGAAGTAACGCTAGAGATTCTTCAGCCCAATGGTGGCCCTTCGCTTGTTCACTCCGTGCCCCTCGACATGCTTTTCGATGCGAACACCACGATCAATATCGTAGCTGGATGGAAGTACCTTGAGGGGGCAACTCCCACTGTATACATCTCCGCACGCACTGCACAACAAACTCCCCTTGCCCTGCTAGAGATTTCAAGCATTGACTTCCCTCAAAAAATAAGTTTTGACGGAAAGATTGGATTCAGGCAGTGGCGAGGCACCTTCGGGGCGCATATTGTTAAGCAGGAGGCATACTCTGTTGGTGGTGCGGAAAAGTTTCTGGCCAATCCGCCGGTCTACTGCAACCCCGATCCGGTTCTAGTTTCCTCCAGCAGCACGACTGCACCGACCAACTCACTAGATCGTGCCCTAATGGCAGCAGACTGGACCTCGCAGCAATTCGCAGCCGGTGGCGCTCATTCTTCTTCCTACTCTGACAAAGAGTGGACTCCGATCTGGGTGAACTACTTTGCCGAAAAAGGATTCCTGTATCTGCCAGAAACCACAAGCATGAAGTATCTTAAGCTGGAGTTCAGTCAGCTTACCCCTGAGCCATACCCAGTTTACGATCAGGGCATCAAAGTCTCCTATCAGTCCTACCCAATTACTGTCACCCAAACCAGTACCCAGACAAGGGGATTGGTGGGCGTCATCGACAATATCTTCGGTGGAATTGGCAGCGTGAACTGGCTCAATCCTTCTTCGGTCAACCAAGCAGTCAACTCTATTTTTGGTCGCACAGTTCAGCCGGTACAGACCACCATTCAGGTCGGCCCTGGCACTGCGATGAATGCCCTACCCAACACCACCCAGACTGCCATCAACGAATCTGTTAGGACAGAAGCAAACTCGCCATGGGTGTACCGTCGCACCCCGGTCAGCCCATTCTTGTTGGTGCAAAACTACTTTGGAACGCTACTTGCCAATTCAAATCAGGGACTCAAATCTCTTCCTTCTGGCCAACAAGAAGCTATCGTGAAGCAAACCACCATCAATACACCCACTGCCTCTTCACCGGCAGCGCTTCCAATCCAGGGGCAGGACTGGTATGTGTTTCCTGGCCAAACTTTGCGTATGCCTGCCAATGTTGTTGAGGGAGTTACTGGTTCGCAGGTTGTTACCAACAGAAATACGAGCAAGGCTACTAGAACAAGATTCACCACAACAGCCGTTCACCAGTACGAAACCAAAACAGTCACCCTGGACGCAAACATTGCTTATTTCGCAGGCATCAGAGAAGTCCAGCCATATGTGGTTACCTACATCGACTACGAAGACCCAGCCGAATTCAGGTTCGACAACTACGATTCTTCAGTGGGTTGGTCGCTGGTGAACATCCAAAAGGTTGGCACCGGACCCATTACCGCCAACCCCAACCCGTATAACATCCCCAACCGTCGATTCAACGCAACCATCAACTACTGGACCGGATCAGGATGGAACTGGGATAGCTCTGAGGGTTATTCACCGGCTGAAACATGGCAGCCAGGAACACCTTTCATCTATGGATCGGCCCACACCACGGCCAACGGAAGCAACCTCTCACTGACATCTTCTTCGGTCAATGTCAATTCCGGTGCATACATCAAGTTCATAGCTTGGGCTGTCTACCGCAACATCACTTACTCTTCCGGAGCAAAAATCTATGTAGACGCAGTGGGTCTAGACGAGAATGACAATGTCATTGTCCCCAGCATGAATCTGGGCGAATACATGGAAATCAAAACGGGCGCAAACCAGAACAATATTCCTGATCAGTATTTTTTCCCCCCAAATCAGCCATGCTCTTCGGTGCCACAGATCGGCATCAAGGCCATTCCCCTATATGGCACTTTGGATTTGTCTCAGATCAACAGCAGTGTTCGTAAGATTCGCCTAAGGCTCAATGTCAATGCAAACGTCTCAGGCGGCGAAATATGGTTTGATGACATTGACATGATTCCCGGCGCGGGAATCATTGGCAGCGTTGAGAAAACGATCACCACCAAATCCAAGTTCAGCAAGGTTCGGTGTCAGTTCAAGGATTCTGGGACCAAGCGATCTGACCCCATGTGGGCTTTCCTCGACACCAATGATCCACGCAGAACTATTCTTACTCACTACACCACAACAATCCCCAGTGCCATACCTGACGGCACATGGTCAGACAGCTTTGGCACATGGGCAGACTCCAATGTGGAGTGGGGAACTCCGTATTCTGTTGTCTCAGTTAATTATTCAGAAGCAGTTTACGACAAAAAGAGAGTAATTCACTTTTTTAGGAAGTCTAGCTCACTCAACGAGCAAACAGGTCAGGCCGGAATCGCGGTCAGGCAAAATTTAAATTTCGTTCCCGGTGCCCTGTTTCGCATATGCGCTACCTTCCTTAAAAAGAAGAAGACCGACAACACTATGGAGCTACGACTGACAAGAGTCAGCGGCATCGAAGCAGGTCCGGAAGGCCCTGAGCAGTACCCCAACGGAATTATTCATAGCGAAACTCTGCTCAACGGCGAAGATACCAAAGAGAACATCATCGCCTCCAACAGCAATCTGTATCCCACAGGACGCTGGCATACCCATGAGGGGCAGTGGGTTGAAATCCCAGAGGGCCAAGATCAAGTCTATAGGCTGGAGTTCACACTAAGCGGCAATGACGAAGATGACATCTTCCTCAATGATCTGTGGGTTGAGATTGCTCACGTCAGGTACTACGTGCAACTGGGTGGTGGGGTGAATCACGACGTGACTCCCCTTGTCTACAAAGACAATTGCACTGTAGGAACCACCGACGAGGTAACGCAGATGCGGGTACAGGTAGAGATTCATGGCAGCGACAGCTTTGCTGGTGAGCGAGAAGATGAAATTCAGGAAACCAGAAGGATCAACAAAAACTTTGCCTATTCATCCCTCTTTACTCCGCTTTACTTGCAGTAAAATTACGTAGGGAAAAACTTTGAATAACAGTCTGTTTGGAGAGGCACGATGACCTACAAGCACCCCAGTGGCGCAATAGGCTGGGCACTGTTCGCCGCCAACAGTGCGGCAGATGCCAGAGCAATTCTGGAAACCCAAGACCCCGACTCGTTGGTGAGTCTCCTTGAAGCCTTGACGGGCCTCAACATTGACGAAGGTCCAGAAGCCTTCCTGGCTTCAGTAGTAGCAGTCTTTGAAGAGCTAACAGGACTCAACATTGACGAAGGCCCTGAGGCTTTCATCACGTCACTGGTGGCAGTCTTTGAAAATCTGACAGGCCTGAATATCAATGAGGGGCCAGAGGCCTTCCTGATTTCAGTAGTAGCAGTCTTTGAAGAACTGACGGGACTCAATATCAATGAAGGCCCAGAGGCTTTCATCACTTCAGTAGTAGCCATCTTTGAGAACCTGACAGGCCTCAACATCAATGAAGGTCCTGAAGCTTTCCTAGCCTCAGTAGTAGCAATCTTTGAAGGACTGACGGGACTCAACATTGACGAAGGTCCCGAAGCTTTCGTCACTTCACTGGTAGCTGTCTTTGAAAATCTAACAGGTCTGAACATCAACGAGGGTCCAGAAGCTTTTCTGGCATCAGTAGTAGCGATCTTTGAAGAACTGACGGGCCTAAACATTGACGAAGGCCCCGAAGCTTTTACAACGTCATTGGTAGCAGTCTTTGAAACCCTTACGGGACTTAACATTAACGAAGGCCCTGAGGCCTTCCTGGCCTCTGTAGTGACAATCTTTGAGACTCTAACAGGCCTGAACATCAACGATGGACCCGAAGCCTTTACAACGTCATTGGTGGCGGTCTTTGAAGAACTGACGGGTCTAAACATCAACGAAGGACCTGAGGCCTTCTTGACCTCAGTAGTGACAATCTTTGAAGGACTGACGGGACTCAACATTGACGAAGGGCCAGAAGCCTTTACAACGTCATTGGTGGCTGTCTTTGAAGAACTGACAGGGCTTGATATCAACGGAGGCCCAGAAGCTTTCCTGGCCTCTGTGGTGACAATCTTTGAAACTCTAACGGGCCTCAACATTGACGAGGGTCCCGAAGCCTTTACAACGTCATTAGTGGCTGTCTTTGAAACCCTTACGGGACTTAACATTAACGAAGGTCCAGAAGCCTTCACCACGTCTTTGGTGACCGTCTTTGAAACCTTGACAGGCCTTAACATCAACGATGGACCCGAAGCCTTCTTGGGTTCAGTAGTGACAATCTTTGAAACCCTAACAGGCCTGAATATCAATGAGGGTTCTGAGGCTTTCACAACGTCATTGGTAGCTGTCTTTGAAGAACTGACAGGTCTTGATATCAATGGAGGCCCCGAAGCTTTTCTAGCCTCAGTGGTTTCAATTTTTGAAACCCTGACGGGCTTGAACATTGACGAAGGCCCCGAAGCTTTTACAACGTCATTGGTGACTGTCTTTGAAACTCTAACAGGCTTAAACATTAACGATGGGCCAGAAGCATTTCTCGCTTCAGTAGTAGCAATCTTTGAAACCCTTACGGGACTTAACATTAACGATGGTCCTGAGGCGTTTTCAACGTCATTGGTGGCTGTCTTTGAAGAACTGACAGGGCTTGATATCAACGGAGGCCCAGAAGCTTTCCTGGCCTCTGTGATAGCAATCTTTGAAACTTTGACAGGCTTGAACATTGACGAAGGACCAGAAGCTTTCACCACGTCTTTGGTGCAGGTTTTCGAGACTCTGACCGGCCTGGACATTAACGCTGGGCCAGAGGCTTTCCTTACGTCAATAACCCAGGCTTTGTTAACGAAGGACCCCGAAGAGTTCGTTGGCTCCTTGGAAACCGTTCTGGTTGACGGGACTAGCACGTTCGGGACTTTCCTCAACGAATTATGGAAGTCATTGACTGGTCAGGATTTGCTTCCCGGCCAGAAGAAGGATGTGACGGCTGTTGCCGACGCGGCTGGGGTTCTTTATGACGATGCCTCTTCTGCCTTAACACTTGGCAAAGACATCGTTTCCTCTGGCGCAAACATCATTAAGAATCCTGGCTTTGAGAATCTTCTCTTTCAACAGTTTGGTTCGATGTACACCACAGCCGCGAAGAGAAGCGGCAACTTCTCGTTGCAGTTGGTGGGCACCGGAGTTGTGACTGCCTCGTACTCGCTGTTGTCGGATGATGATGCCAACCCGGCGAACGTCGCGGTCACCGCTGGCGACGTGTATCTTGCCGAAGTGTTCGTCAAAGCGAAGTCAACGAACGCGCAGACCACTGGTGGCGTGGGTGCGATCCGAATGCACTTTCAGCCATATAGCCAAAGCAATGTGGCATTGGAAGATGCGTTCATAGCCTTGACTCCGTCTAATGCCCTGAAGAACGGCCCTGAGCCTGGTGGCTGGACGAAGATGACCGGATACATCACGATGCCTCCTGGTGCCAAGTGGCTTGTGATCAAGTTGCAGTTGCTGCCGGGTGTAAACCTTGGCGAGACTTACTATTTCGATGACGTGACCTTGCGCGAGGTCACCCAAGCCAACAAAACTAACAAAGCTCTTTTCAATTCAGATACTCCGCTTCAGGCGATTCTTGCCGGGGCGGTGCCTGGGCTTCAAGCATCGAAGATTACCGAAGGCACGTTCGGCTCTAACTTCATTGAGGACTTGGCAATTGGTGCCACAAAGCTAGCCAATGCTGCTGTCACCAACATCAAGGTAGCCCTTGACGCTATCGGTTCAGGGAACATTCAGAACCTCGCGGTTAATAACGGCAAGGTCGCGGCTGATCTGGATGCTTCAAAGATTTTCTCAGGACTCTTAGCTGCTGCCCGTATCGGTGACTTGCCCACGTCAAAGATCACCAGCGGTACGTTCGGCGGCAACTTCATTCAAGACCTGGCTATCGGTGCCAGCAAGCTAGCTGATGCCGCCGTGACCAACATCAAAGTGGCCTTGAATGCCATTGCGACCGGCAATATTCAGAACCTTGCCGTGAACAACGCCAAAGTCAATAGCGATATCGACGGTACGAAGATCGGTTCAGGTCAGGTTGCTGCTGCCCGTATCGGTGACCTCCCTGCCGGGAAGATCACCACCGGGACATTCGGATCAAACTTCATTGAGGACTTAGCGATTAACGCCAATAAGTTGGCGAACGCTGCGGTCACCAATATCAAGGTTGCCCTGGATGCGATTGCTTCTGGGAACATTCAGAACCTTGCCGTGAACAACACGAAGGTCGCGGCTGATCTAGACGCTTCCAAGATTTTCTCAGGACTCTTAGCCGCTGCCAGGGTCGGTGAGCTACCGGCAGGAAAGATTACTAGCGGAACTTTCGGCAGTAACTTCATTGCTGACCTGGCGATCAACGCCAGCAAGCTGGCTGATGCTGCCGTCACGAACATCAAGGTAGCGTTGGATGCCATTGCTACCGGCAACATTCAGAACCTTGCCGTGAACAACGCCAAGGTCAATTCGGATATTGACGGCACCAAGATCGGCTCAGGTCAGGTTGCTGCCGCCCGTATCGTGGACCTGCCTACCTCCAAGATCACTAGTGGCACATTCGGTAGCAACTTCATTGAGGACTTAGCTATCGGTGTGACCAAGCTAGCTAACGCGGCTGTCACCAATATCAAGGTCGCCCTGGATGCTATTGCTACAGGCAACATTCAGAACCTTGCCGTGAACAACGCCAAGGTCAATTCGGATATTGACGGCACCAAGATCGGTTCCGGTCTTGTAGCGGAGGCGCGAGTCCAGAACCTCACAACCACAAAAAACACCGCAAATGTGGCTCAGTCGATTGCTTCATCCAAGATCGCAGCCGGTTCTAACGTCCTTGCAAACCCAGGCTTTGAGAACACCAATTACAACCATGTTGCATCTGCTGATTGCGGTGTAACTACTGAGACTGCGCGAACCGGAACACGGTCAATTAAACTCGTCGGCGGCACCGGCTACCCGGCTGTGTACCTGACGGTCGATAACGCTGGGCGGGTTGAGGTTCCCTGTTCAGAAGACGACGTTTTCCTCATTGAGTATTACGCCAAGGGCGCTTCCACCAACAGCCTCACGCATGCGGGTAGCGCATTCATCCAACTCAATGTCCGCAAGACTGATTCAACTATTGGCTACCTGAATGTTGCCGCCCCCAGGAGCAACAGCAACCAGTGGGTGAAGGTCAGTAACTATGTAACGATCCCGCCCCTGGCTTATAGCTTCTACGCCGACGCATACATTGGCCC
>Ga0079301_1000689_pt1 | contig 16397 bp, 16 predicted proteins | sample Wag4_2014_7_11_3_FD_74797 | JGI IMG/M metagenome (GOLD analysis project Ga0079301, IMG submission 74797) | Fresh water mixed with fracking chemicals microbial communities from Ohio, USA - Utica-2 Time Series FC 2014_7_11 | ecosystem: Engineered > Industrial production > Chemical products > Input... | reverse complement strand
GCCCTAGCGAGGGTTCGAGTTCGACATGGATCGCTTCCACTGCCGAGCGATACAACAACGCCTGTGATTTATCACCCGCCTTAATCGACACTTCCAACGCCGATTGCACCACTCGGGCATTCAGTTGTTCTTGTGCGGTCAGTTCAGCGGTTTTTTCTTCTTTTTTTACCGCATTGGTTTGTTCTTTCTCAGTTTTTTTCACTGAGGTCTCAGCTGTCACAGGGCGGCTGTTGGCAGCGATGGCGCTAGAATAGGTCATGGTGGCTCTCCACAAAAGTAAGCAAAATCCGCTTATCTGCAGTATCGTCCACCACTAGATAAGCTTGAAGCAGAAACAAAAACTTTTCTCGCTTTAATTGATATCATCCACCCTGCCCCCATACATCGCCGCACCGTCATCGACAAAAACCGAAGAAAGTATCCACCATGACCTCTGTTTCTCACTTCGATCAAGCGGCACAAGGCTGGGAACAACGTCCCATCTCACAACAACTGGCCAGCAGCATTCCCACCGCGATTCAACAAGCAATTGCCTTACAACCACAGCATCGGCTGTTGGATTTTGGCGCGGGGACGGGTTTGTTAAGCGCGACCTTGGCATCACAGGTAGCGGAGATTGTGGCGTTGGACACGTCCGATGCGATGTTAGCGGTGTTGGCAGAGAAACAACTGCCGAATGTGCGCATTGTGAATCAAGATATTTTCCACGGCATGGCTGACACCTTTGATGGTGTAGTCAGCTGTATGGCGGTGCATCATGTTGCTGACACGGCCGGATTATTCACCGTCTTTTTTCAACATCTCGTCAGTGGTGGTTTTATTGCCATTGCCGATCTCGATCAAGAAGATGGCAGTTTTCACGGTGATAACGAGGGCAAAGGGGTGAAGCACTTGGGGTTTGATCGGCAACAACTGAGCACGATGTTGCAGAACATTGGCTATCAAGCTATCGCGTTTCACACCGCAGTGAATGTTGAAAAAGATGGCCGCAGCTATCCGGCTTTTCTGCTAATTGCCCGTAAACCCTGAGTTTAGCCAGTTTTGAATAAAAGCACCCGACTGCTGCATTTTTTCTTGCAAGCCATAGAAGGCGAAATTTACGCGCACGGCGAACGTTTGCCTTCGTTGCGCGAGGTGTGCCGCGTGCATCAGGTGAGCATGTCCACCGCCAAAAAAGTCTATTACGACTTAGAACGGCAAGGTTATGTGCAAGCCTGTCCACGCGAGGGCTTTCGTGTCCTCACCGGTGCGCGGCCAACGATCAACAACACAGAATTGGCAGATTGGCGTTGGCAATTACAACAACCTGCGCCAGCGGCATGGGGTTCACCTTTTATTCATCCCAGTTTGGCTTATGCGCCCAGTTTGGCGCAGGCGTATCAACGTGCCCTGCGCCATCCTCCCAGCGATCATCCCCCAATGGCAGGTTTTGATCCGCTGCGACGACAAATTGCCCGCCGTTATCTTGAGCAAGGGGTGGCTGTCGATTGGCGTCAGTTGTTAATCACCTGTGGTGCTATGGAAGGCTTACAGCTGGCATTGCGTGTGGTCAGTCAGGCCAAGCCACAGGCAAAAATTGTGGTGATGACACCGGCTTTCCCCAGCGTATTTGATTTGTTGCAACAAGCCCAAATTCCGTACTGTTGTCTTGCGGTTGAACAAGAAGACGACTTGGTACCACAGTTGGCAGCATTGGCAAGCACCGATGCTTTAGCCGGTGTGGTTTTGATGAGTCAATGCCGCCATCCCGATGGCAAGGCGTTGTCAGATCGCTGCAAAACAGCTTTAGTCGAATTTGCCACGCAACAGCAGCTCCCGTTGATTGAAGACGATACCTACCGCGAGTTGATTTACGATGGACAACCGCGTTTGCCGTTATTGGCCTTAGATCGACAAGGGATTGTGTTACACACTGCTTCTTTTTCTAAAACCTTTGCCAGCGGTCATCGGGTCGGTTGGTTAGCGACGGGGCGCTTTCATCATGCAATTTGTGCCTTGAAACACAGTTCAACGCTCGGCTCGCCCCTGCCCAGCCAACACGCTCTAGCCACTTTTTTAGCCGAAGACCAAGCTGAACCGCATTTAAGCCGCCTGCGCCCGCTGTTACAACAACGGATTCAGCTGATGCGGGACACCGCTTTAGCGGTTTTCCCAACAGGGACACACATTGAGACACCAGCAGGCGGCTATTTTTTATGGGTGAAACTCCCGAGTGAGCTCGATCCGATGGCGGTGTTGCCCTTGGCACTGCGACAGGGGATTCACTTTGCGCCGGGTAGCTTGTGCCAACCGCATCAAGCCCCCCATTATCTACGACTCAATGCCAGTGCTTATTTGCCTGCTCAAGCCGCGTATCTCACCCAACTCGGTTCACTGTTACAACATTCGCTCAATCCGTAAAGAAACGCGAATGTTCAATCCGTTGCTGGCCGGTTTGTGATTCGGTCAACACCCACTCAATTTCATGCCCCCCTGCAGTGACAGCTTCATCCATCGGTAAGGTCAAACTCAATGACAGTTCGGTGCGCGACAGAGGCGGTACTGTCACCAGATATGGTTGTGCCGGCAGGGTCAGTTGTGGCAGACCACGTGCTTCAAGTTGGAATTGCACCGGCTGTTCTCGCCCATTGCTCAGACGCAAGACATAATCGTTTTGCCATTCCCCCTCGCTGGTTTGCCGCACCAGTTGTTGCCGATCGCGCAAGACATCCATTTTAAAAGGAATATGATTTGCCAAACCCCACCCCATCGCCGCGATCACCAACAGCAACCCCGCGCTATACAACACCGTTTTGAAACGCCATAACGGCATTTTTTCTGCATCAGCAGGGGCATAACGAATTAAGCCGCGTGGTTTATGAATTTTATCCATCACCTGATCACAGGCATCAATACAGGCGGCACAGCTGGTGCATTCGTACTGTAAGCCATGACGAATATCAATCCCTGTCGGACACACTTGGACACAGATACCGCAATCGACACAATCGCCTGTTGCCCCATCTTGCCTTCGGCGGGGTTCACCGCGAGGCGCATCATAGGCCACCACCCAAGTATGACGGTCAAACATCACCCCCTGAAATCTTGCATACGGGCACATGTGTTTACACACCGCCTCACGCAGACGATCAGCCAAGATAAAAGTAAAAGCGGCATAAGATAACAACCAAAAGACTTCCCAATAGCCTATTTCCAGTGTCAACAACTGTGACCACAAAGTGCGTGCCGGTGAAAACCACGCAACAAAGGTAAAACCAGTCCACAAACAGAACGCGATAGCCAAGCCATAACGGGCCGATTTGCGGAGGATTTTTTCAAGATGCCACGGTTGTTGTGCCAATTTACGGCGGGCAACATGGTCGCCCTCACACAATCGCTCAATCCATAACATGATTTGTGAATAAACCGTTTGCGGACAGCTATAACCACACCACACTCGCCCAACAATGGTTGTCCACAAAAACAAAGCAAAAGCACAGGCCATCAACAGCGCGGCAAGATAGATGAAATCCTGTGGCCAAAACACCCACGGCCCAATTAACAATCGACTGTGTTCAATATCAAACCAAATGGCCTGCCGCCCTTGCCAATTTACCCACGGCATCACAAAGAAAAATAATTGTGTCAGCAACACCATGCCGACACGCCAATAGTTAAAGCGGCCATGCACAAGACGGGGATAAAACGTCATGGTCTGTTGTTTTGCTGTCATTGCCTACACTCACTCAGGAATGAAAGTCAGCATCGTAGACAGCGACTGACTGAGAAAATAGTCACAGCAATGCACCAACTTAGGTACACAGCAAAAACAAAAACAAAATAAAAAAAGAAATTTTTTGCAAAAACTCCACTTATAGCAAAATATTGACAAAATTTTATGCCATATTAAAATGCCGACACGCTAAAAGCACTATTTTAGTGCAAACCTCTTTCCCATCGCCAAGGTGTGTTATGCGATTAAGCCATCTCAAAATCCATGTCCAGCTGTTCCTTCTCACTGTTTCAATGATCGTTGTGCTGTTAATTGTTGGTGTACAGTCCTTTATTGCCTCTAACGATAGCCTAACCCGCGCCAAAGACATCTACGACAATCGGCTTATTGCCATCATCCAGCTAGGTGAAGTCGAAAACGCCATTAGCCAAAACCGGATGCAAATGATGTTAGGGACGTTTGCCAGCACCTCACTCGGTGATATTCCTCCTAACGCAGCTCAACGCGATCAATACTTCAATGCCATTGCTGCAACACGCGCCAAACGCGATCAACAATGGCAAGCCTATATGACTACTTATCTGACCGATAACGAAAAAAAATTAGCAGAAGTTGCCGCCACCGCCATGCGGCAATACGATCAAATGGCCGACCGCTATATCGCCTTGATTCGTGCAGATCAATTAGGCGATGCTGAACGCTTCCGTCTGAAAGAACTCACCCCACAAGGGCGGAGCATGAATGAGGCCCTGAGCGCGCTTATTGCCTATCAAAAAGACACGGCTGAACGCGATTACCTCAGCAATCAAGCCGAAACGGAACGGGAGAAATGGATTAACTTAGTGTTAATTGTGTTGGGTGTGGTGGGTAGTCTGGGTTTGGCGTGGATTATTGGCCGCAGTGTGACACGCCCGCTTGCCGAAACGGTCAAAATTGCCCAAGCGATTGCCAATAAACAACTCGACATCTCGGTGCCACGCGGTGGTGATAATGAAGTGGGTCAGCTGTTAGCCGCCTGTCGCCAGATGCGTGATGCCTTAAACGAAACACTTTTATTAGTTCATCGCAACTCTTCAGAAGTCACCTCAGCCGCAATGCAGCTACGCGAAAATGCCGGTCATATCCGTCATGCGTCGCAGCAACAAAGCGAAGCCGCCAGTGCTATGGCTGCTGCTGTCGAAGAATTGACCACCAGCATCGACCAAGTTTCACATCGCACCCAAGCGGTACAAAACGATGTTGACCATGCTCATGAACAATCGATCTCGGGCAAAAACATTGTCAGCCATACCGCAGAAGAAATGCGAAAAATTGCGGATAAAGTCCGCGCTTCGGCCCAGATGACACGCCAACTGGGAGAGCGTTCGCAGGCCATTGACAGTATTGTCGCGGTGATTCGTGATATTGCGGAACAGACTAATTTATTGGCCCTGAATGCAGCGATTGAAGCCGCCCGCGCCGGTGAACAAGGGCGCGGCTTTGCCGTAGTGGCCGATGAAGTTCGGAAATTAGCCGAACGAACCGCACAATCTACCCAACAAATTGGTGAAATGATTGGCGCCATCCGCAACGAAATTGAAATTGTGGTACAGGATATGCAAGAAGGGGAAACCCACATGCAAGGTGGAGTGGAGCTGGCTGAAAAAGCGCAACAGGCGATTGATGCCATCACGCAAAGCACCGCCAGCATTCACCACGCTGTAAATGATATTTCCCACGCTTTGCAAGAACAAACCACCGCCAGTATGGATGTGTCGCGTAATGTTGAGCATGTGGCGCAAATGTCGGAGGAAAACAGCAGCGCCGTAGGCCAAACCGCCGACTCTGCGCAACATTTACAACATCTTTCGCAACAATTAGATGACGTGGTCAAGCAATTTAATTTGCGCGGATCGAACTAAAAAGTCATAACACCTTTATTTACAGACACTTATACAACCCTATTTCCGTCGCGGGAATAGGGTTTTTTGTCGAAAACAACAAAATTATAAATTAACGTTTGATGAAATGTAATCGCATAACATAGAATCATATTCTCGATTTTTTTCAGAAACGGAGTGGGGTATGTCTGGTGTGCGAGTACGTTCCATTTTTATGGCATTGATAGTGTTCTCATCACTTTTGTTATCGTTGACATTGTTATCGCTCACCAAGCTTTCGACAGCCTCAGATGACCTTGCCGATGCCAATGCCAAACGCTATCAGTCTTATTTGTTGGCCGATATGCTGCGGCAAAGCTCGGATGACCTCACTCGTTTAGCACGAACGTATGTGTTGACCGGCGAGAGCCGCTATGAACAACAATACTGGGATATTTTGGCGATTCGGAATGGCGAGAAACCGATGCCACAAGCGTATGAACGGATTTATTGGGATTTTGTCGCAGCCGGAGAAACCCAACCGCGCCCCAACGGACGGCAAGTACCCTTACTGGATTTGATGAAGGAAGCCGGTTTTTCTGAAGCAGAATTCGCCAAGCTGAACGAAGCCAAAGCCAATTCTGACGGCTTGGTTAAAACAGAAACCATCGCCATGAATGCGATGAAGGGGAAATTTGAAGATGGCCAAGGGGGGTTTACTCGCACCGCCGATCCCGACCCAGTGCTAGCACAACGTCTGATGCACGATGCGGCCTATCACCGCGAAAAAGCCAAAATCATGAAGCCGGTGGATGAGTTTTTTGTTTTGCTCGACCAACGCACTCAAGGCGCGGTTGACCAAGCTGTTGCAGCAAAACAAACCGCAGAGTGGTGGGTATGGACAGCGCTGGCCATCAATTTAATTGGTTTGGCTTTGGGTCTGTTATATAGCTATCGCGTCTTACTGAATGTATTGGGCGGTGAACCGGCAGCGGTGTTAGAGGTGGTCAAACAAATTGCAGCCGGTAATTTACGCACCCCTGCCATTGCCGCCAAGAAAGACAGCCTGTTACACCACGTCCATCAGATGCAACATGCGTTGCGGCAAACCGTCAATCTGATTCAAAACAAGGCGCAAGAAGTGGATAGCGCCAGCAATGAGTTATCGTCCGTCACCGAACAAATCGGTACTGCGGCACAACAACAGTCGCAATCCGCCGCCAGCATGGCCGCTTCGATGGAAGAGCTGAGTTCGAGTATTGAGCATGTTTCAGAACAAACGGATAGCGTCAGTGAGCGTTCTGTACACACCACCGAGCAAATTAACCAAGCGATTGAAGTGATTTTGCGTTTAGATCAAGAGATCAACAAAATTGCTAGTTTGGCTAGTGAATCGAATCAAACTGTCTCGCAGCTTGATGCCATGTCAGCACAGATTGCTTCTGTGGTCAGCATTATCCGTGACATTGCCGACCAAACCAATTTATTGGCGCTGAACGCGGCGATTGAAGCAGCACGGGCCGGTGAACAAGGGCGGGGGTTTGCTGTCGTAGCGGATGAAGTGCGGAAATTGGCCGAACGCACTGCCACAGCGACATTTGATATTCAAAACATGATTCAAAAAGTCACCAACTGCACCGCCCAAGCCAATCAATTAACGCAATCGCAATCAGCACAGGTACATGTTGGTAGTCAGTTAGCACAAAGCGCTAAAGAGGTGATTGATGGGGTAACGAAAGAATCCAGCCACACCGTGCAATCGGTGCAACAGCTCAATCATTCATTCCGCGAACAATCCACTGTCAGCCATCAACTGGCACACCAAGTGGAACATATTGCCCAAATGAGCGAAGAAACACATGCGGCGGTTAACCAAATTGCCCAAGCGGCAAGACGTTTGCGAGGCTTAGCGCATGATATGCACCATTCATCTATGCAATTCCAAACTTAACCCCACATCGGCATAGACAGCACCACAAAAACAGAGAACAATCCCGTGTTATAAAAAATCCAACTACACTAAAGTATGGCTATTTTATGCCTTTGTGTAGAATGTTCAGTGGAACAAGGATCGTCATGGCTTCTGACACGGGATCTCCTTCAATTTGGGCAGCGGACGACACGCTTTCTTATGCATTGTTGTCCGTGCTTGTTTTTATCAGTTATTTCGTTGCTGCCAAAGCAGGGTTGGCAATGGCGTTTGTCCACGGCAATGTGTCTGCTGTCTGGCCGCCGTCTGGCATCGCTGTTGCTGCCTTGTTGTTGTATGGTTGGAAAATCCTGCCGGTTCTCACCCTTGCCAATTTCCTCGTTACGCTCACCACCCCCACCCCATTTTGGATTTCACTCGGCATCGCCACCGGCAATACTATTGAATATGCCTTGGCTTATTTGTTGCTGCATGTGTTGTGCCCTCAAAAAGATCATGGCCAATTCAATTCATTGCGCACCGTGTTGTGCCTATTGCCCTGTGCCATCTTTGCCCCAGCGCCAGCGGCCTTATTGGGTGCTTTGAGTTTGTGTTATGGCGCAGTAGCTGGATGGAATTTGTATTGGGATATTGTATTGACTTGGTGGTTAGGTGATGCGGTCGGTATGCTGTTGATTGCTCCAAGCTGTATCTTAGGATTTTCTTTGCTGGCCTATCTGCGTGGTTTATCAAAAGAAAAAGCCATCGAATTTTTTGCGCTGACGCTCAGTGCTGTTTTTACGGCTTGGATCTTATTCGGCAATCTGTTTGCCTTTCCAGCCGGCACCCGTTCTGCTGCCTATGTGTTATTTCCTTTTATTATGTGGGGTGCGCTGCGTTTTCATCTGTTCGGTGCACTCAATGCTGCCTTAGCCATCTCGATTCCAGCCGTGATTGGCACTGCCCACGGTGTCGGTATTTTTAGCAGTGACAGCCAAACCGAAAGTTTATTACAGCTACAAGCTTTTATCGCCGTCTTAACCATGACGGGAATGATAGTAGCCAGTGCGCTGTATGAGCGGCAACAATCTGCCCGCTATGCTATTCAAACCGAGCGCCGGATTCGACAGCAAAATGCTGAACTACAGCGCTTAGCCGAAGTGTCAGCACATCATTTACAAGAACCTGTGCGCCGCCAAATTTCGTATGCCCAGCTTTTGGCTTATGCCATCGAGCACATGCCACCGCATAGCGACATTAACAAGGCTGATTTGTTGTTGCCGATGCAGTTTATTGAGCAAGGCGCGACGCGCCAAAGAGCGTTATTGCATGATATTGAGCGCTTTCTTGCCGCAGGGACAGCCCTTGCCCCAGCACAGCCACAAGAAACACAACAGATACTCGAACAACTGCGCCAGCGGTTACACAGTATTTGCCAAGCCAAACAAGCCTGTCTTGAATTTGACCATTTACCGCCGGTGTTAATTGATAAAAATCGATTGGAAGAGGTGTTTCACGAACTGATTAGCAACGCACTGCAACACGCCCACCCAACATCCGGCAAACTGTTACTCATCACGGTGTCAGCTCGTCAGGCGGGGCAGCGGGTATATTTTCGAGTGGAAGACAATGGCCAAGGCATTGCTCCGGCCTATCGCGCTAAAATTTTTGCCGTATTTGAAACAGTGAATCCACACACCACCGGCACTGGCATTGGACTTGCCATTGTGCGGCGGATTGTCGAAAGTGTGGATGGACATATCAGCTGCCACAGCACCCCCACCGGCGGCTGCCGTTTTAGTTTTGACCTACCAGCCGCCTCGGTGCCATCAAGACATTAAATGGTGCGGCAGACGGAAAAAGGCGATGGCTTGCCGCAGTTGATTGGCTAAGGATTCGAGTTGTTCTGCTGCCACTGCATTATGTTGCGTCGAGGCGTTGGTTTGCTCGGCCATGCTGGCGATATAGCCAACATGGTTGGCAATTTCAGTGGCTGTGCTAACTTGTTCGCGTGTCATCACCGCCACATCGCGCACCTTATTGAGCGAATCGAGAGCTTGGCGGTGAATTTCGCCCAACATCGCCGAGGCCGATTGTGCCCGCGCCAACCCTTTTTCCACTTGCGGATTCACTGCTGCCATCGCTTCAACTGCAGAATGGGTTTCGAATTGAATGGTCTCAATCATTCGGCCAATTTCCGTCGTCGCCGATGCGGTACGCTCAGCCAATTTCCGCACTTCATCCGCCACCACAGCAAAACCACGCCCTTGTTCGCCAGCGCGAGCGGCTTCAATCGCCGCATTCAGGGCCAATAAATTGGTTTGGTCAGCAATCTCTTTAATCACATTGGCAATTCCGCCAATGTCTTGTGAGTGCTGGAACAAAGTTTGAATTTGTTGTGTTGATTGGCTCACGGTTTGAGAGATTAAATCCATCTCAACAGCCGTTTCTCTCACCAACTTTTCACCATCTTCTGCTAATTTCGCCGTTTGCTGTGAGTTTTCTTCGGTATGACCAACGGTTTGCGATACTTCGCTAATACTGGTTTTTAGCTGTTCGAGCGAAGCAGCCGAGGCCGCCGTCGCTTGGGCCTGATGATAGGATGCGGAGCCAATTTCACGCGCTGCAGTCGCAACCTCTTTGGCACCACCGGATAAAGACCCTGCCATCTGGGTGATTTGTTGAAAAACATGGCCAAGTTTTTGTTGCATTGTGGCCATTGCGGCCAGCAAATTTTCAGTCGTCGAAGCGGAAACGGATAGCGGTTGTGTTAAATCACCGTGAGCAATACGGGTGGCTGTCGCTGTGGCATGGCTGGGCTCACCCCCCAGCGGTTTTAACACCAAACGACTGAGTAACACCATCAGCAAACCGATAATCACCACACAAGCAACCACCCCAGCCAAAGTAATCATCAACGCACGTTGTCGCACCATGTCAACCGCCTCGGCTCGAGGATAGGCAGCCAACACCGAAAATCCCCACTTATCGAACTGATAGCGCGAGATGTCCCAACCGGTGTTCTCTTTCAACAACGTTTGGACTTGCTCATCACTGACATGACCAGAGCGAAATCTGACCTTGCTTTGATAATCCAAAATCGCCATAAAGCCGGTATTCAACAAGCGGCTTTTATCCACCACTTCTTGTACGGCTGCCATGTCGATTTTGTAACCGACATACCAAATCCCAATTACCTGACCTTGGTTATCACGAATCGGCTCATAGCCGGTTAAGAAAGGGTTACCAAGAATATCAACGAGACCATAAAAGGCCTGTCCTTGCCGAATGGCAGCAATCGCCTTGCCTTTTGGGTCGAGAATCGTCCCGATAGCACGCTCGTTGTCTTTTTTAACATTGGTGGCAATACGAACGAACTCATCACCGTTTTTCACAAACAATGTGGCGGTCCCACCGGCAATTTTGGTCACGCCATCGACCAAGGCATAATGTGCCGCTTGTGGCTGTGTACCAAATAGCAAATTGGGAACGGTTTTATCTTTGATGGGTACGCTATCACCAAGCGATGCCGGCCCGAGTGCTTCACCTCGTTCAATCAACAATCGCATGGCACTTTTCACCTGTTCACTGACCAAAGCATCGGTGACGGTCAGCACTTGCCGAGTCGTGTCAAGCTGTTGTTTGGCTTTCGCTGCAATCTCATGCTCAATTTGTTGAGTTTCAATCATAGAAAACAACACCGTGCCACTGAACACGGTTAATAAAATCAGTGCCGAGACATACAGCGCAAAGCGTTTGCGTAGGGTCATGTTAAATCCTGTCAAACAGAAACCAGCCAAAACAACTTATAAGAACATAAATTGTTTACGATTTGATGCGAAAAACCAGCATATTGCGCAGTTTTGCGGAATCTATCGCACACTTTGCATTTCTTATTTGACATGAATCAGAAATAACCCGCAATGAGAGCATAAAAAATAGGCCATCTGTTTAACAGATAGCCTATTTTATTAAAATAGTTTTTTATTTGTACTAATTGTTAACGTGGCCAGACGGATTTTAGATGAGGGTTAGGACGTTCGGCATCTTGCAATGGATAGGGGTCGGCAACATAGCCGGGGCCTTTCATCACCAACACAATAAACGCACCCAAGGCCACGGTAAACAACACTGTCCAATACAAAATCAGCAGGCTAATCAAGAAAATATCAGTCGAAATCAGCGCTTGTTCACCCGACAGCGGCCATGACCAGCCATACCACAACCGCATCAACACCGCTGGCGATAGAAAAGCAGCACTGCCACCCAGTGTTAATTTGGGCATCGCCCGTAAGACTTCGCGCTCAATACCCGAGGGCGAGGGAGGAAACTGCGGTAGTCGATTAAATAATCCAGACATGGTCTTTCCCCTGCAGTTTTGTGGCTTTCATTTTGTGGCTTTCAATAGACGCATAGTAGAAATAATCATCACTATTTGTCAATAACAAATCATGGACAAAAAATTTTGCAAAATTGACTAAATCAAAACCGCAAATTAACTTTCCAGCCGTTACATTTAATGGAAACTTACTTTGCTATTTTTTCACCATGTAAATAACATTACCTCAATAAAACAACAGATTAAACGAACCAATCAGCTGGCACAGGTTTTGATTGTCCAAGCGACTCTGTAACAAACGAAGGGGCGAGCATGGCAGCGCCACGCATTGTGGTTTTGGGCTTGGGCAATTTATTGTGGGCGGATGAGGGGTTTGGGGTGCGGTTGGCAGAACAACTGTACGCCAACTATGAATGGCCAGCCCAAGTTGACATCATTGATGGGGGCACACAAGGCTTGTTATTGCTGCCATACGTCGAAGAAGCCGACTGTTTATTGATTTTAGACGCGATTGATTTTGGCCTACCGCCGGCCACCTTACAGGTCTTCCATAATCAGGCCGTCCCAGCTTATTTGACTGCCAAAAAAATGAGTTTGCATCAAACCGGTTTTTCTGAGGTATTGGCACTTGCCGAATTGAAAGGCAGTTTACCAGCAGAAATTACCTTATTAGGGATGCAGCCAGAGATCTTGGAAGATTACGGTGGCAGCCTGTCGCCTTCGGTGCGGGCCTTGTTACCACAGGCCTTAGCACAAGCACTGACTATTTTAGGCAATTGGGGTATCGAGATTCGTCCCTGTGCACAACCACAGGCACGCCTGAACGATGCCAGCCTTGAATTAAACCGCTATGAACAAGAACGTCCCACGGCAGAACAAGCCTGTCGGGTGGGTGATGCGCGGGTATTAGAGCGGGGTTAGAACAAGATGTGCATGGGTATTCCAATGCAAGTCGTGGCGGTGAACGCGGGATTGGCCTTGTGTCAACGCGAAGACCAGAGCCAGCATCAAATTGATTTAAGTCTTGTTGGCCAAGTTGAGGTCGGAGATTGGGTATTGGTCTTTACCGGCGCGGCGATGGAAGTGATCAGTCCAGAACGAGCACAACAGATTCAACAAGCCTTGTCGGGTTTAGCCGCCTTATTACGCGGTGAAGCCTTACCAGATGAGGCGTTTGCTGATTTATGCCACCGCGAGCCACAGCTCCCGCCACACTTACAACGACAATAAGGAATATAAACAGCATGGCAATAGATGAAAGCACGATGGCCACGCGCTGGCAGGGCTTAGGTTATCAGGCCCTAACCACTACCACATTAGATCAAATCGTGGCTGAACAAGTGCAGGGTATCTGGCTGATTTTGACCACCGACCCTAAACAGGTGCCAGAGGTTTTTGACTATGCAGTGATTTTGCCCGAAGTGTGGAAACACTTAGGCCATCCCGACGCGCCAATCTATTGGGCGACCCCGAATGACAGCCGCAGCATTGCCCAACGCTATGGTGTATTGAAATTTCCGGCATTGCTGCGGTTGCGGCCAGAGGGCTATGTTGGTGCATTAATCAGTGTTTTGGATTGGCCGGAAATGGTAGAACGGGTGGCCTATTTAGCACAGGCGCCCGTGTCACGTCCGCCCAGTATCGGCATTGCCGTCCGCGCCAACCACGGGAGCTGCCAAGCATGATGCAATTTCAAGGTATCCCACTGGTCACGCTCGGCCCGGGGTCGCAGCCGGTGGAAGAGGATTTGCACTATATGGCGCTACCGCGTGAGGTGGATAGCTTTGCCATGCCATATTTGCCGACTGCAGAAGAAACCACTGAACTGTCGGCGGCAAAAGCTGTTTTGGCCTCGCTGATCGAGCAGATGGCAGACGGCAAAGCAACAGCTTATGCGACGGTTGACCATTTAGATGCTGCCAACCGTACTTTATTGGCACAGGTATTAGGGGAAGGCGAGGTCAGCGCCCGCGTGAAATACCTAAATGGCCACGAACTGTGTATTCAAGAATCGGTATTCGCTGGCGTCTGGCGGGTGTTGCAATACGATAGCGCAGGGCAGTTGCTTGCTGATTGGGTAGAAGCCAACGATATCCCCTGTGCGGTCTGGCAACAAGCGGCTGCTTTTGCCAACACAACCCTCACTCCGCTTGCCATCGGTGAAGCCTGTTTGATGAATGCGCCAGCGGTGATTCATGAATTGGCACAACGCGTTGTTAGCTATCGCTCAGCTGAAGACGATCATGTCATCAATTTGAGTTTATTACCAATGACGCCAGAAGACATTGCCTATATCGACGCCCATCTTGGCGGCGGTAATAGCGGTGTGTTTTCGCGTGGCTACGGAAAATGCCGCGTGATGAGTACCCAGCTACAACATGTTTGGCGAGTGCAATACTTCAATGGAATGAATCAAGTTCTGTTAGACACAATTGAAATTTGCCGTATTCCAGAGGTCGTTTTAGCGGCGGAAGAAGATCGACAAGATGCTAAACAGCGACTGCAAGAGGCTTTAGCGTGGCTCAGCGGGGTGGCGCATGACTGAACAATTTGAAGGCAGTTATCTTGGCCGTGATGAACGCCTCGATCCTCACAGTCGTTTAGAGTGCAAAATTTGCTGGTGGATCTACGACCCCGCTGAAGGCGATGCAGTGTGGCAAATTCCAGCGGGTACCGCTTTTTATGATCTACCAACCCACTGGCGTTGTCCGGTGTGTGATGGCGATAAATCACAGTTTATGGTGTTAACGTGAGCGAGGTACGAGCCCTAGAACGGGTGTTTTTGAACATTCAACACACACGGATGCAAGGCCTAGACGAACTGCTCAATCCGATGTTGCAGGTTGAAGCAGTGGGGTTTCGCGCATGGCAAGGTTGGCAAGTTGGTGTTTTGATTACGCCGTGGTTTATGAACTTGATGATTTTGCCAGATCGTCAACCACTGCCAGCACGCCCAGAGGGGGATACCGCGTATCTGTTAGAACTGCCAGAGGGTGCGATTGCGTTTCTGTTTGGCCATGAAAGTGAATTAGGGGATTACTTGATGTGTTCGCTGTTTTCTCCGGTCAAAGAGTTTGCCGATCAGGATACCGCACGCCTCGCAGCACAAGAGGTATTGAAGTTGTTATTCACCGATCGGCCAGCTGAGCCTGTGCCCGATTTAAGCCGGCGGCGGTTTTTTGGTTTGCGGGGGTAGCCATTGTGCCAAATCTCCATCGGCTTGAGGTTCACTGCATCGACAAGGCCTATTTCACACAATGGCATCGCCTAGACATCGAGCGCAGTTTTATTGGTCAACACAAAAAAGACGTGCTTAACCAAATTCCGCATTGGTTTGGTGTGTGTAAAAACGCACAGACTTGGGCGGCGCGGTTAGCGTTGGGCGAGGTGGCGGCGGACAGTCCACCGCCGGCAGCGTTGGGTTATGAATTGGCATGGGAAACCCTGCGGCGGTGGTTGTTAAATTGGTGTGAGGTGGTTGAGGACGGCAAAAGCGCGGTGGGGGTGCAAAAGCTGGGTCGGGCGCAAAGCGTGGCGGATTTGATTGTTCTGACGGAAGAAGAGGTATTGCAAGACAAGTTGGCCAATGCCTTGGGGCGTGATGTAGCGGGGTGGGAGGCATGGGCGGCGGCTGGACAAAGTGCATTAGCGAGGGCCTTGGGCTGGTGGTTGGGACAAAGGGGAGAAACGGGTGTTGTGCTTTGTGATTGGCGTGAGGCGGCGCCGTTTTACCCACTTTCTGATGCTTGGCGTGGTGGGGTGTTGTCGTACCAAGGGCCGGCGGTGGAGGTATCGGCGCTTGCTCGATACCAAACCCAATTACAACCGTGGCTTGTGGCGGGGAAATACAGCGCGGCGCGGTTGTTAGCGCGAATCATGCGCTTGTTGGCGGTGTTGGCTGGAGAAGGGGTGTATTGCAAGGTGGTGGGTGGGGCACACCAACAGCTTGCTTTGGTGGAAACGGCGCGAGGGCCGTTATTGCACTATGCCGCGCTGTCGCCAGAGGGCTGGGTGCAGTCTTATCACATTGTCCCGCCGACACTTTGGCACAGCCATCGTACAGGGGCGATTTCGCAGGCGGTGGCGGGGGGAGATCGCCAATGGGCAGGGCAGCGGGTGTTGTTAATCGATCCCTGTGTTGAGTATGTATTTTGTGGTTTTGATGAGGGCAATCATGCATGAGATGTCGTTAGCCGAGGGGGTGTTGACGCTGTTAGAGACACAGGCACAACAACAAAACTTCAAGCGGGTGAAGCAGGTGTGGTTGCGGATTGGGGCGTTGGCGGGGGTGGAGGTGTCGTCGCTGACTTTTTGTTTGGATGTGGTGTTACAGGGCAGCCTTGCTGATGGGGCGGTGGTGCATGTGTTACACGAGGCGGGCCGAGGGTGGTGTTTGCCGTGTGGTGAGGCGGTGACGGTGGCGAATCGGTTTGATGCGTGTCCGAAGTGTGGTGGGTATCAGATTCAGATTACCGGCGGTGATGAGATGCAGGTGGTGGAATTGGAAGTGGATTAGCCGTGGTGGGTGTGGCGGTTGGATGTGGATAGCACAAGGGATAAGAACGCGATGTGTACGAT
>Ga0079301_1000682_pt1 | contig 16504 bp, 10 predicted proteins | sample Wag4_2014_7_11_3_FD_74797 | JGI IMG/M metagenome (GOLD analysis project Ga0079301, IMG submission 74797) | Fresh water mixed with fracking chemicals microbial communities from Ohio, USA - Utica-2 Time Series FC 2014_7_11 | ecosystem: Engineered > Industrial production > Chemical products > Input... | reverse complement strand
GAATATCATCGATGGCAAAGTCAAAATCGAGGATCGGGTTTTCTACCTCAGGCTTAGGCGGTTCGGCCACTGGCGCAGGTACTGCTTCTGGCTCAGGTTCAACTACCTCGTCATCAGGAATCACCTCTGGTTCAGGCGCAGGCGCCGGTGTTGGTACTGGTGTACCAGACAAATCTTCGGCAAACATCGCCATCATGGCATCAATTTCTGCGTCTTCTGCCGTTGGCGTTAACGCAGGCGGCGGGACAGCTTCAGTTAAAACTGCCGGCGCAGGAACCACTTCTTCTAAATCGTCTAGCAAAGCTTCCATTTCCAACTCAGGAATTGCATCGGCTGGGCTCGGTGCAGGAGGAATAGCCGCGCTGACCGGTGGAGATGCGGGTTGACCGGGGATGGCCAACATGTCGAAATCTTCTGTGAACTCTAACAGTGCGCCGGGCGGTGGCGTTGGCGCAGCCGCAGGTGGCGGTGTTTCTGTTTCAGACACCACCGCCTCCAACAGCGGCTCAGCCACGATTTGAGACATTTCAGGTGGCTCTGGTTCAACTGCAACCGGCTCAGGTAAAGGTTCCGGCTCTGGCTCAATCACCGGCTCAGGTGGCAGCGGTGGTGCAGTAGCAATCACCTCATCAACAGCCGCCAATTCTTCCGTTTTTTGCTCTTGCCGGCGACGCCAATAGAATAGGCCCCCTAACACGGCGGCTAGACCAGCTGCCCCACCTGCCGCCCACGGCCAAATGGGTTCTTCTTCTGGCTCGGGTATCGCTGCTTTTTCAACGGGAGCAGGTTTGGTGGCAGCCGGAGCAGCTTGTTCTGTGGCAGGCGCTTGGGCCGGATCGGGCTTACCTTCACTGCGGTTTTGCTGTTCAGCCAGTGCCTTATTTTTCAGCTCTAATAAGGCTTTCATATCGCTGACATTTTTTTCCAGCTCTTTGATGCGATCATTTGCCTCGTCTATCGCTTTATCACGCGCAACCAATTCTTCCTCTAAGACTTGCACTTTTTTCTGTGCATTGGCTAACGCTTTCTCATCAGCACGAGATAAACGTAAGACATCCCGCCCTGCATCAGCACTCGGTGCCGCAGTTTCAGGCGTTTGCGCGACAATACGACCTTTAGTGGTGTCTGGTGCGCGCTGTTGTCCGGTTTGTTGCGACGCCATATCCGCTACACGGCCACGATAAGCACGCCAGTTGGCAACCTGTGCCTGTACCTCGCGATGCGCTTCAGCAGGCGGCGTTTTGGCCAATTCATTTTTTGGAGGGACGTTTAATGTTTTGCCGGCAATCACGATGTTCATATTGCCAGCAAAAGCACGGGGATTGGTTTCATACAACCCGACCATCACCTGTTCCAAACTCACGCCACTTGGCTTTACTTTACTGGCAATACCAGACAACGTATCACCGGTGCGAACAGGATAGGTTTTACCATTGGCCAATGGACCAGCGGCCTCTTCTTTGGCAGTGGTTTTTTCTGGGGGGGTAGCAGGGCCACCGATAAGACCGGTTAGCGCCTGTGAACGAGTTTTCCCTGCTGTTTCAATATCCAATAACACTGAAACATAAGCACTACGAGCAGGCGTCGGCGAGGCCAAACGCACCACCGCTTTACCATCTGCTTTTTTCTCGACTGAGATCACCGCATCACGGAGAAATTCGGGATAGGGCAAGCGGTTACGTTTAAATTGATCAGCCGAGGCAATACGAATTTTTAAGTCGTTGGCTGCAACATCGCTCACTTCTAATTCAGCCCGAAATGGCTGACCCAAGCCAGAAGTAATCCGCAAGGCACCCAGCTCGGCAGCCATAGCCGGTGCGGCAGACAGCAATAAAGAAGTCGCCAGCACATTTCGTCGGAAAGTCGGGGAAAAGTTCACAGCCCACCTTTTTCTTATTGCGTAGAATTTTTTATGGTCCTGAATAGCCACGCTACCCAAGCCGTAAACTGACACAAGCTATCAAGTGTGTCGTGATTTTACGGGTGTCGCAATATTTTACTGTCCTGTTGCCAGCAGTTCTAGCACAGGTTTTGCAACCGCAACCCGCACATTATCGGCACACAACCAGAAATTCAACAGCGATTTTTGCGTTTCTGCGCGATTGATACGGGCAATAGTCAAGGTATCTTGGCCAGTCACCGACATTGGATTCGCATCTGCTAAGGCTTCCTCTGCCAAGACGACACACCCTGCGGCCCGCCACCATTCGCATAACGCCTCGATATCCACGGGCATTTCTGTTTCTATTTCAACATTTAAGGTATGACCAAAAAACACCGGCACCCGATGACGGCGCACAGTGACATTGTCTTCAGTCAACAGCAACAGTTGTGCCAACTGTTGTTGTGCTTGGTCTTGCTCTGCTTGTGACAGTGGCAGAATATTAAACGCCATCCGTTGAGGAAAAATGTCGTTAATCAACGGTTGTTGATTAAACAAGGCGGTGGTTTGCGAAGCCAGCTCTTCAATGCCAGCCTGACCATAATCTGATACCGCTTCCATACTGACAGCCGACACCCGACGCAAGCGGGTATGTTGTTGAATCGGCAACAAAGCTTGTGCCAAGACACTGACCACCGGCAAAGGCAAAGCCACCGCAGTGGTTGCTACGGTTTTGTGTAAAGCGCGTACTGCCTGCGGCCAACAATTGGCTACGTCATCCACTGCCAACACCACCAACAGCCCAAGTTGTTGTAATTCACGCGCTAAATCGCTGTCATGTGCCACGGCCGCATGGCAGATCACCACGGCTTGTACCTGCGTGAAATCAAAGTCGTGATAGTCACCGACGGTTAACTCATGATGACCAAAATAAACAGATTCGCCGGCCAAATCGGCCAAATCGAGAGCATGGACATTTGCCAGCGGCCAACTGGCGCCAGCGAGTAAATCACAAATTGCACCACCCACCACGGTTGTGGCACCAATAATTGCAATCGCAGAAGAAGAAACCATGTGAGACATAAAACATCCTAAAAAATACATAAAACAGCGTGAAAACTTGTTGCAAAAACAACACGCTTTAGCCAAATAAAGGTGAATTTAATTGCAAAACCGTCAACAAAACAGCAACCCACACATTCACTAAAAAGGGCATCGCAGATGATGCCCTTGCTGATGCCGCATGGGGGCAGTAGCTGCCCCCACACACCTTCAGATTACTTGTCCAACACAATACGCAACATACGACGCAGTGGCTCAGCCGCACCCCACAACAGTTGGTCACCGCAGGTAAAGGCACTGATATATTCACCACCCATGCCGAGTTTGCGAATACGACCCACTGGTACGGTCAAAGTCCCTGTCACCGCTGCTGGTGTCAATTCTTTCATCGACACTTCGCGCTGGTTTGGCACCACTTTTACCCAATCGTTGGCTTTGGCCAACAAGGCTTCGATTTCGGCAACAGGCAGATCTTGTTTCAGTTTGATGGTCAGCGCTTGGCTGTGGCAACGCATGGCACCAATCCGCACACACAGGCCATCAATCACGATAGGATTGGTTGCACGACCCAAGATTTTATTGGTCTCAACGCCGCCTTTCCATTCTTCTTTCGATTGACCATTGCCCAAATCTTTGTCAATCCAAGGGATCAAGCTCCCAGCCAACGGCACACCGAAGTATTCAGTTGGGTTGGCATCAGAACGGATAAACTCTGCCACTTTGCGATCGATGTCGAGAATCGCGCTGTTTTTGTCGGCCAATTCAGCAGCCACAGCCGCATTCACGGCACCCATGCCTTTGAGCAATTCGCGCATATTGTTCGCACCAGCGCCCGACGCCGCTTGGTAGGTCATCGATGTCGCCCACTCAACCAGATCGTTTTGGAACAAACCACCCAGTGCCATCAACATCAGACTGACGGTGCAGTTCCCACCTACGAATGTCTTACCGCCTTTAGCGAGGGACTCTTTGATCACATTCATATTGACTGGATCTAAGATAATGACTGCTTCATCTTCCATCCGCAGCGCGCTGGCAGCATCAATCCAATACCCATCCCAACCAGTCGCACGCAATGGGGCGTACACTTCGTTGGTGTAGTCGCCACCTTGGCAGGTGATAATCACGTCACATGCTTTGAGCTCGTCGAGATTTTTCGCATCTTTCAGTGCAGGGGCGGTTTTGCCACCAAAGCTTGGTGCAGCACCACCGGGGTTAGAAGTGGTGAAATAAATCGGCTCGATATGGGCAAAATCATTTTCTTCTACCATGCGCTGCATCAGCACTGAACCGACCATCCCGCGCCAGCCAACTAAACCGACTTTTAACATCATCTATCCTTTATCTATTCAAAAATTGATTTTGATCCAGTCACACGGCTTACAGTGCCGCTAACACAGCATCGCCCATTTCACGGGTACCGACGCGGTGGGTGCCAGGTTCGTAAATATCACCGGTACGCAGACCTTGTGCTAACACGGCCTTCACCGCGTTTTCGACACGCTGTGCCGCTTGTTCCTGATTGAAGGTATAGCGCAACATCATGGCAGCAGACAGAATCGTTGCCAGCGGATTTGCCACCCCTTTGCCAGCGATGTCGGGTGCCGAACCGTGGGAGGGTTCGTACAAGCCTTTGTTATTGGCGTCGAGCGATGCCGAAGGCAACATCCCAATCGAACCGGTTAACATCGAGGCTTCATCGGACAAAATATCGCCAAACATATTGCCGGTAACCATCACGTCAAACTGTTTTGGCGCTTTCACCAGCTGCATAGCCGCGTTGTCCACTAACATGTGGGTCAGTTCGACTTCCGGATATTCTGGTGCCAATTCGGTCATCACATCGCGCCATAATTGGGTGGTTTCCAGCACATTCATTTTGTCAACCGAGCACACCCGCTTGTTGCGCTTCATCGCCGCTTCAAACGCCACCCGACCAATACGGCGGATTTCGCTTTCGGTGTAGTGCATGGTGTTGTAACCGAAGCGTTCGCCATCGCGCACTTCTACACCGCGTGGTTGACCAAAGTAGATATCCCCCGTTAATTCACGCACGATCAGAATATCCAAACCAGCGACAACCTCAGGCTTCAAGGTAGAAGCATTCGCCAGTTCAGGATACAAAATGGCCGGACGCAAATTCGCAAACAGGTTCAAGTCTTTACGAATCGCCAACAAACCGCGTTCTGGACGGAGTGGACGGTCGAGGGTGTCGTACTGTGGCCCACCGACTGCGCCCAATAAAATCGCATCCGCTTCGCGAGCCAATTTTTGCGTCACATCGGGATAAGGCTGACCATATTGGTCATACGCCGCCCCACCCAAAGGTGCTTCTTCCATTTCAATCGGCAAACCGTCACTACGCAGGGCGTCTAACACCCGCTTGGCTTGTTCAATAATTTCTGGGCCAATCCCATCACCCGGTAAAACAGCAATTTTCATGAGCAGTGTGCTTTCGTTGAATCAGCCAGTTAGGCGAATAACCAAGGTTGTTGCTGACGTCGCGCTTCTTCATAACGACGGATTGCTTCAGCATGGGCCAACGTCAAACCAATTTCATCCAAACCATTTAATAAGCAATGTTTGCGATGTTCAGTGATGTCGAACGCGAACGAAGTACCGCCGGGAGTGGTGACGGTTTGTTGTGCCAAATCGACGGTGAGGGTATAGCCGTCTTGGGCTTCACATTCACGGAATAGCTGATCGACCGCTTCGGCGGCTAAGACAATCGGCAACAAACCGTTTTTGTAACAGTTGTTAAAGAAAATATCGGCAAAACTTGGGGCAATCACAACGCGGAAACCGTAGTCTTCGAGTGCCCAAGGTGCATGTTCACGGCTCGAACCACAACCAAAGTTTTCACGAGCTAACAGCACTTGCGCACCCTGATAGCGTGGGAAATTCAGCACAAATTCAGGATTGCGTGGCCGTTGGCTGCAATCTTGACCGGGTTCACCGTGGTCGAGATAACGCCATTCATCAAACAAATTCGGGCCAAAACCAGAGCGTTTGATCGATTTCAAAAACTGTTTTGGAATAATGGCATCGGTATCGACGTTAGCGCGGTCGAGTGGGCAGACAAGGCCATTGAGTTGCGTAAACGCTTTCATAGTGTTTTCTCTCAGAACTGGCGGATATCAACAAAGTGGCCACTGATTGCGGCAGCCGCAGCCATCGCAGGGCTAACCAAGTGGGTCCGTCCACCTTGACCTTGGCGGCCTTCAAAGTTGCGGTTAGACGTCGAGGCACAGCGTTCACCCGGCTCGAGACGGTCGGCATTCATGGCCAAGCACATCGAGCACCCCGGTTCACGCCACTCGAAACCAGCAGCCAAGAACAGATAATGCAAGCCTTCCTGTTCTGCTTGTGCTTTCACATTACCCGAACCCGGTACCACCAAGACCTGTTTCACTGAAGGCGATTTTTGCCGGCCTTGAATCACGGCAGCTGCCGCACGTAAATCTTCAATCCGAGAATTGGTACAGGATCCAATAAACACCTTATCAACAGCAATTTCGGTAATCGGGGTGTTGGCCTGTAAGCCCATATAGTTCAAGGCACGCTCAATGCTACCCTTTTTCACCGGATCGGCTTCTAAAGCCGGATCGGGCACGCGGCCATCGACCCCAATCACCATTTCAGGTGAAGTCCCCCATGTGACCTGAGGCACAATCTCGGCAGCAGGCAATTCCACCACGGTATCAAACTGTGCGCCTTCGTCAGAATGCAGGGTATTCCAATACGCGACAGCAGCCTCCCATGCCTCTGCTTTTGGCGCAAAGGGACGGCCCTTGACGTATTCAATGGTTTTTTCATCCACCGCCACCATGCCAGCACGCGCACCGGCTTCGATCGCCATATTACACAAGGTCATCCGGCCTTCCATCGACAGGCTACGAATGGCTGAACCTGCAAACTCAATCGCATAACCGGTGCCGCCAGCGGTACCAATTTTACCGATGATGGCCAAAGCCACATCTTTAGCCGTCACGCCAGCGCCTAAATCACCCTCGACACGGACTAACATCGATTTCGATTTTTTCGCCACCAGTGTTTGTGTCGCTAAGACATGCTCGACTTCTGAGGTACCGATACCGTGAGCCAAGCAGCCAAAGGCACCGTGGGTCGACGTATGGCTATCACCACACACCACGGTCATTCCCGGCAGGGTTGCGCCTTGTTCAGGCCCAACCACGTGCACGATCCCTTGGTTGATATTTTTGAAGGGGAAATACGCTAACGCGCCCACTTCGCGGATGTTGGCATCCAACGTTTCCACTTGTTGCCGTGAAATAGGGTCGTCAATGGCTGCCGTCCCTTCCGCTTTATCCCAATCGGTAGTCGGGGTGTTGTGGTCGGCAGTAGCGACGATGGAAGAAATTCGCCACGGTTTGCGGCCAGCCAATTTTAAGCCTTCAAAGGCTTGTGGGCTGGTCACTTCGTGTACCAAGTGACGATCGATATATAACAGCACAGTGCCATCGGCTTCTTCGCGGATGACATGACTGTTCCAAAGCTTGTCGTAAAGGGTGTAGGCCATGATAGGGGATGCTTCTGTCAATATTCTCCGAACCGCAGATTATTGCATGAGCCAGTGCGCTGCACCAGACTGCACCCCTATCGAGCATTGACCATTGCAGGCGGAGGGCGTACATTGCTTGACAGATTTTCACTCACCCAACACCCGCTTATCTTTGCTGAAGCGGGTTTTTTTGTTATGGCTTATGGTTGCTGATTTATTTCAACGTTCGGCAAGTTTGCGTGAAATGCGTGCTTTGCTGGCCTTGGCATTGCCGATGATGGTGGCGCAAATTGCCCAAGTCGCCACCGGTTTTGTCGATACCGTCATGGCTGGGCGTGTCGGGACGGCTGATTTGGCAGCGGTGTCGCTCGGTTCAAGCATTTTAATCACCGTCACCATCACGTTTGCGGGTTTGTTGATGGCCTTAAATCCCATCATCGCCCATCATTTTGGCGCACAAGAACATCAGCGGATTGGTAGCAGTTTTCGGCAAGGTTTGTGGATGGGCTTGGCACTTGGCGTGATCGGTTTATTGTTAACCTTGGGGCTGGCCTATACTGTCCCCGCCATGTTAGGCGTTGAAAGCCAAGTCGCAGAACAGACCAAAATCTATCTGATTGGAGCCGCACTCGGTGTACCGGGATTTCTATTATTTCGGGTATTCCATGCCACCTCATCCAGCCTGAATCACACCAAACCGATTATGGTGGTCAGTGTTTTGGCGTTGATTTTGAATGTTCCCCTGAATTATTTCTTTATTCATGGTTGGTTTGGACTGCCAGCACTCGGAGGGGCGGGTTGTGGCTGGGCAACAGGACTGGTGTTTTGGTTTTCTGCTTTGGCACTCGGGGGCTATGTGGCATGGGCGGCACCTTATCGCGGTTTTAAGTTGTTTCAGCAGATGGAGTGGCCAGACTTTGCTCAACAGCGCAACATCATCCACCTTGGGGCCCCCATTGCACTGTCGTTCTTTCTCGAAGTCAGCGCATTTAGCTTTGTCGCACTATTCGTGGCACAACTCGGCACTGTCGTCGTTGCCAGCCACCAAGTGGTGATCAATGTCTCTAGCCTGTTGTATATGATCCCACAAAGCCTTGGCACCGCATTGAGTGTCCGCGTCGGGCAAGCCATCGGTGCTGGTGACTATCAAGCCGCGCGTTTTAAAAGTCGGGTCGGGGTGTTGGCTGGGCTGTTATTGGCATTGCTTACCGCCTTGCTGATTTTGTTGGGGCGTGAAGGCATTGCCCGTGGTTACAGCCCCGACCCACAGGTGATTGAATTGGCAAGTGCGTTGCTGCTGTTTGCCGCTTTATTTCAGATTGTCGATGCCACACAAACCATTGCTTCGGGTGCCTTGCGTGGTTATAAAATCACCACCATTCCGATGGTCATTCATGCGGTTTCATTTTGGGGCGTGGGATTGGGCATGGGTGTGTGGTTTGGCTTATATCTGCCCCCAATAGCTTCACTCGGTCTCGACGGGCCATTGGGCGCGCATGGTTTTTGGTTGGCACTGACCATTAGCCTGACTGTTGCCGCCATTTTATTAGTGTCTTACTTAAACCATATCAGTCGCCAGCGCTTACACCGCCAGCGTCACACCACTGCCTAGCCATGACGATGTTAACGCCAATTTTTGATGCTGATTTACAGCCTTACAACAGCTTTGGTTTTGCCTCACGGGCAGAGCGTTTATTCACCCTCACGCAAGCGGAACAACTACCTGCCTTGGTTGCCGATCATGGCTTTCGTCACGGCCCACGTTGGATTTTAGGTGGAGGCAGTAATGTATTACTTCCTCCCTATTTGGCCGGTACCGTTGTGCTGATGTCTGTCAAAGGCATTGCCTTACTCAGCGAAGACGATCAACAGGTGAAGATCCGCGTTGCGGCGGGAGAAAATTGGCATGAGTTTGTGCAATTTTGTCTGGCTCAAGGATGGTATGGCCTTGAAAACCTCAGCCTGATTCCGGGTACCGTCGGTGCAGCACCGATACAGAATATTGGCGCGTATGGAGTGGAAGTTGGGCAATGGATTGAGACAGTCGAATTTATCGACTTAGAGAGCGGACAAACTCACCGTTTATCGGCGGCGGCATGTCAGTTTGCCTACCGCGACAGCATATTTAAACGGCAATGGCGACACCGCGCGTTGATTACCGCAGTCGAGTTTCAACTGTCTAAACACGCCCAACCACGCTATGACTACGGCGATCTCAAACTCGTGCTACAACAGTGGGACACCATCACACCACAGGCCGTTGCACAGGCAGTCATGACTGTTCGCCAAAGTAAGCTACCCGACCCAAAACAGTTAGGCAATGCCGGTAGTTTCTTTAAAAACCCACTGGTAGATGATGCAACGTTACAGCGTTTAATAGCCCAACACCCTACCCTCGCCCACCACGGTAACAAACTGGCCGCAGGTTGGTTAATTGATCGGGCTGGTTTGAAAGGCTATCGGCAAGGGCCAGTCGGGGTGCATGGAAAACAAGCGTTGGTGTTGGTCAATTACGGCGGAGGCAGCGCAGCGGACATAATGGCGCTGGCCGAGCATGTGCAGCACACCGTCGCTACATGCTATGGCGTGCTGTTAGAACGTGAACCGGATGTGATGGGCAATTCGGTTTAAGGCAAGACTTTGCTACGGAAACTGTCGTGACAGGATTTACAGCTTTGCGCCACTTCACCATAGCGTGCCCGTAGGGTTGCTAAATCGGCTTGGGCGGTGGTGGCTTGGTGCAAAGCTTTTACACGCGAAGAAAATAGCTGTTGTTCTGCCTGAAAATCAGCCGCTTGGGTCCAAATCTCGGCTTTTGCACGGGTTTTACCGCGATCGGAACCGGGAGGGAAGTATTGCCACGGGGTGTTGTGGCTATTGAGCAGCGCCAACGCATGTTGTTGGAAAGGCTGTGCTTGATAGGGCTTTGCCCCACGAATCATCATCCCCATCGGTTCGAACGCCCGCAGGATTTTTTTAAATTCAGCTTGCCGCGTCGCCACCGGATCGTTAGCCCAAGTTAAAGGGGCCAATAAGGTACTCGTCAGCAACACCACTACCGTTTTTTTCCACATGACAAACTATCCTGAATAAACAACAACGGCCCTTAAACAAAGTTAAGAGCCGTCGTAAGACATTGAATGGCCATTGTTTAAGGCAATGGCAGCATTCGATTATACCGTGTCGCGGAAGTTCCGGCGTTGGCCACCACCGCCACCAAAGCTACGTGGTGCACGGCTATCGTGGCCTTGACGCTGACCACCACCATTGCTGGAGAAACGACCACCTTCGCTACGATGGCTGCTGCCTTCGTTGCGATGACCGTGCGCTTCGCGATGGCCAGAGAAACCACTGCGGTTGCCGCCGTTACCAAAACCGCCGTGATGTTGACCATCAAAACCAGCGCGTGGTTGACCATCGAAACCGCCACGGCCTTGACCGTATTCACGACGGCCACTGTTGTTGCCGTCTTCGGTACGACGAGCACCGCCGCCAAAACTACGTTCTTGACCAAAGTTGCGTTCGGTTGTGTTGCGTTCACCGCTATAGCTACGGCCTTCGCCACGTGGCGTACGGGCAACATCACCAGCAAAGCCTTGGCTATCGCGTGAACGTTTCCAGTCACCATCACCACCGCGTGGAGCGCGATCTTGGCCACCCGAGAAACCACGGCTTTGACCTTTGCTAAAGCCACTGCCTTGACGCTTACCAAAACCACCACCGCCACCACCTGGTTTACCACCGCGACCAGCGGCAGCAGGGGCAGGACGGAAACGGGCTTCTAAGCCGTTGACTTGCAATTCTTCTAAGCGTTGGCCAATGAAACGCTCGATGCGTTTTAATGGACCGACATCGATACGACCCACTAAGGAAATCGCGACGCCTTTCGCACCAGCACGACCAGTACGACCAATGCGGTGAACGTAATCTTCAGCAAATTTTGGCAAATCGAAGTTAAAGACATGGCTGATACCCGCAATATCCAAACCACGCGCTGCCACATCGGTAGCAACTAAGATATCGCAGTGGCCACGTTTTAAGCTGTCAACAGTACGTTGACGGTCACGTTGGCGCATATCACCATGCAATGCCGCTGCACGGATACCGCTGGCGTCTAATTCATTCGCCAGTTGGTCACAATCGCGTTTTGTTGCGGTGAAAATAATTGCCTGACGCACTTCATCGCTTTGCAAGAAGTGGTCTAACAATTTGCGTTTGTGTTCCAAACCGTCGGTGTAGCACAGTTTTTGTTCGATGTTTTCGTGGCGTTCAGTGCGCGCAGCAATTTCAATCGTGGCAGGATCGCGCAGCAAGTGAGCAGCGAAATCGTTCACGGTGTTGTTCATGGTGGCAGTAAAGAACACCGTTTGGCGTTCTTTTGGCAGTTGTTCTGCAATCGCCAACACGTCATCAGAGAAGCCCATATCTAACATACGGTCGGCTTCGTCGAGGACAAATGTATCTAAGCGGCGGAAGTCAACCACACGCGCTTCGATCAAATCCAACAAGCGACCAGGGGTTGCGACCAACACTTCTACTGGACGCGACAAAGCTTCACGCTGAGCACGGAAAGGCATCCCACCCGTGACACACAGGGTGAAAACACGGCTCATTTCACGAGAGAACATGCGGGAGGCGTCAGAGACCTGCTGCGCCAATTCGCGAGTTGGTGTCAACACCAAAATACGAGGGCCACGGCCTTGACCACGCACGTTTTCGCTTAAGCGATGCAGCGCAGGCAACATAAAGGCAGCCGTTTTACCGGTACCGGTTTGTGCCGATGCAATCAAGTCTTTACCTTGCAACAGGTAAGGAATCGCTTGAACTTGAATAGGCGTTGGTGTTGTCAGGTTATTTTTGGTCAGAGCAGCAACAATACGTGCTTCAAGACCCAATTCGGTAAAAGAAGGTACAGCGGTATCAGCTTGGGAGGAGGCAATAGTTTCTACGGTCGAAAAATCGGACACAAGATTTCCTTAAAAGGGCAATAAGTCAAGTGGGCGCCCAGCGCCAAGCACGGCGTCATGCTGAACTTAGACAATACGGTAAGCGCACTCGAACATAACGTGGAGTGACAGCTAATAAACCGGAGGGTCGTCTACAGGTTCCAAAAGACGGTCGGCAAATACATCGATGCCAACCAAAGTGCCGAATCAAGAGAAAATCGACGGGGGGCCAGATATCGATGAAGCGTTGCAATAACGCAAGCTGAGCAAAACGAACGCGCATTATTAACGAATCTCGGACAAAAGGCAAATAGAAAATATCATTAGGACACATATTTATTTTTGTTTTGCAATTGTTTTACCAATTTCTGGGGAAAAAGCCGCTGCCATTTTTCAAGTAGAAAAGGCAAATTCTGCGTTGAGCACATGGGACATCGAGTCTAGACAGACCGCATCACCATCCCCCTCGGCAAATGCAACTTTATCTTGGCAGATCTGACCAATACAATTGACGGTCTTTTGTCTTTATCTTTGAGTCTCTGCCACATGGTCAACGCTGCTACGGTTTTTAACCTGCACCAACCCTTTCCACCTGCCGGTGATCAACCTCAAGCGATTGCACAACTCTATGCTGGTTTGCAGCAGGGCTTGGCGTATCAAACCCTGCTTGGTGTCACGGGATCAGGCAAAACCTACACCATGGCCAATGTGATTGCACAGACTGGGCGGCCGGCGTTGGTGATGGCGCCCAACAAAACGCTGGCAGCACAGCTCTACGCAGAAATGCGCGAATTTTTCCCTAACAATGCGGTGGAGTATTTCGTTAGCTACTACGACTACTATCAACCTGAGGCTTACGTCCCCAGTCGGGATTTGTTTATTGAAAAAGATTCACAAATCAACGAACACATCGAACAAATGCGGCTGTCGGCCACCAAATCCTTGTTGGAACGGCGCGATGTCGTCATTGTGGCCACAGTCAGTGCCATCTATGGCATCGGCGACCCCAGCGACTACCACCAGATGATTTTGTATCTACGGGAACAAGAAAGTCACAGTCGCCAAAGTATCATCAGCCGCCTCACCACCATGCAATATGAACGTAACGACAGCGATTTCAGCCGTGGCTCGTTCCGCGTGCGTGGCGACATTATTGATATTTTTCCGGCAGAACATGCTGAATTGGCCGTTCGAATTTCGCTGTTCGATGAAGAAGTCGAAAGTCTTCATCTATTCGATCCCCTCACTGGCCATATTAAACAACGAGTGAGCCGTTTTACTGTCTTCCCCTCAAGCCACTATGTCACACCACGCGACACAGTGTTACGCGCTTGTGAAGCGATCAAACTCGAGCTGAATCAACGTCGACGGCAATTTGAACAAGAGGGCAAATTGGTGGAAGCGCAAAGGCTGGAGCAACGAACCCGTTTTGATTTAGAAATGTTGTACGAGATGGGCTTTTGTAAGGGCATTGAAAACTACTCGCGCCATCTTTCCGGCAAGCCGGCTGGCTCGCCGCCACCGACGCTATTTGATTATCTGCCCCCCGATGCCTTGCTATTTCTTGATGAATCCCACGTCACGATTCCACAAATTGGCGGGATGTATCGCGGTGACCGCGCACGGAAAGAAAATTTAGTGGAATATGGCTTTCGCTTGCCCTCGGCGATGGATAACCGCCCATTACGGTTTGAGGAATTTGAAAGTTTGATGCCACAAACCATCTTTGTTTCTGCCACCCCCGGGGTATATGAAAATGAGCACAGCGGCCAAGTGGTCGAACAATTAGTGCGGCCAACCGGCCTTATCGACCCAGAAGTGATTGTGCGGCCGGTATTAAGTCAAGTGGATGATTTAATGAGTGAAATCACCTTACGTGTTCAACAAGGTGAGCGCGTGTTAGTAACCACTTTGACTAAGCGAATGGCAGAACAGCTCACCGACTATTACAGCGAACACGGCATTAAAGTGCGCTATCTCCACTCGGATATTGATACGGTAGAACGGGTTGAGATTATTCGAGACCTGCGGCTTGGGGTATTTGATGTCTTAGTTGGGATTAACTTATTGCGTGAGGGTTTGGATATCCCCGAAGTCAGTCTGGTCGCGATTTTAGATGCAGATAAAGAAGGTTTTTTACGCAGTGAACGCTCTTTGATTCAAACCATTGGCCGAGCAGCGCGGCATTTACACGGAACGGCCATCTTATACGCCGACCGCATCACTCCTTCGATGCAAAGAGCGATGGAAGAAACTGCCCGACGCCGCGAAAAGCAACAACAATTCAACATCAAGCATGGCATTGTGGCACGCGGGGTAGCGAAGAAAATCACCGATATGATTGATGGGGTTTACGCCGCCGAACCGGCGGCACGTTTTGAAGCCAATAGCAGTGTCTTAGATGAAAAAACGCTGGCTAAGCGGATTAAAGATACAGAGAAGGCGATGTTAGAAGCGGCACGCGACCTGCGCTTTGAGCAGGCCGCTGAGCTGCGGGATCAACTGCGCCAGCTCAAGGCGCAGTTGTTTCAAGGCGATTAGCGTTTCAGTTTAGCCAATGCCTCGGCCATCGCTTGATTACGCGGCGGGGCGTTGTCTCGTGATGCAGGTTTTGCTGCAGCACGCGCACCCTCGCTGCGGCGATTGCCCCCTTGACGAGCAGTCGCCGTTGTCCCTAGTTCATCGTCTAAGCGCATGGTTAAGGCAATCCGTTTACGCGCCACGTCCACCTCTAACACCTTGACCTTGACCAGTTGCCCTGCCTTGACCACTTTGCGCGGATCGCTGACAAATTGGTGTGATAGCGCGGAAATATGTACCAAACCATCCTGATGCACACCAATATCGACAAAAGCACCGAAGTTAGCCACATTGGTGACCACGCCTTCCAACACCATGCCCACCTGCAAATCGGTCAGCGACTCCACGCCCTCGGCAAACGTCGCGGTCTTAAACTCAGGGCGGGGATCACGTCCGGGTTTCTCTAATTCGCGCAAAATATCGGCTACCGTGGGCACACCAAAACGCTGGTCAGTGAAATCCTGTGGACGCAATGTTTTGAGTAATTGGCTATCGCCAATCACAGTTTGGATATTGCGCTGGACCGTCGCCAAAATTTTTTCGACGACAGGATACGCTTCTGGATGCACTGCCGAAGCATCGAGAGGATTGTCTCCTTGCATAATGCGCAAGAAACCCGCCGCTTGTTCAAACGTTTTTTCACCCAAACGCGGGACATCGAGTAGCTGTTTGCGGCTGCGGAAGGCACCATGTTGATTGCGCCACTGCACAATATTATTCGCCAAGGTGCTATTCAATCCTGATACCCGCGTCAACAGTGGCACCGAAGCCGTATTGACATCCACCCCAACCGAGTTAACACAGTCCTCGACCACGCTATCCAAAGATCGCGCCAAACGCGAAGGATTAACATCATGTTGATACTGGCCAACACCAATCGATTTTGGGTCGATTTTGACCAGTTCAGCTAAGGGATCTTGTAAGCGGCGGGCAATCGATACTGCCCCACGCAAGCTGACATCCAAATCAGGGAATTCTTTCGCCGCTAATTCACTGGCCGAATACACCGAAGCCCCCGCTTCAGACACCATCAATTTATGCAGCTTATAGTCAGTTTGACACTGCGCGACCAACTCAGCAGCCAATTTATCCGTTTCGCGACTGGCCGTGCCGTTACCAATCGCAATCAGTTCGACACGGTGTTTTTTCACCAATGCCGCCAACACTGCCAGCGATTTATCCCATTCTCGACGCGGTTCGTGGGGATAGACAGTTGCCGTTTCCAACAGTTTGCCCGTGCGATCAACCACCGCCACTTTCACGCCAGTCCGAATACCGGGGTCCAGCCCCATCGTGACACGAGGCCCTGCAGGTGCCGCCAACAACACGTCTTGCACGTTACGTGCAAACACTTGAATTGCCTCGGTTTCAGCCTGTTCACGCAAAGTTTGGATCAGTTCCAACTCCAACGACAAAAACACTTTAGCGCGCCAGCATAGGCGAACCGTATCAAGTAACCAACGGTCGGCTGGGCGGCCTTGGTCACTGATGGCAAAGTGCTGGGCTATTCTT
>Ga0079301_1000681_pt1 | contig 16535 bp, 11 predicted proteins | sample Wag4_2014_7_11_3_FD_74797 | JGI IMG/M metagenome (GOLD analysis project Ga0079301, IMG submission 74797) | Fresh water mixed with fracking chemicals microbial communities from Ohio, USA - Utica-2 Time Series FC 2014_7_11 | ecosystem: Engineered > Industrial production > Chemical products > Input... | reverse complement strand
CTCTCGATGATCGTGCTCGAGATGGGTGCGACCTCGCGCATGTGCGCGTTGCTGCAACCGGGCGAGAAGGTCATCGTCATGGGACCCACCGGTGCACCCACCGAGATCCCCGAGCGCGAGACGGTCATCCTTGCCGGTGGCGGCTTGGGCAACGCGGTGCTGTTCTCGATCGGTCGTGCCTTGCGCCAGAAGGGCAACAAGGTGGTGTACTTCGCGGCCTTCAAGAAGGGCGAGGACCTCTACAAGCGCGAAGAGATGGAGTCGGCTGCGGATGTCGTCATCTGGTCGACGGATGCAGGCGAGGCCATCGCCACCAATCCTGCGCGCCCGCAAGACCGTCACTTCCGCGGCAATGTCGTGCAAGCGATGTGCGCCTATGCCAAGGGCGAGTTCGGTCCCACGAGCATCTCGCTCAAGGATGCCGAGCGCCTGATCGTCATTGGTTCGGACCGCATGATGAATGCCGTCAAGGAAGCGCGCCGCGGCGTGCTTCAGCCGCACTTGAAGGAGCAGCATGTCGCCATCGGCAGCATCAACTCGCCGATGCAGTGCATGATGAAGGAGATCTGCGCCCAGTGCTTGTGCAAGCAGGTTGATCCGGTCACGGGCAAGGAAGCCGCACCGGTGTTCTCGTGCTTCAACCAAGACCAAGAGTTGGATCGCGTGGACTTCGAGAACCTGCTGCAGCGCCTCAAGGCCAACTCGACGCAGGAGAAGCTCGTGAACCTGTGGTTGGATCACCTGATCCACGAGGGCAAGCTCGGACTCTGGACGGTGCTGGGCTAAGCTCGCGCCATGCGGCGCGCGTACCTCGGCATCTTTCTAGCAGCGCTCGGCGTGTTCGCCGTGGCGTGGTTCGAGCACAATCGACCTGCACCCTTGCGGGTGGAATCGACCGATCCGGACGCGGCCACGTCGCGCCCGCGTGACGAGGCGATTCCGGCTCTGGGGCCAGTCAACGCGCCCGCGATCTCCTCGCTCTCGCAGGGAGAGGTCCTGCTGCGCGGGACGAACGGCGTGGCTCTGGATGCTGCGGCGGTGCAGGGCGAAGTGTGGCTCGATGTGCTGGATGCCGCCGGCGTGACCAAGCGCGAGCTCCGCAGCGAAGTGAGCGCCGGTCGCTTGGCGTTGGACTTGCGCCCCGGGGAAACGGTGCGCTTCACGGGCGGACGCTTTGCCGAGGCCACGGCCTTGTTGCTGGCGCCTGTCGGGCCTGTGCTGTTGTCCGCAACCGCGCCGTTACGCGTCGAGTTGCGTCTCTTGGAGCCGTGGACGCTGCCTGTGCGTTCCGCCCTGACACAAGAGCCCTTGGACCAGATCGTGGTGCATGGGACTCACGAGCTCGCGACGAGCGAGCAATGGTTGCCTCAAGGTCAACCGCTGCTGGCGCGCGGCTCTGCCGGAGTCTGCAACCTGCCCGAACCTCCGCGCCGGGCCATGCAAGTTCCCTTGACAGTCTGGGTCAAGGCAACTGGACACGCTTGGACGCGGGTGGATGTGGAACGCAGCACACCGCCACGCCCGGTGGATCTGGCACCGGCCTGCACCCTGCGCATCGACGCTGCCGCGGTGCTGGCGCTGGGGGCACGGCGCCTGCGCGTGCTGCGCGCGGATGGCCCGGAGCTGCCGCTCTGGGAGTGCATCACCGAGGTCGAAGCCCTTGCGCTTCAAGACCTGACCGATGTGCCGCCCGGCTACTATCGCATCGAGGCGCGCCTGCCGGGCTTGGCCGAGCCCGTGGCCGCGGTGCTTGAGCTCACGCCGACTGCGGTGGGAGAGGTGCGCTTGTCCGCGCCCACCACGGGCGGCGCGGACCTCCCGCTGGCCAAACTCAGCGCGCGTGTGGTCGTGCATCCGGCGTGGGCTGCGCGCGGTGTGCGCTTGGAAGCCGTGCCCGCCGACCCCGCCCTGGCTTGGGCGGCACTGTCCACGCGCGAGGTGCAGCGCGAGCCGTCAGGCAAACTTGTCAGCACCCTGAACTGGCAGTTGCCCGCAGGCCGTTGGTCGTTGGTGTTGGACGAGGTCTGGCCGTTGGCCACAGTCGATCTTCCCAGCGCCTCAGGCCTTGTCGTGGATGTGCCAGCGCGTGCGATCGTCAGCTTTGGAGGGGGCCCCCGTCCGGACCTGTTGGTGAGACGGGCGGATGGAGATTGGCCGCCCTTGCGGGTGCCTCACATGCTGCAAGAGCTCGCTCTTCCCGAGGGAGCTGCATGGTTTGCGCCCGCCCCGGAGGCGAGCGTGGACTTTGTCGAGCGTTGGGTGCGTGTCAGCGCACCGGCCACGGTGGTGCTGTTGGATGACCTGCCTCGCAGCGTCTTGCGCGTCGAGCTGGAAGGCCACGGGCGTTGGGAGAGCCACTGGCGCGGGCGGGTGCGCACGCGCGATGGCAGCCAGAGTTGGGCCTTGGTGCCGCGCGAGGGCACGGCCTGGGTGCCGGTGCCGCCTGGTGTGGACTTGGTGGTGGAAGGTCCGCGCTTCGCCGATGGTCGTAGGCCACAGGTGGAGTGCCTAGGACTGCGTGCCGGCGAGCAACGCGTCTTGCGCTTGCGCTGAAGTGTGCTTTTCCTAGGGCAGGCCCTACGAACTAGGACTACCCTCACTACGCCACTCGGCCCACTCCACAATCGCCCAGAACCTTTACCCTCGCCGCCGTGGACCAGAACCTGCGTACCCGCGACGACGAAGCCTCACTGCGCAGCCGTCGTATACCTATGCAGGACTCTGAACAGCCCGCACATTCTGAGACGGACATGCTGCGCGCGATTGTGCGCGCCAGCCTCGATCCGCTCGTGGTGATTGACGACCACGGAACCATCCTTCTGGCGAGTGACTCGGTCGAGCGCCTCTTCGATTGGCGGCCGGAGGAGCTGGTCGGGCAAAATGTGCGCGTGCTCATGCCCGAGCCGCATCACTCGGCGCATGACGGGTACTTGGACAACTTCCGTCGTACCGGCAAGACGAACATCATCGGGCGCACACGCGAGTTCGAGGTGCGTCGGCGCAATGGCTCGCCGTTCCTGGCGGACTTGTCGGTCAATCGTGCCCAGTTGCCCAGCGGCAAGCCGGTGTTCATCGGTGTCTTCCGCGATGTGACCGCTCGGCGTCGCGCGGAGATGTTGGTGCGCGATAGCGAAGCTCGCTTCCACGCCATCTTCGATAGCACGCTGCACTTCCTCGGGCTGTTGTCGCCTGATGGGACCATTCTGGAAATCAACCGCACGGCCACCGAGGCGACGGGGGTGCCGGTGGCAGAGGTGCTCGGCAAGCGTTTCTGGGAAGGTCCTTGGTGGGCGCCCATGCCCGAGGGCGAAGCCACTGTGCGCGCAGCCGTTGAGCGCGCGGCGCGGGGCGAGACTGTGCAAGGCGAGCTGCTGGTCGGCACGCGCTCAGGCACGGTCCTAGAAGTGACCTTCTCGATCAAGCCCATTCGCGATCCCGAAGGTCGTGTGGTGTTGCTCTTGCCGGAAGGCCGCGATGTCACCGAGTTGAAGCGGGCCCAGAAGGCGGAGACGCAGATGCTGCGCGCCTTGGCACAAGTCGGCGAATCCGCTGCCGTGTTGGTGCATGAGATCAAGAACCCGATCACTGCGGTGAATGTGGCCCTGCGCGCGGTCGCGGATCAGCTGGGCACCGAGCACAAGGTGGTGCTCGAAGATCTGGCTTCGCGCATGCAGCGCCTGCAAGAGCTGATGAAGGGGACGCTGTCCTTTGCCAAGCCGGTGAAGCTGCAGCCTACTTGTGTGCCTGCGAAGAACTACATCGACGGCTGTGTGTCGCGTTTGCGCTTGCACATCGTCAAGGCCGGCGCGGATGTCGCCGTGGAGGCCGCCGATGAATCGTTGCGGCTGGAGGTCGATGTGGCCCTGTTTGAAGAGGTGCTCGCGAACCTCGTGATCAACGCGATCGATGCACAGCCTCACGGTGCGCGCATCAAGATTCGCGTCGAGCAAGAAGGGGCCAACGTGGCCTTGCATGTGGACGACAACGGCCCCGGCATTCCTCCTGCCAAGCGCGACGATGTCTTCCGTCCCTTTGTCTCAACCAAGGAGCAAGGCACCGGCCTTGGACTCCCGATCTGCCGCAAAATCGTGGAAGAACACGGCGGCAGCATTGAAATCGGCACCTCACCACTCGGTGGGGCGCGCTTCACTATCCGCTTGCGGCCGAACTTGGCCAAACCCTGAAGTCGACTGACCCGAAAAGCTCCCGCCATGCCCTTGGATACTGCCTCTACCACCACTCCGATCCGCGTCTACCTCGTGGACGACCAGACGATGATTCGTGCCGGCTTCAAGAGCTTGCTCGGCAAGGACCCGCGCTTTGCCGTGGTGGGAGACTCGGGTGATCCGCGCTCCGCAGTTGCGCGCATTGGTGAGATGCGGCCCGACATCGTGGTGCTCGACATCACGATGCCCGGTTTGTCGGGCATCGATGCGATCGCCTTGATTCGCGAGGTGCATCCCAAGTGCAAGGTCGTGATGTTGACACACCATGAAGGCGAGAGCTTTGTCGACCAGGCTCTCAAGGCCGGGGCCGATGGGTACTTGTCCAAGGACTCGGATCCGGCCGAGCTGACTTTGGCGCTGGAGAGCGTTTCGAAAGGTCAAGCATACTTGTCACCCAAGGTGGCGAGTGCCTTGTTGCGTCGTTCGGCGCGCGGGGATGAATCGTCGCCGACCACACGCAGCCGCATCGAGATGCTGACGCCGCGCGAGCGCGAAGTCTTCCAGTTGCTCGCCCTTGGCAAGAGCAACAAGGAGGTTGCCAAGCAGTTGGGCATGACGGTGAGCACCGCCAAGAAGCACCGCGAGAACTTGCAGCGCAAGCTCGATTGTCACTCGCCCGCGGAGCTTGCCATTCTTGCGATCAAGGAGGGTCTGCTCGGAGCCTGAGGAATAGCACACCCAGCGCATAGCCGCGCTACGCCCCGATTCCGCCTAAGGCTACGCACAAGGTCGTGTATCTAGACAGTGGGATCTTGTCGAAGATCCCCGCATGACATCGATGGTCCGCGTGTGGGTCGTGCAAGAGGACACTCTCTTCATTTCAGTGGTGTTGCGTTTGGCGGCTCGTGTGGCGGAGAGTCGGCATTTGCCAGCTGGTTCTGGTTTGCCAGCGGAGTCTGGCGCGCTGCAGGTCTTGATTGTGCCGCCAACGCGGGTCAGGGCCATGGCATGTCTCCGTTCGTCGGATAGCGGAGTGCGACTCTTGGTGACAGCAGAGGACACAGCTGACGCATTGGAAGCGCTCGAGACCGGCGCCGAAGGCGTGGTGGATGCAGACTGTGTGGCGGAAGACTTGCCAATTGCGATTGATGCACTCTTAGCAGGTAAGCAGTTCTTGTCGCCTGCACTCGCTAGCCGTATGTCTCGCTAGCTGGGATTGCCTCTACGCAGCGCAGCGCCGGTAATCGTCGCGCTCAAGCGAATGGTCGCCGCGTAGCGAGTGAGAGAGCATCGCGCCATCGCGCATCTTTACCCCGCGCGATAGGAGAGCTCGATGAAATTGGCACCGTGGCGCAATCGCAGCGCCGAAGACATGCGTACCGCGTTCGACAAGATGTTTGAGTCGTTCTTTGACGAGGAGCCGTTCGGCGACGGGCGTTTGCCGTCGGTGATCACCGGCTCGATCATTCCGCCCGTCAATGTGGCCGAGAATGACAAGCAGTGGACCGTCACCTGCGAGTTGCCTGGGCTGCGCGAGAAGGACATCTCGGTCGAAACCCGTGGCGACAACCTCGTCATCTCGGGCGAGCGTCGCTTCGAAGAGGAGTCCAAGAAAGGCGAGTGGTTGCGAGTCGAATCGCGCTATGGTTCGTTCCGTCGCTCGATTCCCATGCCTCGCAACGCGCGCTTGGAACCCGAGTCCGTGGCCGCGACCTTTAAGAACGGTGTGTTGGAAGTCACCGTTCCGAAGGTGGAGCCCACGCCCTCGGGCAAGGTTCCTGTCAAGGGTACTTGACAGGCGCTCGGCTCAGGCGGGCACGGCATCCGGCGTCGCCCGCCGCTGCTCGCGCACCTGCTGGAGCTTCGTCAAGTCCTGCTCAGGATAGATGCAGCTCGGGTGCCGGCGACGGTACTCCACCAGATCGGCCAGCGTCGTACCACGCAACTTGGCGTGGTAGGCGTTGGCCGTCGCCTTCCAGTACTCGTGCAGCGGGCAGGCGCCTTCGTCGCGGCACTCGCTTTGCCCCAGCACACAGGTGTCCGCCGGATGCAGCGTCTCCTCGGCCTCGACGATCTCCACCAGACGAATCTGGTCGGCAGTGCGGGCGAGCTTGAAGCCGCCGCTGCGACCGCGCTGGCTGTGCAGCAGCCCCTTGGTCACCAGCGGTTGCAGCACCTTGCCCAAGAAGGGGGCCGGGATGCCTAGGCGCTCGGCCATATCGCGGGCTAGGTGGTGGCGGCCATCGCTTTCCGTAGCGAGGAAGGTGAGGGCGCGGATCGCGTATTCGCTGGAGCGTGAGATCACGGGAGTTGCCTGATGCAGCCCGGGCAGCGGCAGGATGTCCGCTGCGGAGGCTTCCGTCTTATTCTTCGCAGGCCAGCCGGTTCCGATGGCCTTGAACTCTTCCGTGTACGGTAGATAAAGCGTTCAACCGTTCAATTCGACCGATTCGATCACCCAGCGCGCCCATACGCACTCGCGCCGCCCACAGCTAGCTCCTCAGCCCGCTGACTCCGCACGGGCCTTGGTGTCTGCTGCGCTGGGGACTTTGGAGGCCCCTCGCCATGACCCGCCTGCCGCTCGCCATCCAGCACTACATGACCCACGCCCTCGTCGTCGTCGGCCGCGAAGAAACGATCGCCGAAGCCACCCGCCGCATGCGCCTCCACGAGGTGCGCCACCTGCCCGTCACCGAGCACGGCAAGGTCGTCGGCCTGATCTCCCAACGCGACATCCACCTGATCCAATCCCTCTGCTCCGCCGAGCCCCACGAGACCCTAGTCGAGGAGGCCATGGTCCACGATGTGTATCTGGTGGAGGCGGAGGATGATCTGCGCAAGGTGGCGCTGCACATGGCGGAGCACCGCATGGGGAGTGCGGTGGTGGCGCACAATGGGAAGTTGTTGGGGATTTTTACGACGACAGATGCGTTGAGGGCGTTGGCGGCGGTGTTGGAGGAGGTGGAGAGTGCGGAGACAGCCTGAAATCGATACTGGTCCTGATGAGTGGGCAGAACCTGCGCCCTGATTTGGACTTTTTGCGAGACGCAGACCGTATCGCGCGCGTCTAGAAACAGACGGGGACAGGAGGAACTCTGAGTGCGGTCCCGCTCGACAGGCACGGGCAATTGCTCGCGGCCGCGTCAGGCACATGAGGAGCTCCTATGCGCGCGTTGGGACGGTTCTCGAGCGCCGAGTCCATTTGGCCCCAGTCCGAGCCCTGTCACATGCAGCCCTTGGGGATTCCCAGGGCTTTCGCCTCAACCAGCCTTGGCACCCTCAGGAAGGGGCCTTGGCCACCTAAAGTCGTGCACACTCATCAGGGCCAGTATCACGCTCAGCCCACCGCCACCACTCTCCGCTCCATCACCCTCTTCTCAATCTCCCCCGCCACATCCCTCAGCGCCAACACCCGATCCGCCAACCCCGTCCGCGCCACAAACCCCGGCATCCCCCACACCACACTCGTCGCCTCATCCTGGGCGAACACCCACCCACCCGCCTTGCGCGTCGCCTCGCAGCCCTTCAGCCCGTCCTGCCCCATCCCGGTCAGGATCACGCTTAAGGAGTTCGACCCGTAGACCTCGGCGACGGAGCGCAGCAAAGGGTCGACGGCCGGCCGACAGGAGTTCTCCGGAGGCCGTTGGTCGAGCACGACGCGTACCAGCGCGCCGTCCTGTTTGAGGCTCATGTGCCAATCACCCGGCGCGATGTGGCAGACGCCGCGCGTCAGCGGTTGGCCGTCGACAGCCTCGACGACTTTGATCTTCGACTTCGCCGCCAAACGGTCGGCCAACATCTTCGTGAACAGCGGCGGCATGTGCTGGACCAGCACGATGGGCACGGGGAAATCGCCGCGCAGCTGCGGCAAGACCACATCCAAGGCGGCCGGGCCACCCGTGGACACGCCGATGGCGACGATGTCCACGCGCGGCGCAAGGCCCGTGCGCGCAGGCGGCGCTTTCACGCCGGCGGTGCCTGCGCTGGATACGAGTGAGGCGGGGCCGGCCCACAAAGAAGGGCCGCGGCGGCACAGCGCCTTGAGCTTGGGCACCAGCGACTCGCGCACGCGTTGGCGCGCAAGCTCATAACCGCCGGTGTTGGACGGCTTGGTCACATAGTCATTGGCTCCGGCGGCGAGCGCGTCCAAGGTCGAAGCCGCGCCACGCTCGGTCAGTGTGCTGAACATCACCACTGGCAAGCGCGGGCGCGTCTTGCGCAGCTCCTTGAGCGTTCCAATCCCATCGAGGTGCGGCATCTCGATGTCCAGGACGATCGCATCGGGCGCGAACTGGTCGAGCTTCGCCAGCGCGCTGCGGCCATCGCCCGCGACCCCACAGACCTCGATCTCTGGGTCACCGGACAAAGTATCGGCCAGCAGGCGCCGGATGACGGCGGAGTCATCGACAAGCATGACTCGCAGGGGTGTGGTGCTCATACATGGGCAGTGGTGGTGCCCGCAAGGAAGATCGACTAGGAGGCAAGCGCCACTTGAGCCGCGGCGGGTATCTTCGTCTCCATGCTGGGAACCCTCGCCTTGGCGTGCGCGTCAGCGCTGTCTGTTTCTCCTGACACGGTGCAGCCCCCGCGCATCTTGGTCTACACGCTGTCGGCGGGCTTTGAGCACGAAGTAGCGCGCCGGCCGAGTCCGGACGAGTGGTGTTTGGTCGAGCGCGTGCTGCACGAACGCGGCCGTACAACCGGCCTCTACACGGCAGTACCCAGCCGCGACCCCGCGCAGTTCGATGCCGCGAATCTGGCGACCTACCAAGGTGTGTTCTTCTACACCACGGGCGAGTTGCCGTTGTCGCTTGAGCGTCGTGATGCGTTGTTCGCTTGGATCGAGGCCGGAGGTGCCTTCATTGGCGCGCATTGTGCTACCGATACGCTCTACGGCGACGAACGCTTTGGCCGCATGCTCGGCGGTCACTTCGACAATCATCCGTGGCACGAAGATGTGTCCATCTTGGTCGAGGACACCCAGCATGCGGCGACGAAGCACCTCGGTGCGTCCTTCCGCATCGTGGATGAGATCTATCAGTTCAAGGAACCCTACGAGCGCGCGCGCAACCATGGCTTGCTGAGGCTGGATGCCGAGTCGGTGGACTTGCAGCGCGACGGCGTGCACCGCACCGACAAGGACTTTGCTGTGGCTTGGACTCGCGACCAAGGCCAAGGCCGCGTGTTCTACACCTCGTTGGGGCATCGTCCCGAGGTGTGGGCTGATGAACGCTTCTTGAAGCACCTTGATGGTGGCATCGCGTGGGCTACGCGCAGTGAAGCGCTGTGGCGCAGCAAGCAGGAGCCCAAGCCCACAGTCGCCGAGGGTTTTGCGGTCGACCTGATCATGCAGGCCCCGCAGTTGTTGTGGCCGACCACTTTGTTGGCACTAGATGATGGCTCGGTGCTGGTCGGCGAAGACCCGATGGACATGCCGGGTCCCACGGACAAGCCCATCGATCGCGTCGTGCGCATTTCGCCGGATGGTCAAGGAGGCTGGACACGCACCGTCTACGCGGAGAACCTCTACGCCGTCTTCGGCTTAGAGTCGATCGGCGACACAGTGTATGTCATGAACATGCCGTACCTCACGGCTTTGCGCGATACAGACGGTGATGGCCGTGCCGATGTTCGCCAAGAAATTTTGACAACGCTCGGGCCGCCGGCGCCAGGCTGGCCGGGTGGCTTCAATGACCACATCGTCAGCGGCATCAAGCTGGGTATGGATGGCTACCTCTACATCGCCATCGGCGACAAAGGCGTGCCAGAGTGCATTGGTCGTGATGGTCGGCGCTTGACCTTGCGCGGTGGTGGTGTGGTGCGTGTGCGGCCCGATGGTCACGAGCTGGAGCTTGTGGCGTCGGGGCTACGCAACATCTTGGATGTCGCCATCGATGCGCGCGGCGAGATGGTGACCTACGACAACACGGATGACGGTTTGGGTTGGTGGACGCGCGTGAGCCATGTGATCGCAGGCGCGGCCTACGGCTATCCGCACGACTACAAGCAGCGTCCCGAACTCGTGCGCCCAGCAATCCTTGACCAAGGCGGTGGCTCACCCTGCGGCAACTTGTTCTATCGCGAAGCAGCTTGGCCCGAGCCGTGGAAGAGCGGCGCGTACTTTGCCGAGTGGGGCAAAGGTGCGGTGCGCAGATTCGACTTCGAACAACGCGGTGCCACGCTGGGTGTGCAAGGCTTTGCTGACCTGCTGAGCACTGGTGAGGCGCAAGCTTTCCGCCCGTTGGATGTGGCCGAATCGCCGGATGGTCGCTGGATGTGGGTGAGCGACTGGAACTACAACGGTTGGACTTCGCCTACGCAGGCAGGTCGCTTGTGGCGCGTTCGTCGTGCCAATGATGATGGCTCACAGTCGTCGGCCATGGCCGCCTTGCCCGAGACAGACAGCGAGTTGCTGACTGTGTTGCAGGAGCCTTCGTACCGTCGTCGTTTGCGTGCGCAACAGGCGCTTGTAGATGGAGGCACGATCGAAACAGTGCTGCTCCTCGCCGATTACTTGGTGGCGGATGCACCGGATCGCGCCAAGGCACACGCTTGGTGTGCTCTAGAAGAGTTGTCGCGTTATGGCTCAGTGGCCGATGACGATCAGCGCACGCGTCGCTTGCAGCTGTGGCGCACGACGGATGTGCTGCTAGGCCAAGACGTGCCCGAGACGCAGGCTTGGATTGCGCGTGCTCTAGCGCGGCGCACGGATGCTTCGCTGGCTTCGGTGGGCACTCTCTTGCGCTCACCGCATGCGATTGTGCGCCGTGAAGCAGCCACTGCTTTGGCCAATCCAGCCTTCTCCGCGCGCGCTGGCGAGCGTGACGAGTACGTGGCGGAAGCTCTCGCTCAAGAGCAAGACGAATGGGTGCGTCACGCGCTGCAGCGCGCGATTCAACGCGGGCGTCTTGCACCGGATCTAGGTGTCGTGGACGCGTCCTCGCGAGCGCTGGTCGTGGACGGCTTGCGTGATCGCACCGATGGACCGGCGATTGCTCGCCTGGCGGGCCTGGTCGCTTCGGGGGCCGACTCTGCCTTGCGCGTGCGCGCTGTGCTGGCTTTGCAAGAGAACGCCTACGGTGAAGTGCCGTGGGATGGTCGTTGGTGGTCGATTGACCCCGCACGCCGTCCGCCGCCGGCGCGCACGGTGCGTCATGCCGCTACGGAGCGTGCGTTGGAAGCCTTGCGCGCTGCATTGAGCGATCGCGATGAAGCAGTGCAGCTGGCTGCACTGCGCGCAATCGCGGTGTTGGAAGACACGCAAGCTGTGCCGCAAGTGCGCGAGCTCGCCACGCGCGGTGTTTCACCCGCTGCACGCAGCGAGGCCCTCAAGACCTTGGGGCGACTCAAGGATGGTAGTGCTGCACCGCTTCTGGCCGCTGCTTTGCGCGGTTCCGAACCGCAAGTACAAGAGGCCGCTCTCGAAGCTGCTGTGACCTTGGGCGCACACTCGGCCGAAGCCATGCAAGTGTTGGCGCAACTGGTGCTGGACGATGCAGTAAGTGCTCCGTGGCAAGCACGCGCGGCCGCGGCCTTGGGCCGCAGCGGCAGCGCAGCACTCTCTGTAACGCCGGCCTTGCGCACGCGAGCACAGCAAGGCGAACGCGCGGTGCGCGTCGCCTGCGTGGAAGCACTCGGTCGCATTGCTCGCGAGGGGCAGGCCGATCTCTTGCGCCTGTTGTGCCAGGACAGCGATGTCTCGGTCGCGAAGGCCGCCATTCGCGAGGTGGGTGCGCTGCGCCTCGTGGCTGATCATCCATTGCTCTTGCGCTTGGTGTCTGTACCCGAGCTACAAGCGACAGCTGTCGAGGCTCTGGCGCGTCGCCCAGATACCGGCGCACTCGATGCGTACTTGTTGGGCTTGCTGGAACGCGATGCCACCGCACGCGAAGCCTCGCGCCGCGCGCTGGAGAGCCTGCGCGCCAGCGTGCGCCCCGCGCTGGAAGAGCGTCATCGGGCAGGGCTGTTGGATCCGCGCGCCTTGAGCAGCGTGCGCGCCATCTACGCTGATCTCGCACCTTTGCGTGATTGGACCATCGTTGGCCTCTATCCGCGTCGCGCGGCGCCGAACCCTGCCGGCAAGCAACCAAGCGAGCTGGCTGCGGCCGATACGCAACTGCGCTTGGTGGATCACCGCAGCGACCGCGAGCATGGCTTCGTCGATCTCGAAGAGGTGCTGGCCTCGCGTCAAGATGTCGCGGCCTTGGCCCATACTGTGGTCGAGAGCACGCGCGCACGCCGCGCCAAAGTGGTGCTCGGTAGTGACGATGATGTCGCTCTGTGGGTGAACGGTGCGTTGGTGCACGATCACTCCGTGGATCGCGGTTGGAGCGCCGATGCGGACCAGTTCGTGATCGACCTGCAAGCCGGCCGCAATGAGCTGTGGCTGCGCGTGGGACAGAACGGCGGCGGATGGTCGTACAGCGTCAAGGTGGAAGGCGAGGGGAGTGGTGTGCTGTATGAGGACAGCCCCGCTTCAGCGCCCACACTCTCCGATGACTTGGCACGCTATGAACGCGCTGTGGCTGCGCTGACGGGCGATCCGCGTCGCGGCCGCGAGATCTTCCGTCGCGACTCCGGCCCGATGTGCTTGCGTTGCCACGTCGTGAATGGCGATGGCGGTCGTGTGGGTCCGGAGCTTACGGATGTGGCTCTCAAGTATGACCGGGCCGAGCTGGTGCGTTCGATCCTGCAACCCAACACGCGAGTGGCTGAGGGCTACACCAGTTCCAGCTTTGAGTTGGACGACGGCACCATTCTCTTTGGCATGGTGCGGACTGAAGACGCCGAGAACCTAGAGTTGTACGACAACGCCGGTGAGACGCGGCGCGTCGACAAACGCTCCATCGTCGACCGCGCGACCAGCAAGGTATCGTTGATGCCCGAAGGCTTGGCACTCTTGCTCAGCGAGCAAGAGTTCGCAGATCTTGTGGCGTACTTGGGCACCTTGAAGATGCCCGTGCACCGCTAAGTGCAGGAGCTTCAGCCGACGCTGGCGCCCAGCAAGCTGCCGATCATCCATGTAGCCGCGCCAGCGGCTGCACCGATGGTCAGCATGCGTAGTCCGCCGTAGTACAGATTGCGCCCCGAGAAGAGGCTGGTAGCAGCGCCTACCAAAAACAGTGTGACCGCAGCGGCTGCAATCGAGACGCGCAGCGCGAGCGCGCCGTCCCACAACAACCACGGCACGAGTGGAATCAACGAGCCCAGTGTGAACGACAAGAAGCTCCACAACGCTGCCCCCCACGGCGAGCCGAGTTCGTTGGGGTCGAGCCCCAACTCCTCGCGCGACAGTGCATCCAGTGCACGCTCTTTGTCTTGCACGAGCTCCAACGCCAAAGCGCGCGCTGCGTCGAGCTTCATGCCTCGCGCGGCGTAGATCAGAGCCAGCTCCTCCGCTTCCGCCTCCGGATAGCGCTCGAGCTCCTCACGCTCTTCGCCGATTTGGTGCTCCCACAACTCGGTTTGCGTGCGCACGCTGATCCACTCGCCTGCGGCCATCGAGAACGCGCCCGCCAGCATGCCCGCGATCCCTGCGATGACCACCGCACTCGATCCGCCTGTGGTTGCTGCCTCGGCTGTGGCACCGGCGACACCCAGCACCAAGCTCGCGTTGGAGACCAAACCGTCATTGACGCCAAAGACTGCGGCGCGCAGCGTGCCACCCGATCCGGCGCGCTTGTGTCGCGCACCGATGCCATCCACCTTGGTGGGCATGGCATGGCCTCGACCATAGGCCGACAAGCCGCGGATTTTGAGCGCTGCGAGCATGGGCTTGATCCGCTCCGGAGAGCTTGCGCGTGCGAGCCCAGCCACCATGCGTGCGCGCGCCGTCGGTTGGAAGGCTGGCAGCACCATGCCAGCTTGCTTGACATCACCTTCCAGGATGCCCGCTTGCTGACGCGCCGTATGCGCGAGTTGCTTGTACAGCTCGGCTTGCGCTGGTTGCGGTTCACAGCTGGCTAGTCGGTCATACAACCATGCCGACTGGGTCTCTTCGTGCCAACGTTCCAGCGGTGTGCCCATGTCGCGATCGTAGCTCCAGATGGTATGACAACGCCATGAAGCGCGCTCTTGCGATCCTCGCTCTCCTCACGGCGTGTACCACACCGAGTCACGATTGGAAGTCTGCGGCAGGTCCGCTGCAGTCCATCTACGCCAAAGAGCTAGATCCCGACGCTCCGTTGCCGGAGCATCCGCGCCCTCAGTTGGTACGCGAGCGTTGGCGCACTCTCAACGGGATGTGGCAGTTCCAACCAGCTGTCGAGCACGAAGCGGCGCCCATCGGTCGCGAGTTGCCGGAGCACATCTTGGTGCCGTTCCCGGTGGAGTCCCAGCTGTCCGGCATCGGTCGCAAGCACGAGCGAGTCTGGTACCGGCGCGAGTTCACTGTGCCCACACAGTGGCGCAATGAGCGCACATTGCTGCACTTCGGCGCGGTCGACTGGGATGCCCGCGTGTGGGTCAACGGTGTCGAGGTTGCTGCACACCGTGGCGGCTATGATCCCTTCACGTGCGACATCACAGCTGTCCTGAATTCTGGACAAACTCAAGAGGTGGTCGTGGGCGTGTGGGATCCCACGGACGCGGGCGATCAGGCGCGTGGTAAGCAAGTCAACAAGCCCGGCGGCATCTACTACACGAGCGTCACGGGCATTTGGCAGACCGTCTGGCTCGAATCCGTGCCCAAGGCGCACATCACCCAAGTCAGCGTGCATGGTGATCCGCGCAACGGCAACGCAAGCGCCATGATCGAGGCCGCAGGGGACATCACGGATCTAGAAGTGGAGCTGACGCTGCGTGATGGCGTGCGTGAGGTCCAGCAAGCCAAGGGGCGCGCGAACACGGCCCTGGCCTTCACGGTGCCCAATCCGAAGGCATGGTCGCCTGCCTCGCCGCACTTGTATGACTTGGATGTGCGCTTGGTGCGCCGCGGCATCGTCATCGATCAAGCGCGCTCCTATTGCGCCTTGCGCACCATCACGGTGGCGAAGGGCAGCGGTGGTGCGCCACGCCTGCACTTGAATGGCACCGAGCTCTTCCAGATTGGGCCGCTCGATCAAGGCTATTGGCCGGACGGTCTCTACACGGCGCCCACCGACGAGGCCTTGCGCAGTGACCTGCTGCGCACCAAAGAGCTGGGCTTCAACATGCTGCGCAAGCACGTGAAGGTCGAGCCAGCGCGCTTCTACAGGCACTGTGACGAGCTAGGTCTGTTGGTCTGGCAAGACATGCCGAGCGGCAACAACCAAAGCGCCGAAGGCAAGCGCCAGTTTGAGCGCGAACTGGCGGCCATGGTGCGCTGGTTGCGGCCCTTCCCGAGCATCGTGTGTTGGGTGGTCTTCAACGAAGGCTGGGGCCAGTACGACACGCCGCGCGTGGTGGCGCAGGTCCAGCACTTGGATACGACTCGCTTGGTCTCGAACGCTTCTGGCTGGGTCGACCAACGCGTGGGCGATCTGATGGACATCCATGTCTATCCCGGACCGGGTGCACCCAAGGTGGAAGCGCGCCGCGCCGGTGTGTTGGGTGAGTTCGGTGGCATTGGTCTGCCGCTGAAGGGACACATGTGGCAAGCGGAGAACTGGGGCTATGAGGGCGCGGCAGATCGCGAAGCACTCACCAGTCGCTATGTGGACTTGCTCGCCGCTGTGCATGACTTGAAGGTGAACTCGGGGCTTGCAGCAGCCGTCTACACGCAGACCACCGATGTGGAGACGGAGACGAACGGCTTGCTCACCTATGATCGTGCTGTGGTCAAGTTGGATGCCGCGCGTGTGCGGGCTGCCAACCAAGGCCGCTTCCCGACGCTCGTGCCGTTGGTGCCGACCTCGCGTTTGGCGCCTGTGGAATGGAAGGTGCGCTTCGATGCACCGCAAGGCGAGTGGACTGCCGCCACCTACGATGATCGCGGCTGGGTGACCGCGCCAGGTGGCTTTGGGACTGCAGGTACGCCGGGGGCAGTCGTGCAGACCACATGGCCCACAACGCAGATCTGGTTGCGTCGCCGCTTCACGCTGGAGACCGCGCCGCGCGGTCCGGTGCAGTTGCAGATTCATCACGACGAAGATGCACAAGTGTGGCTCGATGGTGTCTTGATCGCGGATCTCAAGGGCTACACCAGTGCCTACAAGACCGTGACGCTGAGCGCGGACGCACAAGCGCTCTTCACCAAGGGTCAGCATGTGGTGGCGATCACTTGCCGGCAAACAGGCGGCGGTCAGTACATCGATGCCGGCTTTGTCGTGCAGGAGCTCACCAGCGACCACCAAGCGCGTGGTGAGCCTACGAACGAACGATAGCTGCGTTCACCCGCGATGACGGCGGCCATGGCCGCGCACAATTCTGCGCCTCGCCGAGCGAACAACG
>Ga0079301_1000680_pt1 | contig 16542 bp, 12 predicted proteins | sample Wag4_2014_7_11_3_FD_74797 | JGI IMG/M metagenome (GOLD analysis project Ga0079301, IMG submission 74797) | Fresh water mixed with fracking chemicals microbial communities from Ohio, USA - Utica-2 Time Series FC 2014_7_11 | ecosystem: Engineered > Industrial production > Chemical products > Input... | reverse complement strand
GGCGACGACCCGTCCGAGTTCGCGGGCATCTCGGGCCTCGGTCAGCTCGGTGACGAGCCGGCCGGCGGTGGTGAAGCGGACCAGGTGGCCCTGGCGTGCAGCCTCGACGCCGAGTGCGGTGGCGAGGTGGGGCTTGCCGGTGCCCGGGTTGCCCAGGGCCACGACGTTGGTCGCCTCATCCAGGAAATGCCCCTTTCTCAGGCGCTCGATCTGCTGCCGTGCCAGAGGCGGAAAGCACGTCAGGTCCAGGGTCTCAAAGGTCTTCTCTCGCGGCAGGAACGACTGCAACAGCAGGCGCTCGATGCGGCGCTGGTCGCGGGCCTGGCGCTCCTGGATCGCCAGCTCGTACAGGTACTGCTCGTGGGTGAGCCCCTCGCGGGCCGCCCGCACCGCGAGCGGGGCGTAGGTCTCTGCCATGGTGGACAGCTTGAGGCCCCGCAGGAGCCCGTTGAGTTCCTCACTGCGCGCGCGCATGGCCCCTCCTTGAAGGAATGTGGAGGTCGTAGACCGACAGATCCAGCTTCGGCGGGTTCACTTGCGGAACGGCGGGCGAGGACTTGGGCTCCTTGACGAGATCGCGCACCGCGATGAAGTCGAATGCGATGCGGTCAGCGAGGAATAGCTCCAGCGCGGTCTCGACGTCGGTCTCGGAGTTCGTGGCGGCGAGGAGCAAGATGAGCAGATAGTCGGTATCTCCTTTCTCGGGACGGCGTGCGATTAGATCGTCGTACGCGCGCCGGAAGGTGGTGGTAGGGAAGAACTCGTCGCGATAGCGTTAAGCGGCGAAGGCCCCGGGTTTCCGGGCTAGCGACCAGATCACATGGCGGTAGTCGATGCGGTGCTTGCTCTCGTCACGCAGACGCGGCAGGGTGAGCACCAGGGCCCCGGCCCGATACAGGTGTAGTTCCTCGGCCCGGAGCCGGACCAGCAGTTCACAGCCGATCAGGCGGGACGGGACGGAGTAGGTGTTCTTCAGCACCCGGATGGTGCTGAAGCGGCTCACGGTCACCGGCACCTCCTTGACCGGGTCGAGCGGCTTCCTGGGCAACGCTTTGAGCGCGCGTTGGTCCTCGGCGAATCGCTTGGTCCGGCTCAGGTTGCGCTGGCGGATGTGCTCTTGGAGGAAGGCGTTGTAGTCTTCGCGGGTCGCGAAGTCGCGGCTCTGCCGGACCCGCAGGGCCTGGTCGAGGGATTCCTTCAGCAGGTCATGAGACTTCTCGACGTCGCCGTTCTGGTGGGACTCGCCCGGGTAGTTACGGGTGGGGATCATTCCATAGTGGCGCATGAGGCCCTCGTAACGCTCGGTGAAGTCCCGTCGCCCGTCGTCGTCAAGGCGCTGTACCGCGGCTGAGAGGTTGTCAGTCCGGTGGTACTCTGGGGCGCCGCCAAACTGCCACAGTCCCGACTCGATGCCTTGGCCAGGGATTCGAAGCTCTCGGAGAAGCAGATCTTGGCGAACTCGTGGTTCGAGTAGGTGAGGACCATGTGGTAGAGCAAGTGGGGAAACTCGATCCCCGCGATCGTGATACCGAGCTCCCTCATCTCGGTGAAGTCGGACTGCGCCATGCGTCCCGGGACGTGGACTTGCTCGAAGACGACGTTCCGGTCCGGCCCGAACATGGCCCGCCAGGTCTCGATCCGACGCTGGAGGGTTCGTAGTTGGCCTTCTTGGTAACGGCCCGGGTGGTCGAGCAGCAATAGGCCGAACAGGGTCTTCGCCTGCAAGGCGGGGTCGCGCTCGAGGTGAGACCGGACCCAGGACCAGTCCAGTTCGAAGGGGTCTTTACGGGTGCGGTGGGTAGGCTCCTTCCTCACCATCTGGCTGGGCAGTTGCCCGGCCTGCTCGTATTTCCTGGCGGTGCGAATGCTGATGCCGGCCCGCGCGGCGGCCACCTCTTGGGGGCGGCCCTTACTGCGCTCCTTCAAGTAGATCCTGACCTCGCATGGCTGCATGTGAAATGTAACCCAGACAGGGTGCTTGCCTCACGAGTAAGGTAACCCCACGCTTGCCTGCAAGATCGGGAGGAGAAACGTGAGGTCGAGTATGAGTTACCAGTCCAAGAGAGAACTGTTGGCCCAGGTAGGTCCCCGCTACCGTGAGGCGAGCCACGGCCAAAAGTCGATCATCCTGGACGAGTTCATCGCCGCTACGGGGTACGCGCGGAAGTACGCGATCCGCGCGCTAAGCAAACCTGTTGCCGGATCTGGTCCCATCGTCCGACCGAGGGCTCGGCGTTACGGTCCGGCCGTGCAGGACGCGCTGGGAATCGCATGGGCAGCGGCTAACTTCATCTGCGCCAAGCGATTGGTCCCGTTTCTCCCGAGCCTCGTCAACTCCCTCGAGGCGCATGGCCACCTGGATCTTAGCCCCGACGTGCGGGACCAGTTGCTGTCGGTGAGTGCCGCGACAGTGGATCGAATTCTGCATGCGATCCGACACGGCGATCGCCCCCGCGGGGTCGCCACGACCAAGGCCGGTACTCTGCTTAAACACCAAGTCCCCGTCCGGACTTTCAGCGACTGGAATGACCTTAAACCCGGCTTCTTTGAAGGGGACCTGGTGGCGCACTGCGGCACGAGCGCGCATGGCTCGTTCCTTTACAGCCTGGTTCTGACGGACGTAGCGACGGGCTGGACCGAGTGCGCGGCGTTGCTATACCGGGGCCAAGACACGGTTATCCAGGCACTCGATCGCATCCGCAGAACCTCGCCGTTTCCCCTCTTGGGGCTCGACACCGACAATGGCTCGGAATTCATCAACCACGAACTCATCGGCTATTGCGACCGCGAGGGGATCACGTTCACCCGGGGCCGGGCCTACAAGAAGAACGACCAGTGTTTCGTCGAGCAGAAAAACGGCTCGATCGTGCGCCAGATCGTAGGATATGACCGCTACGAGGGCGAAGCTGCTTGGCGTCAGATGGCCGAACTCTACCGGGCTCTCCGCCTCTATGTGAATTTCTTCCAGCCGTCAATGAAACTCAGGTTGAAGCACCGGGAAGGCAGCAAGGTCCAGCGCCACTACGACACTGCCCAAACACCGTTCCAGCGCCTGCTGACAACGCAGACGTTACCTGAGAAGACCGGGGCCCACCTAAGCCAGGTCTTTGAGGCTTTGGACCCGGTACGCTTACTGAAGCAAATTCAGAGCTTGCAGGATGCCCTCTGGAAGCATGCGATCGCTGCCCCCCACGGTCGGACTGAGGGTGAGGTCAAAGCAGGGAACGAGGCTATCCGCTTTGAACCCCTGGCCTGTTTACCTAAAGGATCTGAAGCGCTCGAAGGAGAGGTCTTTTTGACTCCGCCGACGCCAGTCACGATGCAGGAAACCCGTCGCCGCAAGTACTACCGAAAGAAGAAGACGCTGCCCCGTACGCACCGGACGCGGCTCGATCCGTTCGCCGCGGTGAACAATGAGGTTCACGACCTTCTCCTGGCTGCCCCTGAGCGTACCGCCAAGGAACTGCTCCGCCATCTGCAAGACCGTTACCCCGGGGAGTATCCCGGCCACCTGCTGCGCACCTTGCAGCGCCGGGTGAAGGAATGGCGGGCGGAGATAATCGTCGAGTTCGACGATCGCGCGGCCGCGGAGGACCTGCTGAACACGACAGTTTTGCCGGCCCCTCTCCGTGCGAGTCGAATTCAGAGCGCCGGGCTTGCCGATACTGGAGCTATGGCTGGGTAACCTTTTCGTGAGGCAACGGACGTCCCCAGGGTAAGATTTAATGGTGAGGCAACACGGGTGCCGTTTCTAATTGTCGCTCAACAAAGGCCGTCTGTGCGGTGATCGATCATCCGAGCCTGAAGCGGTACGTGACGGAGTCCGAGAAGCGTCCCGGGCATTACATCCTCGACACCGAGGCGATCCGACGCGAAGAGCAACTGGCTGGCACGCGCATGCTCCGTACGACCCTGACGGAGATGTCAGGCTGGGAGCTGTTCGACGGTTACCAGTTGCTGCAAAAAGTCGAGCAGAACCACCGCGAGTTGAAGGGCCCTCTGGCGCTTCGCCCGGTGTACCACCGGAGCGCCCAGCGCATCCGGGCTCACGTCATGCTGGCCGTGACGGCTGCGAACTGTGTCCGGCGCATGGAGACACTCACCGGGCTCACGATCGGTGAGTTGAGGAAACGCCTCGAGAGGGTGAATGCGCACCGGGTACGCGTCGGCAGGGATGAGCACTGGATGTTGAACGAGTTGCCCCGGGGAACTCGCCCCCTGTTTGACCGCCTGGGGATCGAGGTTCCCCCATCCACATGGAAGACCTGGAGAGAACCGGGGATTCGAGAGAGATCCGCGCCAATCACAGCTCTACCGGTCACGGGTTAACATAACTGTCGAAGTACCGTTGAAGGCGTGATCAAGGGTGAGGAACCGCGTGCTCGGGACACGAACGCCCTCGGTGATCCGCAAAGGCCGTCATCTGATGCCGGTCTCTGCTCAGAGTGCCGCGTCCCTTAGTCTTCCCAGCCGCTCGTAGGCCTCCTCCAGGTCCGACCCGACGCTCACGAATGCCGCCCGTTCCCGCTCCAGCCAGGATGCGAGGATCATGATCTCGTCCAGGCGGTCCGGGGGAATCCGCGCCGGCGGCGCCGGGGTGTCCTGAAACTGCCAGCGCAGGAATCGGTCCACCCTTCCCCGGCCTCGCGCCGTGCCGAGGTCTCGCCGTGGGATCGAGAGCGTTCCCGTCCACCGCGCCCGCCGCACGGCGAGCAGCGTCAGGCGCCCGGGCAGGGCTGCAGGCAGGGCCACGATCCCGTCGAGCCCGGGGCCCTCGGCCTGCATCCGCCGCTGCCGCACGAGGACCCGTTCCAGTAACCTGTGCTGGTCGCGCAGGCGCGCCGCGCGCTCGAAGTGCTCGCGTCCCGCTGCCGCGAGCATCCGCTCCTCGAGCCGCGTCAAGACCTCGTCCCCGCGCCCCTGCCCGATGGCGTGTACCCAGTCGATCGCCTCCGCATGCGCCTCGATGGCCTCGCCCCCCCGGCAGGGCCCCAGGCAGCGGCCGAGTTCCAGTTGCAGGCAGGGTGTCGAGGGCAGCGGTTCACACGTGCGGATACCGAGCAAGGGTTCGAGTCCCTGGACGAGCGTCGCGAGTTCAGCGGCGCCCGGAAACGGACCGTAATAGGTCGATCCGTCGTCGCCGGGCACGCGCGTCACCCGCACGCGCGGAATCGCCTCGCCGGTGATCTGCAGGAACGGGTGATGAGTCCTTCGCCGCCCCCGCACGTTGTAGCGCGGCATGTACCGCTTGATGAACCGGTTCTCGACGAGCAGCGCCTCGAGTTCCGAGCCGAGCTGCCAGGTCCGGATGGCCGTCACCTCGTGCTTGAGCCGCCGCGTCCGGTGCGAGTGCCCTCCGTCCGGCACGAAGTATGACCGCACGCGGTCGCGGAGGTTCACGGATTTCCCGATGTACAGGATCTCGCGCCCCGGTCCCAGGAACATGTAGACGCCGGGCGTCTCGGGCAGGTCAGCCAGGGCGTCCGGCGTCCAGTCCCGGGGCCCCGTCAGCCCACGTTCCGCTTCGCGTCCTGCCACAGACTTTCCATCTGACGCAGCTCCAGGTGATCGAGGGACCCACCGGCGAGCCGCTCGACTTCCGTGAAGCGCCGGATGAAGCGGCGGTTGGCCTCGCGCAGGGCGGCCTCGGGGTCGAGCTTCAGTTGCCGGGCCAGGTTGACCGTCGCCGTGAGGACGTCACCCAGTTCATGGGTGAGCGCCTCGGTGCCCAGGTCGTCGGCCAGGGCCTCGCCCAGTTCACCGACCTCTTCCTGCAGCTTGGCGAGCACCCGCACCGGGTCCTTCCAGTCGAAGCGGACCTTGGCCGCCTTGCCCTGGAGCTTCTCGGAGACCACCAGGGCGCTCTGGCTCATGACGACGCCCGCCAGCGCCGAGGTCGAAGGGATGCCGTCGCGATCGCCCGATTCACCTTTTTCGGCCTTCTCCTGCCGCTTGATGACCTCCCAGTTGACCAGCACCTCCTCGGACCCCGCGACCTCGGTCGTGCCGAAGACGTGCGGGTGTCGGCGGATGAGCTTGTCCGCGAGGCGATCGCACACGTCCTCGAGATCGAACTCGCCTTCCTCGTCGAAGATCTGGGCCTGGAGGGCCACCTGCAGGAACAGGTCCCCGAGCTCCTCCTCGATGCCATCCACATCGTCGCGCTCGATCGCCTCGACGACCTCGTGAGCCTCCTCGAGGACATGGCGGGTGAGGGTCCGCGGCGTCTGCTCGCGGTCCCAGGGGCAGCCATCGGGGGCCCGCAACCGGGCCACGACGTCCACGGCACGCTGGATACCCCGGCGCGGGGCGGGGGGGATGACGATCGATGTCAGGTGGTCGAGGTCCTCGAGGTGATCGAGTTCGTGGAGGGGCACGGTCCGGACCCGCTCCTGACCGGGTATCCCCGCCGACTGCACCACCTGCACGGCGTGCTCGTCGGGCCAGGTGTCCATCAGGGCGAGCTTCACCTCGCTCGCGACGCTCTGGGCATGCACCTGCAACACGACGGTCCACCAGTCGGGCTGCAGCTTGCGGCCTTCCATGGCGAGGCCGTCCACCACCTGCAACCCGGCGTTGGGGTCGAGCCCCGTGCAGGCGTACAGCGCCTCGAGGGCGCTCAGGCCCGCCACCAGCACGACCCGATCGCCCAGGCGATCGCGCAGCATCGTGACCGTCGTCTCGGCCACGAGCGGGTGTCCCGGCACGGCATACACGAGGTCGCCCTGATCCGCGAGGTCCACGAGCCGCTCCACGATGCGCGCATAGACCTGCTCGAAGGCCTCACCCTGCACGTAGCAGTCGTCGCATGTCGAGAATGCGAGGCCCCAGCGGCGCAGCTCCGCCACCGTCGGGTGGATCTCGGTACGCAGCACCAGGCGGGATGCGCCGCGCAGGGCCGTCTCGGCTGCCCGCGTGATCGCCCCGGGATCCCCGGGGCCCAGCCCCACCACCGTCACCTTGCCCATCATCGGCCTTCCTGCTCGTGGGCTTCCTCGATCCGCGGGTCGAGGGAGCCGAATCCCGGTCCCATCGCGATGGAGACCTCGTGTCGCCAGGCCACGCGCGCTCGCTCGACGGCCCGATGACGGGCCTCGGCGCCCAGTTCCGACCTCAGCCGGGGCAGGGCTGCCTCGAAGGGGTCGGTTCGCTTCGCCTCGTGCGCCAGCACCTCGATCACATGATAACCGAAGCGAGTCGTGACCGGTCCGACGACCTGTCCGGGCCTGGCACCGAACGCGGCTCGCTCGAAGGCCGGCAGCATCCGTCCGCGCTCGAAGAAGCCCAGATCCCCGCCCGCGTCACGGGTGGTCACGTCCTGGCTGTGCTGCCGGGCGAGCGGCTCGAAGGGCATGCCGGTCGCCAGTTCCCTCACGAGCGTCCGGGCCTCCCGCATACCCGCCGGTGTGGCCGGCAGCAAGATATGTCGGGCGTGGACCCGTTCGGGATGCGTGAAGCGGGGCAGCTGCTCGCGGTAACGCTGGCGGAGCACCTCGAGGGTGGGCAGGGTGCGCCGGACTTCTTCCTGTTCGAGGCGTGCGACCAGCAGGTCGCGACGCAGCTGGGCTTCGAGATCGTCCGGGTCCGTGCCGGTGAGAGCCAGCGATCGACGGGCCGTCTCGGCATCCGGGAACTGGGCCATGACCGCCTCCACGCGCGCTTGCAGCGTGCTGGCGTCGACCGTGTATCCCCGGGCGAGGGCGACCTGGACCATCACCTCGCGGTCGATGAGCTCGCGTGCCACCTGTCGCTCGATCTCGCCCGGTACGCCTTCCATCGCGAGCTCGGTCGCCCGGCGACTCTCCCGCTCGCAGGCCGTCCGGAACGCCTGCCGCGAGATCTCGGCCTGTCCGACCCGGGCCAGAGGACGGGCCTCCCAGGCCACTGTGCCCAGGCCGATCACGGTGAAGCACGTCCCCGCCACCAGGGCGAGGGCCCAGGCGGGGACGGTGGAGGAAGGCCTCTCGGGCTTGTGGTCCGTCATCGGCTCAGCTCACCAGCATTTCGGCGCCGGGTTCGGCCTGCATGGCCCCCACCAGCTTCTCGGCCGCCGAAAGCATGTCGTCACCCCCGATGCGGTCGCGGTCCAGCGTGAGCTCCTGTTCGCCCCACTTCCAGCGCGAGACGTGCACGCCCTTGAGAGCGAGGTCCGCCCAGCGTGCCCGCGTCACATGGGTCTGCATCCGCAGCACCTTGCCGTCACCGCGGATGGCCGCGATGCCCAGAGGCGTCGCGCGGATCCGGAGGGCGACGATGCGCAGCAGGTTGCGTACGGCCGGTGGCGGCGGTCCGTACCGGTCGCGCCACTCGGCTCCGAGCATCTCGAGCTCGCGCTCGCTGACGACGCTCGCGAGCCGCTTGTACTGCTCCATCTTGAACGACGAGTCGGCGAACCAGTCGTCGGGCAGGTGCGCGGCCACGGCCACGTCCACGACCGTCGGCGTCTGGCTCTCGGGGACGGCCTGTCCCTGCAACTCGGCCACGGCCTCCTCGAGCAACTGCATGTAGAGGTCGAACCCGACGCTGATCATCTGGCCGTGCTGCTCGGCTCCGAGGATGTTGCCCACGCCGCGGATTTCCATGTCGCGGAGCGCGATCTGGTAACCCGAGCCCAGGGCGGTGAACTGCTGGATGGCTTCCAGCCGCTCCCTGCCCTCCTGCGTGAGCTCCTTTCCGGGCGAGTAGAAGCAGTAGCAGACGGCGCGCGCGTCGCTGCGACCGACGCGGCCGCGGATCTGGTAAAGCTGCGCCAGACCGAGGCGGTCGGCGTCGTCGATGATCATGGTGTTGGCGTTCGGGATGTCCAGGCCCGACTCGATGATCGTGGTCGCGACCAGCACGTCGTACTCGCGATCGAGGAACGACAGCATGACGTCCTCGAGTTCGTGCTCGTTCATCTGACCGTGCCCCACGATCACGCGGGCCTGGGGCACGAGTTCCTGGATCTTCGCCGCCACCTGATGGATCGACTCGACCCGGTTATGCAGGAAGAAGACCTGCCCGCCGCGATCGAGCTCATGCAGGATGGCCGTCCGCACCGTCCCTGGATCGAAGGCGCTCACGTGGGTCTTGATGGGCTGACGGTTCATGGGCGGTGTCGAGATGAGGCTGAGGTCCCTGGCCCCGCTGAGTGCCAGGTACAGCGTACGCGGGATGGGCGTCGCGCTCATGGTGAGCACGTCCACGCTCGACTTGAGGTGCTTCAGGCGCTCCTTGTGCGCCACGCCGAAGCGATGCTCCTCGTCGATGACGAGGAGGCCGAGGTCCTTGAAGGCGATGTCCTGCGACAGCACGCGATGCGTACCGACCACGATGTCCACCTCGCCCGTCGTGAGGCCCCGGACCGTCTCCTTCTGCTCCTTGGCGCTCTTGAAGCGGCTCAGCAGGCGCATCCGGACCGGGTACGGGGCGAACCGCTCGCGCAGCGTCTGGAAGTGCTGATGGGCGAGCAGAGTCGTGGGGGCCAGGAACGCGACCTGCTTGCCGGCCATCGCGGCCTTGAAGATGGTCCGCAGCGCGACCTCGGTCTTGCCAAAGCCCACGTCCCCGCACACGAGGCGGTCCATCGGTTTGTCGCGCTCGAGGTCGGCCTTCGCCTCGGCGATCGCCCTGAGCTGATCGGGCGTCTCGGTGTACGGAAACGCGTCTTCCAGCTCGGTCTGCCAGGGGCTGTCGGGCGGATAAGCGAACCCCGAGCGCGACGCGCGCGTGGCGTAGAGCTTCAGGAGGTCCTCGGCCAGGTCCTGGACGCTCTTGCGGACGCGCTTCTTGACGTTCTCCCACTCGGCGCCGCCCATCTTGTGGACGCGCGGCCGGTGGTCGTGCGAGCCGCGGTACCGGTGCAGCGTCGTCAGCTGCTCGGCCGGGACGTACAGCTTGTCGTCGCCCTGGTACTGGATGATCAGGTACTCGCGTTCCTGGCCGTTGACCTCCAGGCGCGTGAGCCCCTTGAACTGCCCGATGCCGTGCTTGGCATGCACGACGTAGTCGTCGACATGCAGCTCCTGCATCTGGGCGATCGTGGGCCCCGCGTAAGGCGTGCGCTTCGGGGCCCGAGCCCCGGGGCGCTTCTGCCAGCCGAACAGCTCGGCGTCCGACAGGATCCACAGCCGACCGGCATCCCAGCGCAGGCCCTGGTTGAGGCTCTCCCGGACGACCCAGATGCCCCCCAGCGGGAAGTCCGCACGGGGCAGATGGCCGCCGTAGCTGGCCCGGATGCCGTGCTCGTCGAGCAGCGCCACGACGCGCTGCGGCTGCGCCGAGGCCACCACGATCCGCACGTCGTCCTTGATCCGGGTCTCGACCTCCCGGGCGAGGGCCTCCATCTGGTTCCCGAACCCGGGGGCCGCCGCGAAACCCGCTCCCGGACCCGTCGCAGGCTCGCCGCTGGCCCAGTCGAGCTGGGCGAAGGCCTTGAGCTGCCGCTCGAGTTCCTCGGCGCCGACGTGCAGGGCATGGGGCAGCGGGGGCAGGTCCCCGTTCGCGTAGGCCGTGTCCGATTTCTTCTGGAGCCCCGCGATCCAGCTCGTCAGGCCCGTCCAGAGGGCCTTGCGGTCGAGCCACACGACGGGATGCGAGGTGGGCAGGTAATCGAAGAGCGTCGCATCCGCGCCCATGAAGGGCGCATAGGCCTCGCAGCCCTCGAACGTCTTGAACTGGGAGAACTGCTCGAGCGTGAACTGGAGTTTCTTCGCCAGGCGGGCCGCCTCGGTGGGCTTCTTGCCGCCCATCAGCTGCTGGAAGCGCTTGTTGCCCGCATGCTGGATGGCGTTCTGGACCTCGCCCCAGCGCTCCAGGGGCAGCACCAGTTCGCGCGTGGGCCACAGATCGAGACTCTTGAGGTCGCCCGTGGCCCGCTGGCTACCGAGATCGTAGGCCTGGATCCGGTCGATCTCGTCGCCGAACCACTCGAGCCGGACCGGTGCCTCCAGGTGGGGTGGAAACATGTCGAGGATGCCACCGCGGCGGCTGAACTCCCCGCGCTCGGTCACGGCAGTCGCCGGTCGGAAGCCCAGCATGACGAGCCGGGCCGTGACCTCGTGCGGCGGAAGCTGCTGCCCGGGAGCGAGTCGGACCCGGGCCTCGCGCAGGGCTTCCGGTCGCGGCAGGCGCCAGGCCAGCGCACGCGCCGTCGTCACGATCCGGACGGGTTCACCGGCCGCGAGTGCCCCCAGCACGGCGAGGCGTGCCTCGACGAGGTCGCTGGCAGGAGAGACGCCCTCGTACGGGCCCGACTCGAGGGCCGGAAAGTACCGCGCGTCCGCACCGAAGACCGCCAGATCGGCGACGAGGCGCCTGGCCACGTCGGCGCCGGGGGCGACCAGGAGCCACCCCGGTGCCTCGAGCGAGGGCAGCAACAGCGGGGCGGCCTGCGGACAGACCGTGCCCAGCGTACGGATGCGTCCCCCGACGGGAGCGTGGTCTCCCGTGACGAGGTGCCGGGCGAACGAGACGAGATCCTGCAAGGCGTCAGCCTCCGAGTTCGGTGAGGACCCTGCGGACCCGGTCCAGGAGGGCCGGGTCGCCGGGTTCGAGCGAGAGAACGGTGCGGTACTCGCGGATGGCCAGGCCCGGATGGCCCGTCGCCCGGTACAGCTCGGCCAGGTCGAGGTGGCTGCGGGGATCCTGGGGATCGAGGCGTACGGCCTTCTCCAGGGCGGCCTGGTAGGGACCCTTTTCCTGGCGATCGCGGTGGATGCGGGAGAGCTCGCGCCAGCCGTCGGCACGCAGCGGGGCGACCGCCAGGCCCTGCTGGTAAGCGGCGATCGCCGAGGCGAGATCGCGCGTCGCGACCAGGGCGCGCCCGAGGCGAATCCAGACCTCGCCGTCACGCGAGGCCATCCGGGCGGCACCTTGCAGCACCTTGACGGCCTCCGGGGCCCGGTTGCTGCGCTGGAAGACCTCGGCCAGCGACAGCAGGATCTCGGGCTCGGACGGCGAGAGCTTGCGGGCCTGCTCGAGGGCCATCGTGGCCATCGACCAGTCGCCACACCGCGAGCGGGCGCGTCCCAGGGCGAGCCAGGCAGCCGCGCTCCCGGGTTCGAGGTTCACGCGACGCTCGCAGGCCTCGGCTGCCTCGCGATCGCGGTGCTGCCAGGCGAGGTCGCGGGCCAGCAGGGTCCAGGCCCCGGCAGAGTCGGGGTCTCGTTCCAGGCTCTCCCGGAGCAGGGCGATCGCCTCGGGGACGCGATCCTGGCGTTCGAGGGCCGAGGCGAGTCGCAGCGGATCGCGGAGGGCCTTCCAGGTCTGGGTCCCGCCCCATCCGAGGGCGAACAGCATCAGGGCAGACCCCGCCACCAGGCTGAAGACCCGGATCCGCAGTTGCAGGCGGGTCGGGGGCAGCTTGACCCGACCGAGGGGCCGGCCGCAGTCGCCGCACTTCGCGACCAGGAGCTTGGTGCGGCTCGAGATCCGGTTCTGGACCCCGCAGTGCGGACAGAGCGTGATGACCTGGACCCCGGCCTCGGCTCGCCCGGCCTTGCGGCGTTCGCGATCGTAGGCCCGCCGCCTCTCGGGGTTCGTCAGCACCTCGTAGGCTTCCGTGAGCCGACGGGCACGGGCGTCCTGACCGCCATGGTCAGGATGCCCACCGGCGACCATGAGCGTCCGGTAGGCTTTCTTGATGACCAGGGGATCCGCCTCGGGATGCACCTGCAGGATCTGGTAGTAGTCCGGTGTCTCGGACATGGCTCCTCGAGGATGCCGGGAAACGCTTCATTCTAGCGCAAGCGCCGCGCGCCCGGGAGCTTCGTCGCCCGTGACGAGGACCGGTCCCGACCCCTCCCGTCATCATCCCGGTGATGGGGAGGATCCGCATGACCGAACCGGAATCGAGACAGCCCCGGCGACGGGCACCGGCCTGTTCCTGGTGGCGGGATCACGTCCGCCTCGAGGTCCCTCGCCCCCTCGATGAGACCGCGCGCCGCCAGCTCGAGAGGCTGCAGGAAAGGCTCGTCGAGCGAGGGGTCCGAGCCTGGGAGCTCGATGCCTCGCGCCTGGGCGCCCGGGACGCCCTGTCGCTCGCACGGCTGGCCAGCCTCTGTGCGAGAGCCCGTCGGCGGGGTGCGGCGCCCCGGGTCACGGGCCTGCATCGCGAGGCCCGCCGCTGGCTTTCCCGTGCCGAGTTGCACGCCCTCGTCCCTTTCGGATCATCTGGAGGCGATCGTGACCACGTGGATCCTGCTGCCTCCGGTCGATGACCCCCGGCTCTCGGAGCTCGGGTGGCCTGCCGGTCCCATGCTCGGACCGACGGGGACCTGGCTGGGGCTAGCGCTCGCCCGGGTGGCGGACACGGCCCCCGGCCGGGTGGTGCTCCTCTTGAACGGTCCCGGGTCCGCGCTCCGGGAGGCCGCCGCGCTCCGGGAGGCGCCGTCGGGGCTCGACCTCCATTTCGCCTGGGTCGCCCGGGAGGAGGACTGGATGCCTCACCTGGAGCCCTGGATCGCGGGCGAGGTGTGGTGGTGGGATCTCGCTCGCGTGCCTCCGGTCGATCTCGTCCGGTTGCTCGCGGCGGCGGGTCCGCGACCCGAGCCCGGGTTGCGGATCGTGAGCGCGTCATCCGGAGCCTGGACCGGCCTTGCCCGGACTCGCGAGGCGATCGCGCCCGATCTCGCCCCCGATCCTCGTGAGGCTTGTCTGCAATGGCTCTCCGGGTTGCCGGGGCGCTTCGAGATCCCGGAAGATGCGGTCGACCTGAGAGATCCCGACGTGTATCGTCGGGCGACCCTGGAGCGCTTGCCGTCGACGCGACACGTGGGGGCCGGTTCCCGGGTTCATCCGTCGGCGCATCTCCAGGAGCCCGTTTGGCTCGAGCCAGGGGTGACCGTGGGGCCCGATGCGCGCCTCGGCCCCCACGTCCTCGTGGGAGCCGGAGCCTGCATCGGGCGCGGGGCGGTGCTCCGCGAGACCCTCGTCGGCGCCTTCACGAGGGTGGGGCCCGGGACGACCTGGCACGGGGGGCTGCTCGGGACGCGCGGGAGCTGGCAATCGGGGCCCGTCTGGGCCCATCCGGACGAACTGGCGCCGGTTCCGGGCCTCGACCCCCGGGTTCCCTTCAGCCAGCGCGCGATCGCCCTCATGGCGCTGACCTTGCTCTCCCCGTTGCTGGCCCTGGTCGCCCTGGCCATCTGGCTCGATGACCCCGGTCCCGTCCTGTTCACGCAGCTGAGGGCCGGGGGGCCGCGCCTCGGCCGTACCCGGATCTTTCCGCTGTTCAAGTTCCGCACGATGCGCCTGGATGCCGAACGACTGGGTGCCGAGTTGCGAGCCCGGCAGGGAGGCACCTTCGTCAAGCCTCGACACGACCCGCGCATCACCCGGCTCGGGAGCTGGTTGCGGCGCACGAGTCTCGACGAGTTGCCCCAGCTCCTGAACGTCGTGCGCGGAGAACTGCGCCTGGTGGGCAACCGCCCCTTGCCGCTCTACGAGGCTCGGGAGCTGCTCGAACCCTGGCAGCGCAAGCGTTTCGAGGGGCCCGCGGGCATCACGGGCCTCTGGCAGACCCACGGTCGCTCGGATCTCGACGAGGTCGAGCGGCTCGCCCTGGACGCCCTGTATGCGACGGGTCGTGACGCCTGGTGGGACCTGCGGCTGCTCCTGCGCACGCTGCCGGCCCTGCTGCGGCGCCGCGGCGCCAGATGACCCCGAGGAGGCCCCCGTGACCCGCCGGAATGCCTGGCCCATCTTGCCTTTGCTGGCGATCGTCCCCCCCATGAACGAGGCCCTCACGCTCGAGGAGGCTCTCGGCCAGGCGCTCGTGGCCCATCCTCAGGTCGTGACCGCCCGCTCCGAGGTGCACAGGGCCGAGGCCGACGTCGCGATCGCCCGCCTCGCCCCGTGGCGCTCGCTCTCGTGGAGCCTGGGCATCAACCCGGGCATGGCCGTCCAGCAACCCCTGGGCGCCGCCTTCGTGACGCTCAACGTGGCCGACATGCTGGCGACGGGGCCTCAGGGTGAGGCAGCCCGGGCCCGCCTCGCCCAGGCGCAGGAGGGCCTGCGGGTCGCCCGTACCACCGTCGCCGACCAGGTGGCGGCTGCGTGGTGGGCATGGAGTGACCAGCGGAGGGCACTCGCCCTCCGGCAAGCCACGCTGCGCTCGAGGGACGGCGTCGTCGTTACCCTGGAGCGGCAGGTGGGACGGGGCACGGCCACCGTGGCCGACCTCGAGCGGGCCCGGGTCGACTCGCTCCAGTCCCGGCAGGACCTCGAGCAGGGTCAGGGTGGCGTGCAGCGGGCCTGGGTGCACCTGCTCGGGCAGATGGGCGTGACGGCCTGGCTCGAAACCCCGGAGGCCTCGCCCGATGTCCGCTGAGGACGTGCTCGACACTTTCGCGAGCACCCTGCCCCGCCTGGAGCGTCTCGTCGCCAGGGTGCTGGCACGCGGCGATCGCCACGAGGCGCGCGAGCTCGTATGGGTCGGGTCCATCGCCACCTGGGAGATGCTCCAGCGCCTGCCCATCTCCCCCGCCGAACTCGCCGCGAGCCAGCGAGTCGCGCTCCAGGCCGCGCACCGTGCCATGCTGGCCTGGACCCGCGGAGGTCGGAAGGCCCTGCCGGCCATGCCACCGCCCCTCGTCGCCGTCTGGCCCGAGCTCGAAGCCATGTCCCGTCGCTTGCAAGGAGATTCCAGCTGGCTGCCGGCACCGATCTCGGCTGCCCGGCCCACGCTGGTTCCCGTGACCGCGAGGCCCCCGGTCCACTGGGAGGCTCTGCCCCCGCGCGATGAGCATCTGGTCGCGTCATGGACCGAGACGGCCCGTCGCGGAGCGCCCTTCATCGTGACGCTCGTCCTGCTCACGGACCTGGCCGTGGGGGCAATGACCTGGATCGCACCACGCGAGTACCGATCCTCGCTCACGCTCAACACGGGCATCGCCTCGGGCCAGACGCTCTCGGGGGCGGCCATCGACTGGTTCCGGGCGGGAACGCTGATGGGCAACCTCACGGAGCTGCTCGTGTCGCGCAGCGTGCTGGAGGAGACGGCCCGGCGCAGTGCCTGGAAGGGAACGCTCGAGGACCTCGTGCGGGTCCTGGACGTGGATCGCGTCCCCCAGTCGGACCTGATCCGCATCACGGCCCGCTCGCGGGATCCGAGAGCCGCCGCCCGCCTCGCCAACACCCATGCCCAGGTCTTCCTCGAACATGCGCGGCGTGACAGTGACCTGGACGCCCGGTCGGCCGACCGCTTCATCGCGGACCAGGCGGAGCGCGCGCGCGAGCGCCTGGCCGCCGCGGAGCGCCATCTCCAGGCCTTCGAATCGCGTGCATCGGTGGGTGCGGCCTCCCCGGAGGCGATCGCCGAGCTTCGCACGGCCCGGGCCGAGGCCGAGCGGGCGCTGGCGGGCTCTCGACAGGCCCTGTCGGCCCTCGATGCCGAGCGACGAACGGGAGCCCGCGTCGCGCCGGTCGATCCGGCAGAGACCACCGAGGCCGGCGAGCTCGAGCAGGCGGCCGAGCGCATTCGCCAGCTCGAGGAGAACCTCGTGGATGCCCGGGAGCGTTACGGCTCCGGGCACCGCCTGGTGCGTGAACTCGAGGCCCAGC
>Ga0079301_1000679_pt1 | contig 16557 bp, 17 predicted proteins | sample Wag4_2014_7_11_3_FD_74797 | JGI IMG/M metagenome (GOLD analysis project Ga0079301, IMG submission 74797) | Fresh water mixed with fracking chemicals microbial communities from Ohio, USA - Utica-2 Time Series FC 2014_7_11 | ecosystem: Engineered > Industrial production > Chemical products > Input... | reverse complement strand
CCGACGGCGGGAGCAAGTAGTCGATTTCGCGGTTTATCGGTCGAAAGCGGCTCATACAGTCAGGTTCCAGGAGCGATGCGCAATTCTACCGGCGAGGGGAAAAGTCCGACAGGCTGCTAGCACTCACGGTTGCGGCGAGCTGCTGCCCTAGCCGCCGTTCGATCACCGGACGCCACGGCACCAGGCTGAAACCCATGCCGTCATCGAGCATCGCGTAGCGCCCGCTGGCGAGCATGACCGAGCGCCGGTAGATGCCGGCCACGCGCTGCCCGTCCGTGACGGGCCGATGCTCCAGGCCGGTGTCGGCGGCAATGTCCTTGGCGGCCTGCGCCAGTTCCCGGTTGCGCAGCGTCCCCAGCAGATTGCGGGCGAGGATCACGCGCTGCCCGCGCCGCTGGGCCAGCCCCTGTTCTTCGAGGAAGTCGGCGCGCTGCTGCAAGGCTGCCTTGGCATCGCCACCAAAGCCCAGGTCGCCCAGCCCTCGGCCGCCGCCGATCAGTTGCTGGTCGAGCCAGGTGGCCCCGATCACGCGCGCCTGCCGTTCGATGGGTAGATGCGATTTCAGCTCCACCGCCACGCCGCCCAGGCGTTGTGCGTCGTACTGGCGGCCACGCTCGGCCAGGTCGTCCGGCACCTTCCATAGTCCATCGGCCACGCGCTCCACGATGCCAGCCCGGCGCAGGGCTTCCAGCCGGCGAACGTGCGCCGCGACGACTTCCTGCGGATCGCGTCCAGCCGTGGCCCGGCCTTGTTCGATGGCAAGGTGATGATCGGCGCGATACAGGCCATTGCTCGCCAGCGCGGCGATGTTCTTGTCGGCCGCCCGCACCTCGGCGGAACCGCGCACTTCCACTACCGCGCCGGTGGGGTAATTCGCCAGCTCGTCGCGGGCGTTCAAGGCGACGTAGTGGGCCTTGCCGTCCACGCCGTCGATGACCAGATAGCCGCGGTCGTGCAGCTCGTCGGCCAGCCCCTTGCCGGCCACGCGGCCGACAATGGCGCGGCCGTCGTCGCCCGGCTCGAACACCGCCAGCTCGCGCGGCTGGCCGCTCATGGCACGCTGCATCGTTCGGATAATGTCGCCACGCTCGCCCAGGGCGCGCAAGGTCTTCTCGGCATCGGCATGGACGGCCCAGGTGCCGGGCTGCGTCTCGTCGGCCAGGCCCAGGCGCTGCAAGCGTTGCAGGCGGCCGATCAGCAGCAGGCGCTGGCGCTGCAACGTCGGTTCGTTGAAGCGTTCGATCTGCACCCGGCCATCCTCGCCGGCCTCGCGCTGCAACGCGCGGTCGAGGCTCGTCCACCGCTCTTGCTCCACCTCGCGCTGCAAGGTCTGCTGGATCTCCAGTTCGGTGCGCGGCCCCAGCCATTCCGTCGCCAGTTCGGCGGCACGATGGCGGAAGCCGTGGGCGATGTAGTCGCCCGCGATGATGAGGTCTTTGCCCGTGTCGTCGCGTCCGCGCACGATCAGGTGAGTGTGCGGGTTATCGGTGTTCCAGTGATCCACCGCCACCCAATCCAGCGGCGTGCCCAGGTCGGCTTCCATGCGGTTCACCAGATGCCGGGTGTAGGTGCGCAGGTCGTCCAGTTCCGCGCCGTCTTCCGGTGAAACGATGAAGCGGAAATGGTGCCGGTCGTCGGCGCAGCGTTCCTTGAAGGCATCGAGGTCGGCTTCGTCGGTCTGCGGCCCGTAGGCCCGGCCCGGTTCGCCATCGCGGCCCGCGCCGTCGCGCTCGATGTAGCGCAGGTGCTTGGCGAGCGACTGCGGGCTGGCGTTGCGCTGGTTGACCAGCAGCGTCTTGATGGTCACGCGCCGCGACATGGGCGTGAGCTTCGCGCCCGCGAAACGCGCCGCCGTGTGGCCGCGCCCCAGGCGTGAACCGGGCCGCTGGCCGGCGCGCTGGCCGTTGCCGCCAGTGGCAGGACGGCGCACGGCCGGCTTGCCGCTGCTGGCTTTGCCCGCTTGCTTGAGCACCTTGGAAACGAAGCTCTGCCCCTGGCCCTTGCCCCGGTTCTTGGGGGCGCTGGGGCGCACGCGGAAATCGTCGTCGCGGCGGTCGTTCATGGTTGTGCCCTCTGCAAGCTCTGGCGTGTCCGGTCGTACAAAGCACGCGGACATGCCTGCATTGGCGCGGGTCTCGCGCCCCACGCGGCACGGCGGCGAAGCCGCTGCGTGCCGCGCCACCCCCATGTGCAGACTGGCTTTCGACGCGGCCCGGTGCCGCGTCCTTTTGTCTTGCCTTCCGCCTTTGCCCTTCGCTGTCGCTCCGGGCCTTGTCGGCCCGGCGGCGTTGCTGCACCAGCAGCCAGCCCGCCGGCGAACGCGACGATGGCCACAGGCCGGGCACGTTCGAGGCAAGACGCCTGCACGCTGGACGGCTGCGCCGGATACAGCGCGAAGTGCGACGCGGATGCGCTCGCACTGCACGCGCGACGACACGGCAACAGCAGCGAGAGCGGCATGCCCGATGGCACGCCGGAGCGCAGCGAATTCGCGGCCATCATGGGCGCGACTCCAGCCAGACCGGATGCGCGACGCCGATCACGGCGGATGCGCTGACCGGGCCGAAATAGCGGCTGTCGAACGAGGCCGGATTGGTCACACTGAGCAGAAACAGTTCGCCCGCCTCAAGGTGACGGCAAAGCTGCAAGGATGGCAACGGTCGGCCCAGCCTGTCGGCAGGCAGCGCGGCGGCCGCAGGTGCGCCGTCGATGCGTACCTGCCCGGCGACGATGCAAACGTGTTGTGGCGCGATTGCGCCCACACGTTTGAGCAGCGGAACGCGGGTCGGCAGGTAGCCGCGCTGCGCAGCTAGCGTGGAAGCCGTGGCTGGAAGCGGTGCCAGCACGATGCTGTCCACGGACAAAGAACGTGGCAGCGAGTCGGCACCGTGGCGCTGCGGATCGACGCGATACCAACCGACCGGAACGCTGTCGGACGGGTTGTAGATCAGGCGCGGCAACGGCTGCATGAAAGCCGCCCAGGCCAGCGCAGCGAGGCCGACGGCGGCGAAGCCCGCCAGCACGAGGCGAGCGCGCAGGCGCGAGCGAGGAAGCGGCGCGGCTTTGGGTGTGCGTGCGGCGGTGGGATGGGCCGTCATGGCAGCGCCCTCCCGGCCAGCCAGGCGGCGTGCCGCTCGGCGGTGTATTCGGGCAGCGGCGAATGCGCGGCGAGCCGGTTGGCGAGCGTGCGCCAGTAGGCGGGCGACACGTCGATGGCAGCGATACCCAGCGCCTCGATGCCGTCGATGCGTTCCAGCACGACGCGCACATTGGCATCACCTTCGGCATGCAGCAGCAAGCACGCGCCTGGCTGCACGCCGGGGATGCGCTGCGTGGCATCAAGCGGTGTAGCAGCCTGCATCACCATGAGCTGCCAGCGGATCGTGCCGTAGTCGTTGGCCTGCCAGCGAACGCGGCAGAGCATTGCACCCGGCATGAACATGGCGCAGCGCCGCCAGCGATCGAGCTGGAGCGTGCGCGCTGGTTCGCCGAAGCGCAAGTAGAGCTTGAAGCGCGGTTCGATGTAGGCGAGCGATACGCGCGTCAGCGGCGCGCTGGCGGGTTGGCTGGAAGGTGATGTGCGCGCAGTCGTGGCCGCGATGGCGGCAGGCACGGCAGCAGACAATGCGGATGTGGTCATGGCGTGTTCTCCCTGCGGTGTTCTGGAAACTCGCGCTCCAGCAAACCGCGCAGCAAGTCGGCCACGGTCACGCCTTGCGTGAAGGCCGACACCTTGATGCGCGCCCGCATGGCGGGCGTGATGTCGAGGGTCAGGCGTGCGGTGTAGAGGTCGCCTTTGTTGAGCGCATCCGCGTCGCCCTGGCGAATCCACGCCTCAGCGTGTGGATTGGCGGGCGGACGCGCGCCGATGCCGACCCGCTTGGCCGGGCGTTTGCTGTTGGGTGGGTTGCTGTTGTCGCTCATGACGGCCACCGCAGCAGCTCATCGACCAGCGCGGTGATTTCCTGCGCCGCTGCGCTATCGGGGGCTGTCTCCCGCGCCAATCGACCCGCAGCCACGCTGTCGGCAAAGACGATGCGCTGGCGCACCTCGCTGCGCAGCGCTGGCAACGGCTGTTCGGCCAAGGCTTGCCGTGCTTCGCGCCCGATCACCGTGGTGCTGACGCGCCGGTTGATGACAAAAGCCGCCGCTAGCTGCGGCCGGAACACCTGGGCCTCACGGATCAGCGCCACCATCTCGGCGCTGGCCCACAGGTCATAGGGGCTGGGCTGTACCGGAATCAGAACCCGTTCGGCCGCCAGCAGCGCAGAGCGCGCCAAGGCGGCGATCCGGGGTGGCCCGTCGATGATGACGTGATCGGCCCGCCTGGCGAGTTCTGGGGCTTCCTGGTGCAGTGTCTCGCGTGCCAGGCCCACGGCGCTGAACAGCCGTGGCAAGCCTTGCTGGCTTCTGCGCTGCGTCCAGTCGAGCGAGGAACCCTGCGGGTCGGCATCCAGCAGGACGACGTGCAGGCCGCGCAGCGCCAGTTCGCCAGCGATGTGCGTGGCGAGCGTGGTCTTGCCGACACCGCCTTTCTGGTTGAGCAAGGCGACGATCATGGCGCGGCCCTCCAGCTTGGAAGACCGGACTGTTTTTGCCGCGTCGAACGGGGTGTTTTTTGCAGTTCTTGCTGGCTGTTTTTTCGGTCTGCGGCAGTTGTCCACCGCGATGCTGCTTCTCTACTAATAGTTAGAGAATTTAAGTTAGTAATGTTAGAGGGATCGCAAACCCGCGCCGTTACTGGCTTTCCGGCGTTTTCGTACTCCTGATAGCACGATAGGCGTACTCCTGATAGCACGACACCTCTTACTCCTGATAGCACGACCCCATCCACAGCTTGTCCCGCTGTTATCCCCGTGCCGTCTGCGGCACGGGCCGGAAGGTCAGCAATTCCATGTCGTCCTCGGGAATCCGCACGATGCCCAGCTCGTATCCCGGCAGTGATTGCCGGGCGACCAGCGCCCGCAAGTCGTAGGCGAAATCCGAAAACCGCGTGCTGCTGCCCGACTTGCGGTGCAGATGCCGGAAGTCGAACTGCCAGCCGTATTCCTGCCGGCCGCCATGCTTGCGCACCAGGCGGTACAGCCAGCGCTCGATGCCGCCCGTGAGTCGGAAATACGTCGGGTCGATGGTCAGCACCAGGGCGGCGTCCAGCACGCCCGCATAGAACCAGTCCGGCAGGATCAGCTCGATGCCCAGCGGCGTGCCTCTGGCATCGGCCAGTTCCTTCCATTCGTTGATCCACGAAAAGCGGTGCAAGCGCCTTCCCGTGGTTTCGCGGATGGACGTGGCCACTGTGGTCGATTGCAGCCGATCCAGCGCGGCCTTGAGACGCTGGTAGTCGCGCAGCGACTTGCCGCGCCCGATGAAGCGCAGGATCTCGTAGGGCGTAGCCTGCATCCGCCGGGACGGCTGGATGCCCGCATCCTTGGCTTCGACGATCTGGCTGGCCGCCCAGATCAGGATGTCGGCATCCCAGATGGTGGCGATGCCATGCTCCTGCGTGCCTTCCACGCGAATGGTGATGTTGCCGCTGCGGAAGTCGATCGGCGCGGTGCGCCGCGACTTCGCCAGCGAGAAAAACGGATAGGCCATCAAGTCCTGGGCATCGCGCGGTGCCATGTCCTCGCCCGGCAGTGCGCGGAACAGGTCGAGCTGTTCGCGCTGCTGCAAGGCGTGCCTTGGTGGGCGGGACATGGCGATGGCCACCGGCGATGCGCCGATCAGCGCGCACGGCTGTCAGCCGAGTGGTGCTCGGCATATTCGGGGTCGGACGTGGTCTCGAAGCTGCGCGTTTCCGCCCAGGCATCGAGGTCGGCCACGGCGTACATGACGCGGCGACCGAACTTGCGAAACTTCGGGCCACCACCGATGACGCGCTGTTTCTCCAGCGTGCGCGGTGACAGGCGCAGGTAGTCGGCAGCCTCATCGTTGGTGAGATAGCGTTGGGGTTGTGCAGGTGTGGCAACGGGAGCGGCGGCAGGCCGCAAGGGAGCGGGTCGCATGGGATGTACCTCCATCAAGCCCGGCCACACAGCGCAGCCGGATGGAGGCAGTCTCAAGAAACTTGGGGCTCTTGCTCAGGGACGTTCTGCAGGGGTTGCGAAACGTCCCCCCTCATGCGAAGTGACAACCGGAAGCTGTGCCAGACGGCGATAACCGCCGCGCATCAGCCCATCGCCCCGGCGCACCAGCCGTCGCACGCGCGCGCGCAGAGCGCTGTCGGCGTGCCAGTCGGCGGTAACGGCATCCACACCAAACAGCCCTTCGGCCACCTCCCGCAAGGACGCACCCGCCAGGGTCGCGTCCAGCGCCTGAAGCGTGTGCAGTTCCAGCAATGCGGACAGCGGCGGACGTGGCCGGACGGTCGCCGCAGGTACGGCACCGGCGGCTACGGCGATTTTGTTCAATTCGCTCGCCAGGGCCGCATAGCGTTCGCAAGGCGCGGCGCAGGCCCGGATGGCATAGGCGTAAGCCATGCCATCGGCCAAGCCTGGCGCGAGCACGAAGCGCAGGCAGCAACCGGGCCAGCGCGCCACCAGCACCAGGCGCTTGCCGTCATGGATCAGGTGTTTGTGGCCCGGCAGCTTCCAGAACTCAAAGCACAGGGCATCGGGCGGTGGATCGGCATCCGGGTAGAGCTGCACCACGGCATCGTGATCGGGGAACCAGGCCGGGTGCGCGTCCCGCGCATCCAGGGCGGGATCTTCCAGCAGGCGCAGCCCCCAATGCCCGGCGGCATCCGGTTGGCGACGACGGCGCAACCAGTCGTGCCGATAGTCTGGATGACGGCGCAGGTACTCCCAGGCCAGCGCCGGGCCATCCAGGTGCAGAACGTAGAGATAGGCCGCCGTGGCATACCACGGCTCGGCACTGCGATCAGCCATACGGCAACCTCCCTGTGCTGGGGGTGCGTCGCCACGGCGAAACGGCGTGCTACGAGGCCATCGTCAAAACGTCATGGGTGAAGCGTAAACTGGCAGTGTCAAGACCGATGAACTCCGATGCGTTGCTGAAATCGTCCGAGTGCGACGGCGGCAACGCTCTCCAATGGCATGCCGCGTCGGTCAGCTTGCCGCAGCCCGCGCCAGGCATCATGACCGTTTCGATCTGGCACGCACCGCTTCGGTGCAACACTGCCGATTCAGACCGAACGGGTCACAGACCAGACCGAAATAGACACAGTGCGCCCCGCTTGGCGGTGGCGCTCAATCGGTGATCGAGCCGTTGTCTTCGGCCAGTCGCAGGTATTCCGACAACCGCCGCAGCGGCTGGAAGTAGCGATCCCGCATCACGGGCTGCTGGCGCGGCCCGACGATGGCGGCCAGGTCGGACAGCTTCACCGTTCCCAGTGCAGGCATGCCAATCCCCAAGTCGATCAAGCCGTGGGCAGTATCGCCATCGGCGGGGTCGAGCGAAGCCAGCAGCCAAGTGGCATGCGCATCTGGCGTAAACAGGCGCACCACAGGCATCGGATCGGTGTCCTGCCCGGCGGCGCGGGCGTGGCCGTTGGCCAGCAGGCACATGCGCTCGTCGGTGGTGATGAGCGTGGTCATGGCTGTACGTCCACGGACTTGCGGAGCAGCAGAGGCGCTTTCACGCATTCCAACGAAAGCACCAATGTGCAATCCCACGTATCCGCAGAGACGTAGAGGCACGAAGGCACATGCACGTATGTCAGGAAAGACACGGATCAGGCTCTCCGCTTTTGAAGAAAGCCGCCGATGCGGATTTCAGTAAAGTGTCGTTTTCCGTTAAAGGCTGGACTGGAAAACGCGCGGATTTCATGGTTTAAGCCTGTTGCGGCACATCCTGATTTCCGTTAATTCCTGGAATCAGGGCGAAATTTCCGTTAAAGTTGGACTGAGTGAACACCCAACTGGACGACGGAATGCGGCGAATCCCCCTGAGCAGACGCTCCCATATCACTGGCTTCCAGCCGGTGCGGCAGAAGGCCGTCGAACATGAGAGCGCGCTTGAGCGGGACTTCGTGTTGCTTACCCAATTCCGCGATCCGGCCGCCGAACTGGTTTCACAGCCCGAGACGATCCACTTCATGGACGCGGGCAAGCCGCGGCGGTACACGCCGGACTTCCTGGTGTCCTGGAGCGACGGGCGACGCGAACTGGTCGAGATCAAATACCGCACGGACCTGCGCACCCAGTGGGCGAACCTGCGTCCGGCCTTCGAGGCGGCACGCGACTGGGCGCACGCGAACGGCGCCACCTTCCGCATCGCCACGGAGCGCGGCATTCGTGGCATGGAGCTGGAAAACGCGCTGCGGTTGATTCCGCTGCGTTCGGCCCCGCTGGACGTGGCGGCGTGCGATGCCGTGTTGGCTGCGTTGAAGTCGCTGCGCGCGCCGACCATCGGGCAGCTCGTATCGGCGGTGCGACTTGAGCGCCCGTTGGCGCTCGCCACCATCTGGCGGATGCTCGCGCAGGGGCGCTTGCTGGTCGATGACCTGTCGGTGGCTCTGCTTGCCAGCAGCCCCGTGCGGGCGACATGACCGCAGCCATCGACCTCACGCAGGTCAGCGAAGCCGATTGGGCCAAGGCACGCGACCGACTCGCCGTGATCCGCCGTCTGGCCAAGGCCACCGAGCGCACGCGCGAGGACGTGGCCCAGGCAGCCAGCCAGATCGGATGCAGCGTCAGCTCGACCTACGACCTGCTGGCACGCTATCTCGCCGCTCCGCAGTTGACCAGCCTGCTGCCGCAGCAGCGTGGCCGCAAGCAAGGCAAGTCGATGCTGGTGCCGGAGGTGGCCGCGATCATTAATCAGGTCACGGAGGACATGTACCTGACGCGGCAGAAGCCGCGGGTGTCTGATCTGGTCGCGCAAGTCCATATACGATGCCGAGCGGCGGGCCTGGCGCTGCCCAGCCGGGGAGCGATCGAGCGCCGGCTGAGTGCCCGTCCGGCTTCGGAGGTGACGGCCCAGCGTCACGGCCGCAAGGCGGCGCGTGATCGGTTTGCGCCGACAACCGGGTCGCTGGAAGCGCCCTGGCCGCTGTCGCTGGTGCAGATCGACCACACGCTGGTCGATGTGATCGTGGTGGACAGCCAGACGCGCGAGCCGATCCAGCGGCCCTGGCTGACGCTCGCCATCGACGTCTGCACGCGCTGCGTGGCCGGCTTGCACCTGTCGCTGGAGCCTCCATCGGCGACGTCGGTGGCGCTGTGCATCAGCCAGGCCGCATTGCCCAAGGATGCCTGGCTGGCCGAGCGCGGGATCGACGGGGCCTGGCCTGTGCATGGCATCCCCGAACGCCTGCATCTGGACAACGCCAAGGAGTTCCGCTCCGAGGCGCTGCGGCGCGGTTGCGAGCAGCATGGCATCGCCATCGACCATCGGCCGGTGCGCACGCCACATTACGGCGGCCACATCGAGCGCCTGATCGGCACGATGATGGGCAAGGTCCACCTGCTGCCGGGAACGACCTTCTCCAACGTGCAGGCCAAGGGCGACCTCGATCCTTCCAAAAGCGCCGTGATGACCCTGGAAGAAGTCGAGCGGTGGCTGGGGCACGCCATTGCCGGCGTGTATCACCGCGAAGTACATCGGGGGCTGGGCATGCCGCCGCTGGTAGCCTGGGAGAAAGGCATCTCGGGCGACGATCAGGTTCTCGGCCGTGGCAGTCCGACGACGGTGAGCGATCCACGGCGCTTCCTGATCGACTTCCTGCCAATCGCCCGGCGCCTCGTGCGGCGCGATGGCGTGTCGCTGCACTCCATCGGCTACTGGTCGGACGTGCTGTCCACCTGGATCGGGCATGCCGAACCGATGATCGTCCGCTTCGATCCGCGCGACCTGAGCCGCATCTATCTGCTGGGGCCGGACGGAACCTACTACGACCTGACCTACCGTGACTTGCGACGCCCGCCGATCAGCCTGTGGGAACACCGGGCTGCGCTCAAGCGACTGCGCGAGCAAGGCCATGCGCATGTCGATGAAGCCGCGATCTTCCGCGCGGTGCAAGCCATGCGCGAGATCGCTGACCAGGCAGCGCACACCAGTAAAACCGCACGCCGGCAAAAGGAGCGTCGGCGTATGGTCCAACAAAAGCAGGCAGTCGTCGCACCGGCAGCTTCCGCTCCTGTGGAAACCAACGACCTTCCTGCGAACGGGCAACAGCCGCATGAGCAGATGTTCCCGTTCGAGGAGTGGAATTGAGCGGCGACTATCCACACTTGCATCCCTCCGCACGCGCATGGGCAGACGAAGACGCGCCGTCGCGGGTACGCCGCATCCGCACGGATAGGTGGATCGGCTACGCACGGGCACAGGCCGCGTTGGCGGCAATCGAGGATGTGCTGTCATTCCCAAAGCGGACCCGGATGCCGAACCTGCTTCTGGTCGGGCCGACGAACAACGGCAAGACCATGATCGTGGAGAAGTTCCGGCGCAGCCATCCGCTCATCGCCGCGGAGGATGCCGAGGATGGCATCGCCCGTGTGCCGGTGCTGAAGATGCAGATGCCGGCAGGCCCCGACGAGCGGCGCTTCTTCGGAGCCATCCTCGACCAGTTGGGAATGGACCACTGGCCCAAGGAGCGGGTTGCCGCGCAGCAAAACCTGGCGGTTCGCCTGATGCGCACGACCGACGTGCGCGTGCTCGTGATCGACGAATTGCATAACGTCCTCTCCGGTCCGGTGTTGCAGCAGCGGCGTCTGCTCAATCTGCTGCGCTGGCTCGGCAACGAATTGCAGATACCGCTGGTAGGCGTTGGCACCGCTGAGGCATTGCGGGCCATCCGCAGCGATGACCAGCTTGCCAACCGCTTCGAGCCCGTGGCGTTGCCGCTGTGGGACGAAGATGAAGCGTATCGGCGGCTGCTCAGCACGCTGGAGGCGCTGCTGCCCCTGCGCAAGCCGTCCGGGCTGGCGCAGCCTGCCCTGGCAGGGAAGATCTTTGCCCTGTCCGAAGGCGTGCTGGGTGAGATCGTCTCGATCGTCACACGCGCTGCGGCCGTCGCGGTCACCTCGGGCGCGGAGGCGATCTCGCCACGCCTGATCGAGAAGTCTGGGTTCATCTCGCCTACTGGCCGCAGACGTGTGGCCGTGTGACGCTCTATCCCGTTGAGGTACATGCCAGGCGCGCCCCTGCGCGCCAGCCGATCCCGGCCTACATCGAATCCATGCCCGGCGAAGCGTTGGCGTCGTGGCTCTGCCGCCTTGCGGGAAAGATCGGCTTGCCCCCGGTGGCGTTCATCCGCCATGCGTTCGGCATCGACTGCCGCAGCGACGCACAGTGGTGGCGTCGTCCCAGCAGAGAGCAGCTCGCCACCGTTGCTGCGGGAACCGGGGTCAGCCTTGAACGGCTTGCGGCCATGACCTTGACGGACTGGTCCGTGGCAAGACTGGATGAACACGCGCAGCGATTGAGCGCGCAGTACGCCTTGCATCCACCCGTGCGGCATGAGGCAGACCGCTTCATTGCGGCCTGCCTGCGCTGCCTGGCCGAAGATGAACACCCGTATGTTCGGCGCGACTGGATGATCGGGTGGCAGGCGGTTTGCCCCCGTCACCAGTGCAGGCTGCTGCACCGATGCCCGACCTGTCGAGCAGAACTGCGGATTGGGAATCTGCGCAGCCGGGAGGCGGTCGTCATGGACCGCTGCCTCCGCTGCGGTTCCCCGTGGCGCCAGCTTGGCGCTCCAGCAGCCAACCCGACGGTGATTGATCTGCAAGGCCGACTGCTGGACATGAAGCATCGAGGTGTTGCCGTCCTGCCAGGCTTGGGGCGTGTCGAGTGGGCCTCCTTCATGACGGTCGCCGATCTGGTCGCGGCGGCGATGTGGCGGGAGACGGCCGACTACCACCGCGAGCGGCTGTTCGAGCGCATCCTGCGTGATCTCGACATGCCTGCCGACGATCGCGTACTCGTTGAATGGCCGTCCAACTATGGCGCGCTGCTGACGCTGGCGTGGCTGACGGCCGATTTGCCCGCCCGGCTTGAACTGATGCTGGAAGAACTGCACGCTCCTGGCATCGAGGGCCTTCTCTATCAGTTGCCCGATCTGGATGATGAATTGCGTCGGCGACTGCCGGATCTGCTGGGCCCTGCATGGCACCACCGCCAACAGGAGGTTCCTGGGAAAGAATGGCAAGTGTGGCTGAAGAGCATCGTCGCCTCGGGCATGGACTTCAGGACGATGGCCAGAAAGGAAATGCGCCAGGGCTATACCGAGCGGCTGGTGGTGTTTGCCATGCTGGCCGAGGGCCGCAGCATTGAGGAGGCCGCTGCCTGGGCAGGCTTGAAGCCCGAGACCATAGAGAGGTGGATCGAAGTCGCCGTCACCTACGGCATCTACATGGTCATCGAGAAGCCGGCGCGTGTGTGCGACCTCACGCCGGACCAGGCGCGCGAGATCAGGCAATGGCTGGCCTCTGCGACCTGGCTCCTGTCGCCCCGAACGGGTTGGCGTGCAGACCATGTGCGCGGCGAGATCGCACGGCGGTTTGATCTGAACATCTCGGTGAGTGCAGCTCAAAGCCTTCTCCCCAAAGTGAGAACTTCTACGTCACGTCCTGACCGTGTCGAGTCCGGGAATTAGCGGGCGAGTCCAGCTTTAACGGAAACAGTCCAGCCTTTAGCGGAAAACGACATAAAGGCACAAAAACAGGTGAGATTGGATGAATGAGTTAAATATAACGTGGTTTTAATTGTGCTGCGAATCGACGCTTCTGTCTATGCAGAAGCGAACCGTCCAGCGCGGCCGACCGGCCGGCTCCACCACCTTCGACGCCGAGCTGGCCCAGGCCTTCGGCGCGGCGGTGCGCGCACTGCGGGTCGAGCAAGGCGTGGCGCAGGAGACCTTGGCACATCAAGCCGGTATCGAACGTTCTCACATGGGCAAGATTGAGCGCGGCGAACACATGCCCACGCTGGCGATTATTTTCAAGATCGCGCGTGCGCTGGGGCTCAGCGTCGCCCACTTGATGGGGGCCGCTGAAGAAGTCCTGGGCGAAATGGCTAATTGACTCTGCATCGCATAGCTTCGCTTGGCGTGGTGCAACTTTGGAAAGGAACTCAATGGCGAAGACATGCATCGTGTGCGGACAGGCCGCAGGCTCTGGGGAGCACGTTTTTCCGGCGTCTCTTGGAGGCCGGCGGGTCAACTCCGGCATCTATTGCCCCAAGCACGACAACAGCTATTCGGGTCTCGTCAATGAGATTGCCGAGCAGCTCGACTTCCTCAATGCATACTTGGGCGTTCGGCCGGATCACTCCAAGCACCCCAAAACTGCCTATGGCGAGCACACGCTGACGGGAGAGACCGTTTCGATCTCTGCCAAGGAGATCAAATTCACGAAGCCCCGCGTCATATCCCGCACCGCAGTTGGCGAAGGTGAAGAGTTGCATCTGGCATTTCCCAACCAGCAGTCCGTCAAACAGTTCGCAAAAAAGATGGAGGACGATGGACACGAGTGGACACCCTTGTCGAAGCCCTCCGCTCGGCCGTATATCACCGGTTCCATTCACCATAAGCGCAAATTTGGCGGTGCCTGTGGTCTGGGCGCCATCGCGTACATGACGCAGACATTCTTCGCGCAGGAATTCCCAGAGCTCGCGCGATCAGGGACGCTTTCCAACTTCCTCAACTACACGCAAGCCATCGCCAAGGTCGCAGCGCTGGGCGGCTGCGAACAGCAGCCGGAAGAGCGCGAGGAATTGATCGAGGCACGCGCGGCGGTGACGGTTGCGCTGGAGCCCTTTGGAGGCACGGCACCGATCTGGTGGGATTTCAGCCCGCCCGCCGGAGCGCGCGCCAACAAGTTTGAATTTGGGCATCGAGTGACGGTTGGTATTGATGGCTTTGACGGCCAAATCTACGGCCGTGTCGCGCTGTTCTCCACTTTAACCTTTGCCGTACACCTGGGCACGGCACCGCAGGGTTCCGCCACGCGAGAAGTGACCGTGGACATTGATCCTCTCGCGGAGCATCCACCACACGATATCGACAAACATCAGGTGCTCTCAGCGCCAGGCCGCGTTCAAGTGCCGGAACACGCTACCGAAGGGCTTGCGAATGCGCTCGCCGACGGCACGCAACAGCGTGCGTTCGCAAACCTGCTGGAACGCTTGGAAGAACATCAACTCCTCAAGCTGGCGCGCACCATGAGTACGGCGCTCGCGCCATGTTCCACGTTGTCGCTATTTGAAGCGCGAACACTGATCGAAAAGGAACTTGACCAACAACCACAGCAAATTTGGCGTTTGGTCACTGCTGTCGTTGAAGGCTTACGGGCGGAAATGGTCAAAGGCGGCATGGAAAACATTGCCCCAGTGCTCGATAACCTGATTGCGTATGACGCTCAATCAGCAAGCGGTCTATCGCAGCAGGCCGAGGCCACGTTAGCCCTGGCCAAAGCCGCATTAGTTGCACAGATGGAGCAAGACTGCGCAGCAGGCGTACTCCACGAGGAACGCATTGCGGAACTCATGGGCAGAGGCCCAGGCCTTTATGCCGTGGGGCAGTTGGTGCTGGCCCCTGTCTTGCAGGTGTTTAGTGAATCCGCTCACCCCAATGAAGTGAGCAGGTAAGCCAAGCGCCTCGCCATAGTGGGCGAGGCGCTGATGTGGTTACGCCGCCTTGGGCTTGCTGCGTGACCAGATCAGGTCATGCGTGCCATCCTCGTTTTCGATCAGGCGGGCATAGACCGTTGCAGGGAACGAAGGATCGTCCAGGGTCACGGACACATAGGGGCGTCCTGCCTCGCTGGTCTTTTTCCACGCTGCGCCGATGTCGTGGCCAGCCGCTTGCAGGCGGTAGTCGGGTGCGCTTTCGTTGTCACCCTTGTCATTGGGAACCAGCTTGACCTTGACGTTGAGCGTCAGGGTGCGAAGCGTGCCGGTGAAGCCGTCTTTCTCTGCGGTGAAGGTGCCGATGTTAGTCATGATGATTTCTCCTTTCGGGTTGAACAAGGTCGCGCCAGTGCGTCCTTGTTGTGATCCGCCCGGCGGGGGATGGGTTGGCCGCACCGCGGAGCGGTCGCAACAACGTGGAGAACCTGGAGGCGAAAAGAATTTGTCCCGCGAGGAATGCGCGCAGCGCAGGGGAAATTGTTTTCGCCTCCAGGTTGCGGTCATAAAGCCAAAGGCGCAGCCGCGCCACCGCCAGGATTCGCAACAAGACAAGGACGCACGGGCCGCCCGCTCCCGAATGGAAACATGGCCGACTCGGCATCCTCGCATGACAACTTCACCGGCTTGTTCCCTTACGCGGCCAGGTCAATGCCCCAGCAACAAGGTACGAGCGCTCCTGCCACAACTTGCGGCCACATGCTTGATGCGTGGCGTGGAAGCTCCACATCGAGGCCAGGTGGTGTGTCGGTGAACCGTCCTTCGTGACGTACAGGCAACGAACGCGCCAGCGTCGAGCACGGCACGCTTTCGTGCAACCTGCCGCAGCAAGCCGGGGCGTAGCCCCACAAGCGCCGCCCATTGCGGCGAGGTGCTGTCGGGATGTCGGCGGCGCGTGCGCCGCTGCACTTGCATGGCTTCAATGGCTTTTGCGCACAAGACGACTTGTGCGCGGCCCCTTTGCCGCCTGACCGAAGGCGGCAAAGGGGCGTTTTGGCTTTGAGCCTTGAAACCGGGCGCGGCCACCGCCGCGCCCGGTTTTTTGGTATTCCCGCGCCCAAGACGGAACGGCTTGGGCGCAGGGCTGCTCCCTATTCTTTAGTTTCGATGATCCACCACACGGCACGCGGCAAGGCGCGGGCTATCCAGCCGCGAGGCGGGCGGTAGCCACGCACGTCGCCATCGCCATGCCAGCGGCGGGCGCGTATCGTGCCGGGGGTGTAGGTCGCGGCCATGCGTGGGCGGTTCGTGGTGTTGTGGCTCATGGGGGAATCCTCGGCATGAAGCGCCCCGGCCGGGTGAACCGGGGCGCTATCTGTGGTGCAAGGTCACGCGGCCAGTGCCTCGGCCTGCGGCTGCTCATCCGCTGCTGCTGCGGCTTCCTCCTGCACTTCGGCTGCCTCGTCCGTCACCACCTCCTGCGCGGCCTGCTGCGTGGCTTCGGCGGCGAAGATGGCAGGCATCCAGCCGGTGCCATCGGCCAGCCGTTCGGCTTCGCCGGCAATGTCGGCCTTCTTGAGCTTCGCCAGCCGGTTGACGCTTTCCGGCGCGAATTCGCCCACGGCTTCCAGAATCGCAGCCTTCGGCACATGCTGGAAATAGCCGTCTGCGGTGGGTTGCCACCATGCCGCCATGTCCAGCCCCACCGCCTGCGCCAGTTCGGCACCCGGCTGGTGCTGCGTGGCGCGGGGCGTCACCACGTCGACAGTGGATGCCACGCATACGGCCAGCAGGCGCACCAGTTCATCCTGCGGCTTCGCCAGCAGTGCGGCGAACAGTTCGGCGCTGTCCTCCGGCAAGGCTTCACCCGCTACCTGTTGCAGTTCGCGCAGTGCCACGGCGGCGGGCGATTCCGGCCAGTCCGGGGCCATGCCTTCCAGCCGATCTTGCTGGGTCAGTTTCACGCCCAGCGGCAGATCGTGGCCGTAGTAGCTGCCGTGCAAGACGGTCTGCACCATGCCATGCACC
>Ga0079301_1000678_pt1 | contig 16569 bp, 15 predicted proteins | sample Wag4_2014_7_11_3_FD_74797 | JGI IMG/M metagenome (GOLD analysis project Ga0079301, IMG submission 74797) | Fresh water mixed with fracking chemicals microbial communities from Ohio, USA - Utica-2 Time Series FC 2014_7_11 | ecosystem: Engineered > Industrial production > Chemical products > Input... | reverse complement strand
GGCAACGGCCAACGCCAATGCTGTTGCACAGCAAGCCGTGGCGGCGCCACCTGCCGCAACTGATGCAGCAGCCCAGGCCCAGCTTGCTGCCGCGAATCGGGAAGGATTTGCCGCGGCGGATGAAGCGGACAAGGCCTTGCGTGAAATGCAGGCAGCACTGGGTGCAGCCCAGCAGCAGGCAGTGGCCCAGCCCGCAGCCGCGCCGGCGGCCGCTGCAGAAGCGCCGGTCAATCCTGATCTTGACGGAGCGGATGAACTGGATGCAGAAGCCGTTCTCGCAGCTCCTCAGGCACAGGAGGCAGTCGCCAACTAAAAGGGTATTCAACGCCCCTTGGACGCTTGTCCAAGGGGTTTTTTTGTGCGCCCGGCGGGGTGAAACTTGTGTTGCAGGCGTATGGTAGCAAACGCCTTGCAGGCTACCGCGTCCGTCCTCAAACCCGACCAGTCATCACACAGGTTGGGTTTGAACCGGCACGCTTTTCGTCTTGCTTGGGGTTCTGTAAGCCAATGGAACCAAACGATATGCACCGTATGTCAACGGCAACAGCATGGACTTCAGGCGGAATATTGGGTGTTTTGATGCGCATGTTGTGCTCGTTGCTCCCTACCGATTGGTCGTTTTGCTCCTGACTTGAGGTAAATTTAAATTTAAGTTAAGATGACACTTGACCTTTGCGTTCATGTGTAGACGGAATTGGTGGAGGGGTGTCAAGGTGTCACGGTTTCGGCGCACGCGTGGATTGTTGGCGATGTTGTTGGTGGTGGGGTGTGCGCAGGTGCGATCGCCCCTGGTGACCACGGCGGAACAAGGTGCAACGCGTGCACGCATGGACGGGACCCGTGAGGCAACGCTTCTTGGGGCGACACGTGATCAATTGACCCGCTTGGTTGAGGCGGGGGCTGATCTTTGGAGTGTCCTGCCGCGTCAGGCGCGCGCGAAGGGGGCATTGACGCCGGCGCAGGCTGAGCTCGCACGTCGCTTGGGCATTGTCGTGCAATGGGGGCCACAGCGGCAAGCATTCAAACAGGCCGATCCAAGTTATCGCAATTATGACCGGATTCTGAGTCGCCTGCGGGAGCTTGCCGCGCTGCGGCCGGAACTGGCCACCTTGGTGGATGTGGGCGATTCGTGGGAAAAAACCCGGAAGGCGGCGGATCGCGACTTGTGGGCCCTCCATCTGGTCAAAAATCCTGGCAAACCCGTGGTAGTCATCGCCGGTTGCCATCATGCCCGTGAGATTGTTACGCCAGAATTGGTCTTGCGTATGGCGGAGCACCTGGTGCTCAATTACGGCCAGGACGATGCCATCACGCAGACGCTCAATGACCGGGACGTCTGGCTGATACCCTTGGTGAATCCCGATGCTTACGGCCGTGCACTGGCTGGCGCTGACTGGCGCAAGAATGCCAACAACGACACCGGTGGGCGACGGCGCGTGGGGGTCGATCTCAACCGTAACTACGACATTGCCTGGGGCACGGTCGGCGACTCGGGCAATAAAGAAGCAGACACTTTCCGCGGTAGTGCACCCTTTTCAGAGCCTGAAACGCAAGCCATGCGTGATTTGTTAAGCAGGACGCGACCAATTATTTATCTGACTTATCACAGTTACGGTAATGTGGTGATGTGGCCTTGGGATCATAAAGATGAGCCGCCTGCCGATCCCCGGCTGGCCAGATTGGGTCAGCAGTTGGGAAAACTTGCCGGCTATGATGCCTACCAAGGATCCAAGATGTATCTGAACAGTGGTGATGATGTCGATTGGGCGCATGCCAAATTGGGGACCTTGGCGTATACGGTCGAAGTCGGAAGTTGGTCGGATGGGTTCATGCCGGATGCTTCACGCTTGTCGGCATTTTGGGGTGCGAATCGGCCGCTGATGTGGCATGCGATCCGCGCCGCCGACAACCCCGGTGTCACGCCCGTTCTTTAAATCCCCGATTATACAAAAACGCGTTGACTGGTGAGCAAATTTTGGCTGCTATTCAAAAACAGCGAGTCAGTTGCTGATGCTTTGAGGTTGCTATACAGATTCTGACTGACAAAGAGCCATCCGAGCACTTCTAATGTGACCCTGCGTCGGTCGCTGGTCACGTCACAAGCTTCCAGTTGATCCCTGATTAATAGGAATCTGTATAGACAAGTTTTGAACAAAAACCGACGCGTCACTGTATAACAGGCAACCACCGTACAACCCCGGTTTGCAATGCCAGCACGTCGCAGCCCACTTGGGCTGACGACGTGCTTGGTAACTTGGGGCGTTTAGGACAAGGCCTTGCGTGCGTTGAGCCGGCCGTGACCAAACGCCGGATCGAATCCCGGTGCACCCAGGTCATCGACCGACTGAAGGAGGCGGGCACGCAATTGCGGTACGGTCCAAGTTGGATACCTGTCACGCATGAGGGCAACAATACCCGCGACATGGGGCGCCGCCATGGAGGTCCCGGAGGCGTAACCGTAGGTGAACTTGCCAAGCGGCACGGGGAAGGTTGAGAAAATACCTTGGCCTGGCGCGCTCAGTGCCAGCCACTTGGCCTGATTCGAAAAACTGGCCCGTTCGTCTTTCTTGTCGGTTGCGCCAACCGCAATGACACCGGGCAACGAGGCCGGATAAATGTTTGGATCCACTTGCCCATTGTTGCCGGAGGCCGCAATAACCACCACGTTGCGCGCCAACGCATACTTGACGGCGTCTTCCAGGACGCCCGAACTGTAGGTGTCACCCAGACTCAAGTTAATGATTTTCGCACCTTGATCTACCGCATGGACTAACCCATTGGCCACACTCACCCATGTCGCTTCACCCTTGTCATTGAAAACCTTCTCGGCAAGTACACTCACACGGGGCGCCATGCCCACCACTCCGACACCATTGTTTGCACTGGCGCCGACAATGCCCGTCACGTGAGTCCCGTGCCCTTGGCGATCCGTCACATCGGTGATGTTATCCATCCAATTCCGTCCGGTCACAATGCGAGTGCGTCCTTCCCGGTCCTTGAAATCTGGATGGCTGACGTCACAGCCCGTGTCGAGCACGCCCACCAACATTTGCGGCGACCCCTGCGTCACCGCGTGAGCATCTGACACAAACATTCTTAACAACGCATACTGCCATCGCGCCTCAGGGTCATTATAGGACACGGTGTCGGGCCGCTCATCCTTTGTGCGTTGAATGGCCTCAAAGTCCGACAACTTGAACGTGCGGCCCTCTTCGACCGCCAAGACCCCGGGAATGCTCGCAAGCGGGGATTGCTCCTGTTTGACCGACGACCTGAGACGCAACCATCCCAACCGCATGATCGGTTCGGTCGAATTGAGCACCATGCGATAACCGGCATTCTCGAACGCACCCAACAAGTCGCGCGCGGACGTTTGGCGATCAAGCTTGACCCACCACTCCCCATTCGCGTTTCGAACACCCATACGGCCGCTTTGCCTGTCGATACCCTGCGCCGTTCCAAACGCGCCGCAGCCAGCCAGTACCAAACAAACACCCAACTGCAACCAACGCACGATACGCTCCTTAATGATTTACACTATTATCATCATTATATAAACTAATTTTAACATTTGACGCATTGAAGGGGCAAGTTGAACATGTTGACCCATGTTTTGGAGGACCAATTCAACGATATCCTGTTGAAGGCTTGGCGTGGCAGCGGGTTGTCGCGCGAGGCGGTGTGTCAGGCCGCGGGTGTTACCGCCGCCGATTTTGCGGGTTTGCTTGGTGGGCAGCTTGATGCGATCGGTTTGTCCAAAATTGCGCGTGTGTTGGGTTTGGATTCTGAAAGCTTGTTGGCGATTGCGAGCGATGCGTACAACCCGTGTGTAAAGGCCCCTGAGTTTTTGTTGGTTTGTGCGAGTACGTATCGTGGATTTGTGGTCAATGCGTATCTGATTTGGGATCACGCGACTGGTGAGGCCGTGGCGTTTGACACGGGCGCGGATGCGCAGCCGATGTTGACGGCGCTTGAGGAGCGTCAGTTGCGATTGACGCACATTTTGCTCACGCACACACATGGTGATCATGTGGGGCAATTGGCTGCTTTACAGGCGGTGACCGGGGCGAGTGCGTATGTCAGCGAGGCTGAGCCGCTCACGGGTGCGGTGCCCATTGCTGCGGGGCACACGTTTTCGTGCGGGTCAATGGAGATTGTCGCGCATCGAACCAGTGGGCATACTGTTGGCGGGCTGTCTTACGTGGTGTCCGGGCGATCGCCCCGGGTGGTCGTGGTGGGTGACGCTTTGTTTGCAGGTTCGATTGGCGGTGGCTTGCACGATTATCACACGGCGCTGCGCGATAATCGGGACGTGATTTTTGGCTTGGAGGATGGGGTGGTGATCGCGCCAGGCCATGGACCGTTGACGACGGTGGGGCTGGAACGGCATCACAATCCTTTTTTCGCTGGGAGTTGGTGAGCCCTCACGATTGTGGGAGCTCACGTTCAAAGCGGATGCTTAGCCAAATAGGCATCGCGTTTTACGACGTCTCAAAAGGGGTGTTTTAGCGGGCGATTTCGGATTGGGCTATGGTCCAGTCTCGAATGTCACTTGGCACGGGCATGCAACTGAGACGAGACATCCGGACGAGTTCAAACTCGTTCCAGTTCGCGGCTTTGAAGGCTGAGAGCGGTACAGGGTGTGTGAGGCGTTTGACGCATTTGAGATCGACGCAAACGAATTTGCCGCTCGGATCTCCAGGGTCCGGTCTGGCCGCTCCGATGACCTCGGCCAAACCCACGACGCGTCGCTCATTTCCGGAATGATAAATGAACGCGTGATCCCCCACGGCCATGGCTTTGAGGTGCCGCATGGCGAGGTGATTGCGCACGCCGTCCCAAGCCGTTTGACCCTCCCGCTCGAAATCGTCGAAACTGTACACATGCGGTTCGCTTTTCAGCAAATAGGTCTTCTCTGACAGGATCATCACTGCCCTCCTCCATCGATTCGCCTTGGTTGGTTGGGTCATTCTAGCATTTGGTCGGATGGCTTGGCCGTGGTTTGATGGTTGTATGGGGTCCGTAAAAAGCGGTGTTTATCACACGTGGGATGCGAGGTGGTATGGTATCTAGAAGAGGCAGGGATTGAACAGGTCAAGAGGAGGCGGACCATATGGCGACATGTGTGGTGACCTTTCGGTTGACTGCATCCACCACGCCGAAGGGTCAGCGGGTGTTTCTGGTTGGCAGTCACAATGACTGGAAGCTGGCGCAGAAGTCCGGTTTGATGCACGAAGTCTCGCCGGGTCGGTTTGAGCTCAAGCTGGAGTTGCCAGTGGGGTCGCAACTGGCTTACAAGTTCAATCGCGGCAGCTGGCTGACGGTTGAAGTGGATGATCGCGGCATTGAGAACGAGAATCGGCTTTTGCGGGTGGTGGGTGACCAGGTTGTGGAGCACGTTGTGCCTCATTGGCGTGATCAGGCATCCCGTGCGACGCCACGTCGCTTACGTGGAACGGATGTAACGGTTTTGCCACCGATGCCCATTCCGGCCCTGGGGCGTTCGCGCGAGGTGGTCGTGTATTTGCCGCCGCAGTATCATGAACGGCCCGATGAGCGTTACCCGGTATTGTACCTCTTCGATGGTCAGAATCTGTTTGATGCATCGACCGCTTTTAATATGGAGTGGTGTGTCGATGAGACCTGCGATCGCCTGATTGCGGAGGGCAAACTGGCACCCTTGATTGTGGTCGGCATTTACAATGGCGGCGAACATCGGGTGAGTGAGCAATCGCCCTGGCGAGACCAGCGTTTTGGCGCGCGTGGTGAGGGGTACGCGTTTATGCGGTGGGTATCCGGTGATCTCAAAAGTTATATTGACACCCATTATCGCAGCCTCAGCGAGCCCGAGCATACGGCGATTGGTGGGTCCAGCCTGGGCGGTTTGACCGCCTTGTTTGCGGCTTATCGTTACCCGCTGATTTTTGGAAAGGTGGCGGCTCTGTCCCCTGCGTTCTGGTTCGCCCGCAGTCAGATTTTTCGTTACGTTGCCTCGCAGCCTCCCCCCCGTGCGCGAGTTTATCTGGATTGTGGCGAACTGGAAACGGCACGCGTGCACCCGAAGCGGGACTTTTACAAAGTGGCGGCGTCCATGGTGGATCTGCTCAAGCAGCAAGGCTTTGAAGAAGGGGTCAATTTGCGCTGGGTGAGCGATCCCAAAGGCACACACAGCGAACAGTGTTGGGCCAGGCGCGTTGGTGGTGCCCTGCAGTTTTTGTTTCCGGGCAACGGCGGGTTGCGGCCCCGGCAGCCAGGGAGCATGACTTTGCGGATTCGCTGAGATCAAGACCAGGGGGTGGTTGAGTGGATAAATTGATTATCACGTGTGCGCCGGTGGGCGCGGAAGTCATGCGACACGACAACCCACACGTGCCTTACACGTCTGCGGAAATCGCAGTGGCTGCGATTCAGGCCGTTGAGGCCGGCGCGAGCGTGATCCATTTGCACGCCCGTACGGACGATGGGCAACCAAGTCAGGATCCGGAGCGCTTTCTGGCGATCGCCCGCAGGATTCGTGCGGTGTGCGACCCCATCTTGCAGATTTCCACCGGTGGCGCCGTGACAGCCACCACGGCCGAACGTCTGGCTCCCCTGCACCACCTCGAGTTATCACGTGAGCTGGAAATGGCGTCTTTCACCTGCGGCACGGTGAATTTTGGTGATGACGTGTTCATGAACAGCCCCACCTTCCTGAAAGAACTGGCCACCACGCTGCGGCACCTTGGTATCAAACCCGAGATTGAGGTGTTTGAGGCCGGGATGGTCACCAATGCCTTGCGACTGGTCAAACAGGGCTTTTTGGCACACCCGTTGCACTTCGATTTTGTGTTGGGCGTGCCGGGCGCCATGACAGGCGGTTTGCGTCAATTGATGTTTCTGGTGGATCAATTGCCACCTTTGTGCACGTGGTCCGTTGCGGGTATCGGTGCGCACCAACTGCCGCTCGCGACGCTTGCAATCATGCTGGGCGGACACGTGCGGGTCGGCTTCGAGGATAACTTGTATTATCGGCGGGGTGAACTGGCAGTGAGCAACGCGCAGTTGGTGGCGCGCGTGGTGCGCATTGCCGAGGAACTGGGGCGACCGGTTGCCACACCCGCGGAAGCGCGTGAAATTTTGGGTCTGCCTGCGTCATGGGAAGCCCGGGCAGTCAGTGATGAAAGGATGCACCCGTGAGCGACGAGAGTCCGTTTGGGGCGCATCGTGTGCTGATGCCGGCTGGTGTGTTGCCGTATCAGGCTGAACGACTGGAATTGGACTCGTCATTGCGTGCGCACGAGGTGCGTTTGGCGGTGCAGGCGTTGAATCTGGATTCAGCCAGTTTCGTGCAGATCGCACACGAGGCCGCGGGCGATGAAACACGGATGCGGGAGCGCATCGAGGCGATCGTTGCTGCGCGTGGCAAGATGCACAATCCCGTCACCGGTTCGGGTGGGGTGCTCATCGGGCACGTCACGGAAGTGGGAGTGGCTCGTAGCGATTTAAGCTTGGGCGACCGGGTGATTACCCTCGTGTCGTTGACCACGACACCGTTGCGCCTTACACGCTTGGGGGTGATCGACTCACAGTCGCACCAGATTGAGGCCGAAGGCGAAGCGTTGCTGTTTGAACGCAGCCTGTATGCCATGCTGCCAACCGATTTGGATGAAAAGCTGGTTTTGGGTGTGTTGGATGTCTGTGGCGCACCCGCACAAACCCAGCGGCTGGTAAAGCCTGGGATGCGCGTGGTTATTCTGGGGGCAGGGGGCAAGAGTGGCTTGCTGGCGACCTGGGTGGCTGCGCGTCAGGTCGGGCCAACGGGGCAGGTGATCGCAATCGAGTATGCGCCTGCCGGACTCCGGAAGCTTGGCGCCATCGCAGGCCCTGTGCTCGTGCGGCAAGGAGACGCGCGCGATGCCTTGATGACTCACCACCTGGTGATCGAGGCGACGGGCGGCCGCGGTGCGGACCTCGTGATCAATTGCGTCAACCTGCCTCACACCGAAATGGCCAGCATCCTGAGCGCCCGACAGCGCGGCACCGTCTATTTTTTCAGCATGGCAACCTCGTTTCAGGCAGCCGCCCTAGGCGCGGAAAGCGTGGGCATGGACGTCGACCTCTTGATGGGTAACGGCTACGCCGAAGGACACGCGGCCTACGCCTTGTCACTCGTGAGAGACAATCCCGATTTGCGCGCGTTGTTGATCCAAACAGGCAACGGCCTTTCGGACTGACCACCACGTCACGCGCCGGCCGCGATGATGATCAATGCAGAAACCACTTAAGCGTCGGGTTCTTGAGTGCGGACGTGTATCAATTCATCAAGCCGTTTCAGTCCCAAGAGTTTTTTCGCGGCATTGCGCAGAAAGTCCTTTACTGTCTCGGGTTCTGCTTGCAGCTCAGCAATCAAGCTTGCCCGACAGGCAACCAAGGTCAGGATGTCCTCGAGATCGTGACTCATCCACGGGTCGGCGATGCCTCCTCCCTGATGGGCTTCAACTTTTGCGGCGAAACAAATACGGGCCGGAAAGATCCTGAGCGGACGTTCAACGCCGATCTCAACGGTGATGGCACGGTCGTATCCCGGCTCAAACCACTCATTGCCGAAGCCCAGTACCCCAGCATTGGCAGGCATCAGGTCTAGCAAATGCCCTGCTGCTGTTCGCATCCGATAAATTGGGGCAGCCGGATCGTCGATGACCGGGGTCACCCCCACCCGCCCAAGTTCCATCTACAATTATATACAGACGCTGATTGCTTAAGAGCCATTTGAGTACTTCCAACGTGAGCCCGTATCAATCGCCTGCCACGTCATAGGATTCCAGTTGATCCCTTATTAATAAGAATCTGTATAGCCACGCACGATGCGATGAGCTCGCAACGACGACATCCGCATCGCGCATGGGACGGACGCGCAGGCGTTGCGGTCGGGTCAGGGCTCGATCGGTTTTACCACGGTAACCCCCTGCAGTTACGATTGCGCGTCACCGCCAAGTCCACCCTTGGCACAGCAGTCTAATTTTCGCACCCAATTCGTTGCCTGCGAAAAAGCGCGGATTGACACCCCAGCTAAAACCCTTAAATCGGGGCAAGCTCGGGTTGAAACGGATCCGCCAAGAAGGCATTACCCCCGGACAAAGGCTGACCAGGGGGTGCAACGGTTTTGACTTGACTTGTTAACAGACGGAAACGGCGAGTACGTACTCAGACACCCTTTAAACCAACGACTGTCTGTTACTCGGATGCCTCGCCCCGAAGTGCTCTGAGTAGTCCGGCAATTGGCCACGGACCGGGCCCGATAATGTTTCTAGCAACCGGATTCTCCAGGAAAGGATCCCAGAATTTCAAATCTTCACGCAGTTTGTTGGCTTCAGCAAGCGCTTCTTTATGGTGGTCATCGGGGAGTTCCTTAGGAATGAATGTGCCTTCACGAGCCATTGCGTTCGCGAGCAATGTGCCGTTTAAATGGCCTTTTCCGGCGTCGCGTAACTGTCTTAAGCGATCGCCCGCCATCATTCCCAAAATCGACGCGCGGAAATCTTCCATAGACGCGCCGTTGACAGTTACGCCTTCTAATCCCGCGAACATCTTTGTCACTTCGAGTGGCTTGTGTTTGCGGACTGCGGCCGACAGAGGCGTCTCCTGCAAAACCGAAGCGGCGAAGGTCAAACCCATTTTGTCTAACTTGCCAGCAGCGACATAACTCGCCAACACGAAAAAGCCTGTGTGAGAAACCTGTCCATTCGTACCATCAGCCAGTTTAGGGTCCAACGTGCCTTTGGCCATGGTGCGATCCAACGCAAATGCGTTGTGATCAGGACGCACACCTGTATCCTTCATGTATGAAATTACTTGCGTTTTACCACTATCGACTTTGGCAAGATTTTCAACCTCTTGCCGATGCAAAAAAGTCATTCCAGCAACCGCCATCGCCGCATCACTGCGCTCTTGCGCCGAAACACCGGGAGCGAGTGCCGAGATCTGTCGCCAGGCCGTGTCAAAAGCCACCCGGGTCAATTCTACCGTATCAGCGCTTCGAGCTACTTTGGCCTTTACCTTGGTTTCGGTCACCTGAAAAGCCTGTCGCACGACTGCAGGCGGCACTCTCCCAGGTTTTTCTGTCACCTTTGGACTACCTGCGGGCTGAGCCTGCAAAATTCTGCGTTCCATAGATTTGACGGGGGCTGCCGGAACAACCGGGTAAGAAGGCTTTTGCCCACCGTTGTTGACTGATGCCCCTGTCATGCTATCACTCCTGCCTGATTGCTGTCCGAACAGCGACCCGCATCACTGACGATTCAGTGTTCAACCCAAGTCAGTGCCATCATCCCGCATTACAAAAGTTGCTAAATGTCGTGACAATTTGACTGTAAATGCGCTAAGCAGCAAAACATCCTAAACCACTGATTTCGGAAAAATGCAAAACCTGTACCGACGTGCGCAATTTATGTATACCCAGTGTAACGATGAACGAAACATCCTGCGATTGGACGGACGAACCATCAATTTCACCGTTCAGACGACAATTACCAAGCCAAGACGTGAGGGTAACAAGACGGATTTCGGTTGCTATCGGCGTCGTGCTATAAAGGAGACTTAACAAACTACCAGTCAAGTTGACGAATGGCTTGCCAGCAGTCAATATTGCCATCCGTCGCTTGCGTTGAGCGGCACCCACCCTGCCTTGGGATCTGTTCAGACAAATGGGAGACAGTACAGTTTTACGATGTTCTCCTGTCACCAGGGCATGATGAAGACTTTTTTCATGATGTCACGTCAGGGTATGGCGACTTTGTACGGTACTGTCAGGCCGTCGACAGAGCGACTCGAGAACGTTAAGATGGAACCGACATTTTTCTGAGGATATGGTTTCGTGCGCATCTTGATCGTCGAAGATGAACCCGCCATGCTCGAGGGCTTGTTAGATGTGCTGACCATCCAAGGCTATACTGTCGTGGCGGCCACGCGCGGTCGTGAGGGGCTTGCGCGCATGCGCAACGGTGGCTGGCAGCTTGCCATCCTCGATGCCATGCTGCCGGAACTGTCCGGCTTCGAGATCCTGAAGGCCGTGCGTGAAGCGGGCGATCGCACGCCCGTGATCATGCTGACCGCCCGCAACACGGAGGTTGATAAGCTCATGGGCTTCCAACTCGGCGTAGACGACTATGTCACAAAGCCTTTCTCGATCATGGAATTGCTGTGTCGGATCCAGGCTGTGTTGCGCCGCTGCGCCCCGGAGCCTGCGTCTACATCCCTCACACTGGGCGAGGCCATGGTCGACTTCAATGCTTACGCAATTGTGCGCCGGGGTCACGCGATGGCGCTGCCGGCCAAAGCGATCGCAATCCTCAAGGTATTGCATGCGCGGGCCGGCGAGGTCGTCACGCGCGACACCCTGATCGACGAGATCTGGGGTATTGATGAGTACGTCCACCAGCGCACGGTCAACAACATGATCGGGAAACTGCGCGCTGCGATCGAGGCCGACGCGGAGCACCCGCGCCACATCAAGACTATCCACGGCGTTGGTTACCGGCTGGACCTGTGAAGCTTACCGCTGTTCGCGCGCTCTGGGGCTGGTGGGCCATGCTGGGAATGCTCGGCCTCGTGCTGTGGGTGAGCGCTCTGAGCCAGGCCGTCACGGGTGAGCTGCGCGCGCGCCAGGCCGAAGCCGCGCCGCGTGTCAAGCAGTTGCGGGACGCCTTCGGCCAGCTGCGCGACCGTCAGCACGACGTGCCGCGCGGCCTGTTGGAGGATTTCCAGCGCGAGCGCCTGACGCTCGGCGGCCTGGTCGGCGTCCGGCTCCAGGCGGAGCCGTTTTTCAACGTGGCGCTGGTCGACGCGCGTGGCCGCCATCTGCTGGCGGGCGATCGCAGCGACGCTCCGCCGGCCTGGGCCGTCGCCGCAGCCGCAGCGCTGCCGCCGACGGGCTGGCTCGTGGCCCTGCGGCCGCTGCCCGGCGTCCACGCACTCGGCGCGCCCGCGGGCGGCTACCTGCTATTGGCCGCTCACCACCCCCACGGCCAGCTCCTGCTCGCCAACGCCAACCTCGCGCACGTCTTTGGTCCCTGGCTGGCCGCGCAGGCGGCGGCAGCCGGGCTGGCGCACGTCGATGTGCTCGGGCCGGAGGCCACGTGGCGACCCGAGCCGCCTCTGCCTGCGGCCTTGCCCGGCCTGCCGCCCACCGCCTGGTCCTACCGCGTCGCGACCTTCTTTCCGGAAGGCGCCCACCCGTTCCAGCAGGTGCGCGTGGTGGTCGATGCGGAGTCGGACGTGCGGCGCCTGGTGGCGAAGTATGTGCTCGCGCTGGCGACCTTCGCCTTGGTCATGGGCTCCCTCGCGCTCTCAATCACCCTGGCTGCGCGCGACGTGCGCCGGGCGCTCGCGCTGGCAGCGGCACGCTCGAACTTCACAGCCATGGTCGGCCACGAGCTGCGCACGCCCGTAGCCGCAATCCGAATGTACGGCGAGATCCTCGTCCATGGCTTGGTCCAGGATCCGACCAAGACCGCGTGCTACCACCGCACGATCCTGAGAGAAGCCGGACGGCTGCAACGGCTGATCGAGCACCTGCTGGACCTGGGGAAGATCGAGCGCGGTGCGTGTACCTACGCGCTGGCACCGTACGACGCCAACGAGCTGGTGGAGACGGCTATCGCAGAGGCCCTGGCCGCCACTCCAGCCGACGCGGTGTACCAGATCGAGCGCACGCTTGCGCCCATGCTACCGGCGGCGCGGGCTGATCGGGTGGCGGCGACGCAGGCGATCGCGAACCTCGTCTCCAACGCCTTGAAGTATGGTGGCAAGCCGCCGCAGGTCCATGTCGTCACGCGGCACCAGGGCGACACCGTCGTGGTGGAGGTGCTGGACCGCGGTCCGGGTATCCCGCCCGCGCAGCGCCAGGCGATTTTTGAACCCTTCGTGCGGCTGGAAGATGAGGCCCGTCGCGAGTCACAGGGCACGGGCCTGGGACTCGCGCTAATCAAGGGTTACATGGAGGGCCAGGGTGGTCACGTCTGCGTCGAGGAACGCGCGGGGGGCGGCAGTGTCTTCCGCCTCACATTCCCTGCGGCATGACCAAAGCATGTCATTTTCGCGTCAAAGCGGGGACGACAGCGCCCCCCCCCTCTCGCTAAGCTGGGTACGATAAGGAGGAACATACTATGAATTCCATCACCATCATGACCCTCGCCACACTCTTCGTTGCCGCTCCACCAGTGGCGGAGGAAGGCAGCTTCGCCGACGGCAAGCGCCACGGCACCTGGACTGAGTACCTCAAAGACGGCCACAAGGGCGCGGAGTCGCACTATGCGCATGGCCTCAAGACAGGCCACTGGACCAAGTGGTACGAGGACGGCCACGTTGCAGAAGAAGGCGACTACGCTGACGACAAGCGCGACGGCACCTGGATCTCCTACTTCAAGAAGGGTCGCAAGGCCGAAATCGCCGTTTACACGCATGGCCTCAAGACAGGCCACTGGACCAAGTGGTACGAGGACGGCCACGTTGCAGAAGAAGGCGACTACGCTGACGACAAGCGCTCGGGCACCTGGACTGAGTACTTCAAGGACGGCAAGATCGGTGCCACCACGCAGTGGAAGGATGGTCAGCGCGATGGGCGGGAGGCCAAGTGGTACGACAGCGGCCAACTTGCCGAGGAGCGTCAGTTCCGCGCCGGCAAGCCAGACGGCGCATGGGTGGCCTACTTCGCGGACGGCCAGAAGGCGTCCGTCGGACACTATGCCAATGGTCATAAGGTTGGCCACTGGACGAAGTGGTACGGCCCGCGCGCGGAGCCGCGCGGCCACCGCCGCGCCGTGACTCTGCCGGACCGCCCGACGGATCTGGACTTCGAAGGCGGTCGGCCGTGAGTCGCTGGCTCCCGGCGCTGGCGATCTTCGTAGGAGCCGTGGTTTTTTATCCCGCACCCACGCAGGCGCACGAGCGCCCCTTGCCGCTGTCGTGGCACTTCTCGCGCAACGAGCCGGACCACGACGACTATACCGCTGGTCTAACGGATACGGATAGCCACGGCGGCCGCTGGTGCGGCTTTGTGAAGTCCGGCCTCGTGCGGCCGCGCGGCTGGGGCGCGGTGGAGCAGACTTTCGACGCGCGGCGTTACCTCGGCAAGGTCGTGCGATTCGACGGCTGGCTCCGCACCTACGACCTGCGCGGACGTGCCTTGCTGTACATCGCGCAGGACGGCGCCGATCGCGTGATTGGCCACACGAACCTCTGCAAGAGGATCGACCCCGGTTCGTCAGGCTGGACGCACTACCAGACGACACTACGCGTCTTTGAGGGCGCGACCGCGATCCGCATCGGCGCGGAGCTGAAGGGCACGGGTGCGATCGGCTTCGACGACTTCCGAGTGGGGGTGGAAGGGATCGACTTCGAACCTACGGCGAAGCCAGCAACGCCTTGAGCGTGCAGTCCGCGGCGAGCAGGCCCTCGAACTTGATTAAAGTCGCCGTGGTACGTATTGTCAGACCCTGCAAAATCCCGCACTGATGCTAATCAGTGCGGGATAAGCTTCAAGTCAAGACCTGACACGCACCAAATAGTGATTGGGGCACCCCCATGCGTGATCACTGAAACGACCGTTTCTTAGTTTTTCTGGCCGATCATTCCTTCGCCAATCCCGGCGACCCGCAAGATATAAATTCGAGTTAGCGCGTTTTGCGCCATCGAGTGCTGAATTAGCAGGCTGCTGCAAAACCTGGTTTGGGCTCCGTGTCGAGACTGTAAATTCGTATTCCGCCGTGAGCAATTTTGACAAAAAATGCCTGAATGGCGCTTTTTCAGCAGCCTGTTAGACAGGCATGGTTTCTCCTCTTTGCGTCAGTCGTCGTCTGCCTCGCCTCACTTCATGTCGGGACACCCTCTCTGACCGCCCGCGCGGCAAATTCGGGCGAGCGCATGTGCTCAAGCTTGTCGAAGGCGGATCGACCTGCCGTGCCTCGCTCTTTTCTCCACGTAGCCTCAGCCGCCGCCATCTCTTCCATCCACTCCCCGACCACGGGGGAGTCAAGAATCTTGGCGAAGTCGGATACGCTCTGACGAGGGGCCTTTAGGTATCCCCCCAGATTGTTGAGCAGGTCATCCGCTTCGCCGCTCGATGGCCGGCGGCGGTTGCTCGAACGAATGAGGCAGGCCTGTATGTCCCTGGGATCGTTGAGCAGGGCGTGCAGGAATCTGGCCACGGCGTCTTCGCGGCGACCGAGTTCGTAGCAGGCAAAAGCGGCCATCAAGCTGGCCCTCGGTTGCAAGCGCCGCACCCTGTCCGCGTTTTCGATGGCCTCCGTCCATCGTCCCAGGTTCAGGTGAATGGCGGCCCGTTGCCAAGCGGCGATCATGTCATCTCCGCATTCTCGGTCGAGGCGATCACAAGCTTCGAGGGCCGCCTCGTACTGCCCGTTCCACGTCCGTACCAGGGCCAGGTTGCGCAAGCCCCGCATGTAGGGACGCGTGTCGTGGTCGGACCAGTAGCGACTCTTGGCGATCCTGCGGGGGAACAACCGCCTTCCGATCTCAACCGTCCGCTGGAACTCACGGATCGCCGTGTTCCAATCCCCCTGGCGCAACGCGATCAAGCCGAGGTAATTATGACCTTCGGCGTAGTCGTCGAAGGCGCGAACCAGCAACCCGAAGGCGGCCTTCGCTTTCTTCAGTTCCCCTTTCTCCCAGTAGTTACAGGCGAACTCCTCCACTTCCGGGGGGACGCGACGCCCGCCCATGGCAAATCGCCAACCATGCGGATCGGCTTCGGAGCCAAAGCAGGCGCTATTCGACGGCAGGAGCCTCGCCTTGAGCAGGTCCTGCAGGACTTCCAATTCCTGTTGGTGCTGCTGCAGAATCGAGGCGGCGCTTTCATGCTGGAAGGGATCCGTGATCCACAGCGCTCGCGCAAAGGTTGCCAGCGCATCGCCGAACCCTTGGAATTGACTTTCGCGCTCGTTGTCGTGGCGATTTGGGAGATGGTCGAGATTCTTACGCAGCCCGCTTGCGATCGCCTCCCAATCAAATCGGAGATCCGGGTACTCGCGCTCGAGCAGATCCCTGAGATGAACGTCGGCGCCGGGCTTCCCATCGCCCAAGGCATCCAGCGCCTCTCGCCTGGAATAGAAGGAGAGCAAGACGCGTTGCTCGACTTGCCCGGATTCCGGAGACCTCATCCCATGGACGAGTTCGAGTTGATGACCGTGGCGACGAACGTAAGCCATAAAATATCTCCTTCGCGGGCGAAAACTGACGTTGCCTGATATGTTGTACATTAAACATTTATTTTGCACAACATATGATAAAATTGAGTTCGTTTCACTCACCGATGAGGAGCCGATGATGTCCGATTCACTGGGGCCTTTCCTGAAACGGGTGGAGTCCATCATGACCCGGTTGTCTCATGAGGAGCTCAAGCATCGACTGCTTTCTCATGCCCGGGGGCTCTCTGCCGCTCATCGGGCGGCTTTCCTTGAGATCCTGGCTGTGTCGCCGGCGCCTGCGAAGTCGTCAAGCGGACTGCTCGATGAGATCGATGCCTTTGTGAGCGAACTTAAGGGCGGCGTTTATTTCGAGGGGTGGGGATGGGAT
>Ga0079301_1000677_pt1 | contig 16575 bp, 14 predicted proteins | sample Wag4_2014_7_11_3_FD_74797 | JGI IMG/M metagenome (GOLD analysis project Ga0079301, IMG submission 74797) | Fresh water mixed with fracking chemicals microbial communities from Ohio, USA - Utica-2 Time Series FC 2014_7_11 | ecosystem: Engineered > Industrial production > Chemical products > Input... | reverse complement strand
CCCAAAAGGCGTGGCGTGCCTTCGCCCCACACCGGCCCTTCGCGTCAACCGGCGCGGCGATCTTCCGCAACCCCAGATGAAAGACAGGCAAACGCATGTCCGGAACCATTGAAGAAGCCTTCGTCAAGCAATTCGAAGCCGAAGTCGCTGAAGCCTATCAGCGCCAGGGCAGCAAGCTGCGCCCCACCGTGCGCAGCAAAACGGGTGTGAAGGGCGCTTCCACCATCTTCCCGCGCGTGGGCAAAGGCACTGCCGCCGCCAAGGCGCGCAACGGCGCCGTGCCGGTGATGAACCTTACCTACAGCAACGCGGAATGCTTCCTGCAGGATTATTACGCCGGTGAATGGATTGACAAGCTGGACGAGATCAAAAGCAACATTGATGAACGCAGCGTCATCGCCAATGCAGGCGCCTATGCGCTTGGCCGCAAGACCGATGAGCTGATTGTTGCAGCGCTTGATAGCGCAACTCAGGAAGCGCTCGGCGTCGCGCCTGGCCTGGCCGATACCGATGGCCTGACCAAGCAGAAGGTGCTGATGGACTTTGAAATGCTGGGCGCGGCTGATGTGCCGGATGATGGCCAGCGCTTTGCCGTTGTTGGGTGGAAGCAATGGTCCGAATTGCTGCAAATTCCGGAATTCGCCAGCACCGAATATGTCGGCGATGACGCGCTGCCCTGGAAGGGCACGCAGGCGAAGCGCTGGCTTGGTGCGCTCTGGATGCCGCATTCCGGCCTGACGAAATCCGGTACGCTGCGCTACTGCTATTTCTACCACAAGACCGCGATCGGTCATGCAGTGGCGAGCGACGTCATGACCGACATCACCTGGCACGGCGATCGCGCCGCGCATTTCGTGAACAACATGATGTCCCAGGGCGCGGTCATGATTGACCCGACGGGGGTCGTGCGAATGCGCGCCAAGGAATAGGCGTGCGAATGCGCGCCAAGGAATAGGCGCAAAATCTGGCGCGGGTGGATTTGCTGCCCGCGCCCCCTTCCCCCAACATCGGAGAGCACCCCATGGCGCTGACCGCCATTTCGCTATGCGCGAGCGCATTGATCAAAATCGGCGCGCAATCCATCGCCTCGTTCGAGGATGGCACCGTTGAGGGGGAAGTCGCCAAGAGCCTTTACCCCGGCCTGCGCGACGCCCTGCTTGCTTCCCACCCATGGTCCTTTGCGACCACGCAAGCCGACCTGCCGCGCCTTGCACAAAGCCCAAGCGCGGAATTTCGCTATGCCTTCCAATTGCCGCCGGATTTCCTGCGCGCCATTTCCGCCGGCACGGCGGGGCGTGCGACGGGCCTGCTGTATCGCATCCAGGGTAGCAAGCTGCTGACGGATGTTGAAGCCGTAGCCCTCACCCATATCTTCCGCCCGGATGAGAGCAGCTTTCCCCCGTTTTTCGCTTCGGCGCTTCTGGCGCGTCTGACCGCAGAGTTCTGTTTGCCCATCACGGAAAACACCTCACGCGCTGATCTGCTTGCACGTCTTGCGGAAGCGGAATTGCGGGTTGCGCGGCGTGCCGATAGCCAACAGGCCAGCGCCACCGCGCTTGGATCATTCCCGCTGATTTCGGCCAGGGGCTGATCCATGCCTGCCATCAAACGCACCAAGACAAGTTTCACCGCTGGCGAATTGGCGCCCGAATTGTTGGGCCGTGCCGACCTGCGCGCCTTTGAAAATGGCGCGCGGCGCCTGAGAAATGTCGTGATCCAACCAACCGGTGGCGTCACGCGCCGGCCAGGTCTGCGCCATGTTGCAATGCTGCCGGGGCTCGCGCGCCTGTTGCCGTTTGAATTCAACACCGAACAGACTTACTTGATCGTGCTGACGGATGGAAAGCTTACCGTCTATGCCGCTGAGCAGAAAATTGTTGAGTTGATCGCGCCCTGGACCGAGACCATGCTGCCGCAAATCGGCTTCACGCAGAATGCCGACACGCTTTTGCTCACCCATCCCGATATGCGCCCGCAGAAAGTACAACGCAGCAACACAGGCTGGTCCATCACGCCCTGGTCTTTCACGCAGGACGCTTTCTTCCGCTTTGCGGCGCCCGAAGTCACGCTGACGCCAAGCGCGCTGAATGGCACCATCACCATCAGTGCCAGCGCAGCGGTCTTCGCGGTGGAACATATCGGTGTGCGGCTTCGTATCGGTGGGAAGCGCGTTCAGGTCTCGGCGGTGAATTCGCCAAGCACCATCATCGCCACCGTCGAACAGGCGCTGACCAGCTCCGCGGCCACAAAGGATTGGGATGAAGCCGCCTTCAGCACCGCGCGCGGTTGGCCCATTACCTGCTGCTTCCATCAGGACAGGCTGGTGATTGGCGGTTCACGCGATTTGCCTAATCGGCTTTGGCTGTCGCGCACTGGTGATTTGTTCAATTTCGACCTCGGCACAGGCCTGGATGATGAGGCAATCGCTTTCAGCCTTTTGTCGGATCAGGTGAATGCCATTCGCGGCGTTTTCTCAGGCCAGCATTTGCAACTTTTCACCTCTGGCGCGGAATGGATGGTCACCGGTGATCCACTCACGCCCGCCAATATCCAAATCAACCGCCAAACCCGCGTGGGATCACCCGTGGATCGGATGGTGCCGCCGGTGGATGTGGATGGCTCCACCATCTTTGTCTCTCGTGGTGGGCAGGGCGTCTATGAATTTGCCTATACCCAGGTGCAGCAGGCCTATCAGGCCAATGACCTCGCCATTCTGGGCCGGCACTTGATCAAGGCGCCACGTGCGATGGCCTATGACCAGCGCGCGCGGCTTTTGCATTTGGTGATGGAAGATGGTGCGCTTGCAACCCTCACGCTGTATCGAGCGGAACAGGTCACCGCCTGGACGCGGCAGGAAACCAGCGGCGCCTTCCGCGCCATTGCCGAGATTGAAGGCACGCTCTGGTGCGTGGTTGAACGCGCTGGCGGCATTTCACTGGAGCGTTTTGAAGATGGGCTGATGCAGGATGCCGCGTTGACCGGCAGTTCCATCACGCCGAAATCCACCTGGACAGGCCTTGAGCATTTGAACGGGCGGGAAGTGGCAATCCTGGCCGATGGTGCCGTGCGGCAAAGCGCTACTGTTTCTGGTGGCGGCGTTACGCTCACCGCCCCTGCCACAAGCGTCGCCATTGGCCTTGCCTTCGGGCATCAAATCGAACCCCTTCCTGCGGATCTCATCTCACCCGCCGGCAGTGCCACCGGCCCATCGCGCCTGGTCGCCGTCACGTTCCGCCTGTTGAATACGCCGGCGGTGGATGTGGATCTTGGCAAGGGGCCGCAAGCCTTGGCGCTGCGCCGCTTCAATACTGACCATTTCGATGCACCCCCCGCACCTTTCACTGGCGATGCCACGTTGCGTGGCATGGGCTGGCGGCGGAATCGTATCGCCCCCCTTTGGCGCATCACCGGCGCGGCCCCGCTGCCGCTGACGCTGCTTTCCGTCACAACCGAAATCAGGATGAATGACTGATGGCTCAAATCGCGTCCATCGCCAGCCTCGCGCTCGCCGGTGCTTCCATACAGAATCAGGCAAAGAACCGAAAGGTGGAAGCGCGCGCGCGCGACGCGCAGCAGCAATTCATCGCAAGCCAGCAGGCCGCGCAGCAACGCGCGCGCCAGGATGTGCTGGCGCGTAGTATTGCCGCAACGCGCGCGCGCTTCGCCGCCGGCGGTATCTCACCAGATGAAGGCTCGGCCTCAGCACTTGTTGCCGGCATGCGTGCCGATGCCGCACAGGCAGATTCGGAAAGCGCCGATCTGCTGCGTCAACGCCTGGCCACGGGTCGCGCTTCCCTGCTCAATTCAAATGGTGATCTCCAGGCTTTTGTGCGCGCCACGCAATCCTTCGGCGCTATCGCACGCAACCTGCTTGACTGAGCCCGGCCCGCACAGCTCCTCCAAACGCAAGGAACCGCAATGTCCGAACACATCACCATCGGCGATGTGTCGCCACGCGCGCTTTATATCGCCAATGGCACGCAGCGCGTCTTCACCTTCGCCTTCCCCATCTTCAATGACAGTGACCTTGAAATCCGGATGAATGGCCTGATTCAGGCGACAGGCTTTACCATCACCGGCGCCGGCGAATCACATGGCGGCGTTGTTACCTTCACTGATCCGCCCGCCAATGGCGCGCGCCTTATGATTCGTCGCCGCGTCACCCTTGCGCGTATGACGGATTTTCAGGAAAACGGGTTGCTCCGCGCCAGCGCGCTCAATGATGAGCTCGATTTCCAGATGGCCGCGCTGCAACAGGTAGCGAGCGACCTGCGCCAGGCCATCCGCACCGACCCCGCCGATGATGGCAATATGATGCTGCCTTTGCGCGCGGCACGCGGCAACCGCCTGCTGGGTTTCGATTCGCTCGGTGACATCACGATTTTCGATCGCGATGGATCAGAAATCACCTTGCCCTATCCCGGTGCCGTACCGCGCGCGGTGGAAGACAAGTTGAATGAACGCCTTTCCGTGCGTGACTTTGGCGCACTTGGTGATGGTGTCGCAGATGATGGTCCCGCGCTGCAAGCCGCGATGAATGCCGCGGTCGTATCCGGGCGCTTCCTGGAAATTGGTGAGGGCAGCTACCGCACCGGCCAGCCGCTGATGCTGGGCGGCGGCGCCGCAGGTCTCATCATGCGCGGCAGCCTGCTCTATGCCGGGCCTTCCGGCCAGACCGCGCTTACCATCGGCGATGGCGGCACCACCCGCAATGCCACCAAGCTTTACATGGGCATGCGCATCATCCGTGCCAGCATTTCCGATTGGGAGAATGAGGCGGATATCGGCCTGGTCCTGCGCAATTTCGATTCTTGCCAGGTGGAAATTCGCCAAGTGGAAGGCTTCACCATCGGCATACGCACGCTTGGCGAAGAACGCGGCTTTGAGGATACCACGCTCACGCTTGGGCGCATCGTGAATAATCGCATCGGGCTGGATGTTCATACCGCGAGTGCAGGTGCCTGGAACACATCCGTGCGTTATTATGGCGGACATTTCGCCATTGCTTCCAGCCTGCATACGACAAAGGATCGCTTTGGCGTGCGCTTCTCAGCCGCGCCTGGCGCCTATGTCGCGCATAATCGCCACATCTTTGACGCGCCCGGCTTTGAATTGCAGGCAAGAAACCGCCCCATCAGCGGCATCCCCTTCCTTTGTGAAGTGAACAGCCGCGCGGTCTGGGCGCGTGCGCTCCGTATGGAAGGGTGCAGCCCCTATGTTGCGCGCCATACCGCAGGCGCACAGGATCATCTTTATGAAGTGGCCTGGGCAAGCCAAGCCTATCTTGTGGATGTGGACTATGCGCCAAGCGCCACACGCATCGGCGCGACGCTGCGCCGCTTTCACCAGGCGGCTGCCTTTCGCGATACATCCTGCGAAATCGCCACTGTGCCCAATCTGCGTGCGGCACGTTTCCGCTGGTCCGTTTCCGAATGGGGCTTTGAGAAGCTGGCCTGCCTGTCGAGCAATGTCTCCTATTCACCGACAAGGTTGGAAGATTTCGCTTTTCCGGGTCTTGATGATTTTGTCTTCACCGATCGTGGCGTACAGCTGACCGGCGGGCGTGGGCTTGGCTTTGTGGTGGATAGTCGCAATTGCCGGGAATTCGCGCTCGCATCCGATGCGGATGGCGCGCGCCTTGTTGTGATGTGCTTCGATCAGGACCGCTATCTGATGAGCCAAGGTGAAACACCCGTGGTGCGTGCTTCGGGCCAAACCCTGATCTGGAATGAAACCAGCCGCTGGTGGCAAAGCGCCGCCGATATGGATGATGCAACTTTCACACGCCCACAGGTGGTTCGCTTGGCTGATGCGGTCGCTTTCGCCATCATTGGTGTCGCACGTATCGGACGCGATTATGAAGTGCGTGCACTTCGCCTTTCCTGCGACCCGCTTTTCACACCGTCATTGCTCTATGGCTTGCCCGATTTGCCGCATGGCGCGCGCGAATTGGCCGCTGAACTGCCCTGGGATCCAGGCACCATCGCGCCGGGTGCTTCAGCGCAGATCAATGTGCCGCTGCAAGGCGCGCGACCGGGTGATTTCGCCACCGCCGCCTTCAGCTTGGCCACGTCGGGCATCGTCATGCTGGCGCAAGTCGGTGCCACCAATATCGTGACCGTCACGGCATGGAATCGCAGCAACATCACGATCAACCTTGCCGCCGGTACTGTCCGCGCCCGGGTAACCAAGGCATGAGGCGCCGCAAGAACAGCATTGATCTGGGGCTTGATCTGCGTGACGCGATCAAGCGGGTGAGCGCCAGTTATGAGGCGGTGCTCGATCTCGATCCACTTTCCGAGGATGAGGCGCTGATGCGCGCCCATCGCAACCACATCCAGCTTTGCCGCGCCGCCTTGGGCCATCTGGAAGCCTTGCTGCGCCTTGCACGTGCGACGCATCAGGCCGATCAACGCGAAGTGACGGAAGCTGAACGCCTGCTGGCCGAGGCACGCGAAGCGCTGGCGGCTACCTCCCTGCGCGATGATCTTCCGCATGAGGAATGATCCGGATTTTCTTGAATTTCTCTGGCTCTGGAATCAACGCAGCGCGCAGGTGACACCCGCCATTCATCGGCGCATCGCGCGTTGGCTGATGGCGCGGCGTGAGGCCGGTGATCGCCGCTTGTTGCTGATGGCATTTCGCGGTTGCGGCAAATCCACCCTCATTGGGCTTTGGTGCGCCTGGCTGTTGTTGCGCAACCCTGCGGCGCGCATCCTGGTGGTGGCCGCTGATGCGCCGCTTGCCACACGCATGGTCGCAACCGTTCGTCGCATCCTGGAATCCCATCCGCTCTGCGCTGAACTGCTTCCTGATGTGCCGGAGAATTGGGCAGCGGATCGCTTCACCGTCGCGCGTCCCGGCGCTTTGCGTGATCCTTCCATGCTGGCGCAGGGCATCACCGGCAATATCACCGGCGCGCGCGCCGATGTGATCATTTGCGACGATGTGGAGGTTGCCGGCAATTGCGACACGCCGGGCAAACGTGAAGCGCTGCGTGAACGGCTCGCGGAATTGGAGTTCATCCTGACACCAGGCGGCACCATTCTATTTGTGGGCACGCCCCATTGCGAGGAAAGCCTCTACCGCGACCCAAAGCATGAGGATGCATTCCTGCGATCCTATCGCCGCCTTGTATTGCCCATCATGAATGCGGCCGGCGCCAGCGCCTGGCCAGAACGTTTCCCGAAGGATGAGATCAACACTCTCCGGCAACGTGTCGGCGCCTTGCATTTTGAGCGGCAAATGATGCTGAAGGCGCTGCCGGCTGAGGCTGCGCGGCTCGATCCCGCGTCCCTTATTCGCTATGCGGAAGAACCGGAGTATCGCGAAGCCGGCGGGCGGGCAGAACTCAGCCTGCTGGGTCGGCGGTTGGTTTCAGGTGGTGGCTATTGGGACCCTGCCTATGGCCGGCCCGGTAGCGGTGACGCTTCCGTGCTGGCGGTCTGCTATGCGGATCAGGAAGGCAATCACTTCCTGCATCGGCTGCATTATCTGACGCATGATCCGGATGCGGCGGAAGACCCCGCCACACAACAATGTCGGCACGTGGCCGGCATTGCGCGGGACTTGTTGCTGCCGGTCATTCGTGTGGAAACCAACGGCATTGGCCGCTTTCTGCCCGCGCTACTCAGGCGGGAATTGGCCAAGGCAGGCGCGGCTTGTGCCGTGGTGGAACAGAACAACCATCGCACCAAGGCAGACCGGATCCTGGGTGCGCTGGAACCCGCACTCGCCGCGCGGCGGCTCCATGCACATGAAAGTGTTTTTCGCACCCGTTTCCCTGCCGAAATGGCGGAATGGGCGCCGGGTATACGCGGCGTGCGCGATGATGCCTTGGATGCGCTGGCGGGCTGTTTGCTCGCGGAACCTGTACGGCTTGCCCGCGCCGGCCCGCCACCGCGCGCTGCCTATTGGCGCGGCGGCTAAACCGGTGTTGTTGCCTTCAAAATCTCCGAGGCATGCCGGGTGCGGCCGGCATCGGTAATTTCAAACCGCCCGTCACCGCGCTGGCGCGCCAGCGCCATGCCTGCCAGGCGCAGCAGACACGGGCCGTCCTTCAGCCCTTCGGGCCGCCCATGCGGCCCCACCAGCGTGAGCCGATGCAGCGCCGAACGGCAGCAGGTTTCCAGATAAGGCTCATTCCACATGGGCCCGGCTTCCCTTTCCGGCGTCGCGACATCCCTGTTCTGGGGTGGCCGCGCCTGTTCTTCAAGCTCTCAGCATAAGGCCAAGCAGCATGTCCATGCAGATTGACCCACAATGGTGGTTCACCGCCGTGGAGGCGCCAGTGGTTGCGGCGCTTTTCTGGATGATCCACGGGCTCAGGCGTGAATTGCACGCACGCATCCAACGCGGCGATGAGCGTGATTCAGATGCGCTGACCCGCACACGGGAAGAATTGGCGCAGTTCAAATTGGAAGTGGCGCGCACCTATGTGCCGCTGTCACTGATCCGCGATTTGGACCGCAGGCTTTCCGATCATCTCGTGCGTATCGAAGAAAAGCTCGAGGAAGTGTCCCGCGCGGGTATCGCTGCGGCGCAAGCCGTGCGTCGGATGGAGGAACGGGAATGACCAGATTGCCCCCGCCGCGTGCGATAGACATCGAAATCCTGGCCATGACGCTTTGGGCTGAAGCGGGCGACAAACCCGTGCGCGCCATTGAAGCCTTGGCCGCATTGGTCATGAACCGTCTGTACCAAGGCCAAGACCCGGATGCGCGCCACATCGCCGCCATCTGCCGTGCGCCCTTCCTGTTTTCCTGCTGGAATAGGCGGGACCCGCGCCACGCCGCCTTGCGTGCCATCCCGCCCGGGGATGCGGCGTTCACGATCTGTCGGCGCGTCGCGCAACGCGCCGCTTCCAGCCTGCTGCCGGACCCGACCAAGGGGGCCACCCTTTGGCATGATGCGTCGCATCTGCCCGCCTGGGCGGTGGGGCAGGCGAGCATCATGCAAATCGGCGGGCTTTGCTTCTACCGTGCCGAGGAAATTTCCAGATCGCCGCCACGCGGCGCGCGGCCCGTGCTGGTTTTGGCAGAAGCCACATAGAACAGGCTTCATTCTGCCAGAACCACGGTGCGGTTCCGCAAACACCGTGAAAGGCCCAAGCTTCGATAGCTTCCAGACCAAAAGATGTGACCTAATGATTTCGCCAGATCACGCATTGGTCTAGAAAGTTTACGCCGTCGCCAAGTGATTCCACTTGGCCCTGAGAAGGCCTTAAATATCCAGCATCAGGCGACGCGGGTCTTCAACACTTTCCTTGACACGCACCAGAAAGCTGACGGCTTCCTTGCCGTCCACGATGCGGTGGTCATAGGAAAGCGCGAGGTACATCATCGGGCGGATTTCGATCTTGCCGGCCACCGCCATGGGGCGATCCTGAATCTTGTGCATCCCCAGAATGCCCGATTGCGGCGGGTTCAAAATCGGCGTGGACATGAGCGACCCATAAATGCCGCCATTGGTGATAGTGAAGGAACCACCCGCCAATTCATCCAGCTTCAAGGCGCCATCACGCGCGCGCTTGCCGAATTCCCCAATGCGCTTTTCGATATCGGCAAAGCCCAAAGTATCGGCATTGCGCAGCACCGGCACCACCAGGCCCGAAGGCCCGCCCACCGCTATGCCCATATGCACGAAATTCTTATAGACAATCTCATCGCCATCAATTTCGGCATTCACCGCCGGGAATTCCTTGAGCGCGGCAATGCACGCCTTCACGAAGAAGGACATGAAGCCAAGCTTCACCCCATGACGCTTTTCGAAGGCATCGCGATATTCCGCGCGCAGCGCCATGGCGGCTGACATATCCACCTCATTGAAGGTGGTCAGCATCGCCGCCGTATTCTGCGCTTCCTTCAAGCGCCGCGCGATGGTGGCGCGCAGCCGCGTCATCTTCACGCGCTCCTCACCCGCTTCTGGTGGGCGCGAAGCCCGCGCGGCGGGTGCAGCTGCGGGCACGGCAGCAGGCTGCGCCAAATAGGCCAGCACATCACCCTTGGTGATGCGCCCATCCTTGCCCGTGCCAGAACCAATCGCGGCGGCAGAAGCGCCAGTTTCGGCGATCATCTTCGCCGCAGCCGGCAATGGCGCGTGGCCCGAAGCGGTGGCGGGCGCAGGCGCCGGGGCGGCAGCGGGCTTGGCAGCCGGCGCGGGCGCGCCCGCGGGCTTGGCGGCGGCGCCGGCCTGAATGCTGCCCAGCACGGCACCAGGGAGCACTTCCGCCCCTGTATCTGCCGCAATGGCGGAAATCACACCCGCCACCGGCGCATTCACCTCCACCGTCACCTTATCGGTTTCCAGCTCCACCAGCGGCTCATCTGCCGCAACGGCTTCCCCGGCCTGCTTTAGCCACCGCGCGACGGTGGCGGAAGAAACGCTTTCGCCCAGGCTGGGCACGACAATATCGGTCATTGCTCGATCCGTTCCAAAACCAATACGCGTCAGCCCGCCAGGGCCGCGCGCACCAATGCTTCCTGTTGTTGCTGATGCACCTTGGCAAGGCCGGTGGCGGGGCTTGCTGCCTCCTCCCGGCCCACATAGTCGGGGCGCTTCGCCTTGATATCTAGCGTCTTCAACACGCCTTCAATCTTGCGATCCACGAAATTCCAGGCACCCATGTTTTCCGGTTCTTCCTGGCACCACACCACTTCGGCATTGGGATATTGGGCCAAAACCGGCGGCAGGCTGATCCGCGGGAAGGGATAAAGCTGTTCCAGGCGCACAATCGCGACATCCTTGATGCCCTTGTCGCGGCGTTCCTGCAGCAGATCGTAATAGACCTTGCCGGTGCACAGCACGACACGGCGGATTTTCTTGGGCGGCGCAATCTTATCCACCTCATCAATCACATGGCGGAAACCGCTGCCGGGGCCGAATTCCGCAAGATTGCTGATGGCAAGCTTGTGCCGCAGCAGGGATTTTGGCGTCATCACCACCAAGGGCTTGCGGTAATTCGCCTTCATCTGCCGGCGCAACGCATGGAAGTAATTCGCAGGCGTCGTGAAGTTGCAGACGCGCATATTGCGTTCAGCGCAAAGCTGCAAATAGCGTTCAAGCCTGGCGGAGGAATGTTCGGGCCCCTGCCCTTCATAGCCATGCGGCAGCAGCATCACCAAGCCAGACATACGCAGCCACTTGGTTTCACCGGAGGCGATGAACTGATCAATGATCACCTGCGCACCATTGGCGAAATCGCCAAACTGGCCTTCCCAAAGTACCAATGTTTTCGGATCAGCCAGCGAATAGCCGTAATCAAAGCCAAGCACGCCAAATTCCGCGAGCAGCGAATTAAAGGCTTCAATCTTCGACTGACCGGCACGGATATTGTTCAGCGGCGTGTATTCCGCCTGGCTTGCCTGATCAATCAGCACCGCATGGCGATGGCTGAAAGTACCGCGCTGTACATCCTCACCGGACAAGCGCACGCGATGGCCTTCAAGCAACAGCGAACCGAAGGCAAGCGCTTCACCGGTTGCCCAATCAATCCCTTCGCCAGTTTCAATCGCCTGGCGCTTTTGTTCCAATTGCCGCGCAATCTTGGAATTGACGCCAAAATCGGCTGGCACGCGTGAAAGTGCGAGGCCTATTTCCCTCAGCGTGTCCGGCGCGACTGATGTTGCTTCAAGCTGCTCAGCCTCATCCGTGGAACCCGCAGGCCGCAGGCCGGACCAATGCCCTTCCAGCCAATCCGCCTTATTCGGCCGATAGGATTGCGAAGCTTCAAAAGCCTCTTCCAGGCGCGCATTGAAGGCATCAAGCATCGCCTTCGAGGATTCAGACGGTACCGATCCTTCCTGCGCGAGGCGTTCCGCGTAAAGATTGCGCGTCGTGCGCAATTCGCGGATACGGTTATACATCAGCGGCTGGGTGAAGGCGGGTTCATCGCTTTCATTATGGCCATGGCGGCGATAGCAGACGATATCCAGCACCACATCCGCGCCAAACACCATGCGGAATTCGGCGGCCAAGCGTGCGCAGAACACCACCGCTTCCGGATCATCGCCATTCACATGCAGAATGGGCGCCTGCACTGACTTCGCAACATCGGTGCAGTACAAACCGGAATAGGCATGCGCCGGCACCGTGGTGAAGCCGATCTGGTTATTGGTAACAATATGGATCGTGCCGCCGGTGCGATAACCGACCAATTGGCTCATGGCGAGGGTTTCATAAACCACGCCCTGCCCCGCGAAAGCCGCATCGCCATGCAGCAGAATGCCCATTACGGAACGCCGGCCCTTGATGTCGCCGGCCATATCCTGCCGCGCGCGCACCTTTCCCGCCACCACCGGGTCAACCGCTTCCAAATGCGAAGGATTGGGTTGCAGCGACAGGTGAATCTTATTGCCGGCAATGTCGATATCGGTGCTGGTGCCCAGATGGTATTTCACATCGCCCGAGCCCCCAATATCGTCGGGGTTGCTGGAATTGCCTTTGAATTCGGAAAACACCTGGGTGAAGGATTTCTTCACCACATTGACCAGCATATTGAGCCGACCGCGATGGGCCATGCCGATCACGATTTCCTTGGCGCCCTGCTTGGCGGCAGTTTCAATTGCCGCCTGTACGGCGGGGATGGTTGCCTCGCCCCCTTCCAGGCCGAAGCGCTTGGTGCCCACGAATTTCCGCGCGCAAAACGCCTCAAAGCCCTCGGCTTCCGTCAATTGCTGCAGAATCTGATTCTTCTGTGCGGTATCAAAGGCGCCAATCCAGGGCGCGCCTTCAATGCGGCGCTGGATCCAGGATTTCTGATCCGGGTCCTGGATATGCATGAATTCCACGCCGATTGAACCGCAATAGGAAGCCCGGCAGATCGTCAGGATTTCACGCAGGCTCGCGGTTTCCTTGCCCAGCACAAAATCAAGGAAAATCTGCCGATCCCAATCCTCATCCGTGAAGCCATACGTCTTGGGGTCAAGTTCGGGATGGGGTTTCGGCACTTGCAGGCCGAGCGGATCAAGCCGCGCTTCCAAATGCCCGCGCACGCGGTAGCTGCGGATCAGCATCAGCGCCCGGATCGAATCCAGCACTGCGCGGCGCGTGGCTTCAGGGTCGGCCGCAGCGGGTTTTCCGCCCTTGGCCGGGGCGGGTTTTTCGGGGTCTGGCCCAAAGGCGCCACGGATACGCGGCGCCCAGGATGCGCCAGACGCATCCGTCAGCACGGCCCGCGCCTCATCATTCAGGGAAGCAAAAAGCTCCGCAAAGGTGGGGTCCACGCTTCCGGGGTTTTCTGTCCATCTGGCGTAGAGATCAGCAAGATAGGCAGCATTCGCCCCCGTCATCGCGGTTGCGAGAATATCCACTCCGGCCATCAACCTTCTCCCTCCCGCCTCGGCTGCCCCCTTTGGGGTTGGGCGGATATATTCTTGTGGTGCCGTGCAGCGCCCCGGCACCGGGGCTGAGGGCTGCAAGCATAAGGCCTTAACGCCCGCTGCGGCAGCCCCCCAAGCCTACATTTGGGCGAAATCAGCCGCCAAGCGCCTTGACCATGGTGGAGCCTAACGCAGAAGGACTATCCGCAACGTGAATCCCAGCCGCTTGCATGGCAGCCATTTTCGCTTCCGCGGTATCCGCACCACCGGAAATCACCGCCCCGGCATGGCCCATGCGGCGGCCCGGAGGGGCGGTGGCGCCCGCGATGAAGCCCACCACCGGCTTATTCGGCTTGCCGGGGGCGAAATTTTCCCGCTTCAGGTATTCGGCGGCCAGGATTTCGGATTGCCCACCGATTTCACCGATCATCACGATGGATTTGGTATCGGGGTCGGCCAGGAACATCTCCAGCACTTCGATGAAATCCATGCCCTTCACCGGGTCACCGCCAATGCCAACGCAGCTTGATTGACCAAGCCCGGCCGCCGTGGTTTGCGCCACGGCTTCATAGGTCAGCGTGCCAGAACGGGAGACGATGCCAACCGACCCAGGCTTATGGATATGCCCCGGCATGATGCCGATTTTGCAGGCGCCTGGCGTGATCACGCCCGGGCAATTCGGCCCGACCAGGCGGGATTTGGAACCATCCAGCGCCCGCTTCACCTTGACCATATCCAGCACCGGAATGCCTTCCGTGATGCAGATGATCAGCGGCACTTCCGCGTCAATCGCTTCCAGAATCGCATCCGCCGCGAAGGGCGGCGGCACATAGATCACGGACGCATTGGCGCCGGTCTTGGCCACGCATTCCGCCACGGTATCGAAAACCGGCAGGCCGATATGGGTGGTGCCGCCCTTGCCGGGGGTCACGCCACCAACATAGGTGGAGCCATAAGCAATGCCCTGTTCGGCATGGAAGGTGCCCTGCGCCCCGGTGAAGCCCTGGGTCATCACGCGGGTATTGGCGTCAACGAGAACAGCCATGGTTCAGGCCCCCTTCACGGCAGCGACGACTTTCTTGGCCGCATCGGCAAGATTATCGGCGGCAATAATGGCAAGCCCGCTATCAGCGAGGATCTTCTTGCCGAGATCAACATTGGTACCTTCAAGCCGCACCACCAAAGGCACTTTCAAGGACAGCGTCTTGGTCGCTTCCACAATACCGGTCGCGATCATGTCGCATTTCGCGATGCCGCCGAAGATATTCACCAAAATGGCCTTCACATTGGAATCGGACGTGATGATGCGAAACGCCTCGGTCACGCGCGCTGCGGTGGCCGTACCGCCCACATCCAGGAAATTGGCCGGGCTTGAACCATAAAGCTTGATGATATCCATCGTCGCCATGGCCAGGCCCGCGCCATTGACCATGCAGCCGATCTCACCATCCAGCGCGACATAGTTCAGGTCGTTCTTGACCGCGTCCAATTCCTTCGGGTCCATTTCGCTGTCATCGCGCAGCGCTTCCAGATCCTTGTGGCGGAACAGGGCGCTGTCATCGAAGGACACCTTGGCATCGAGCGCCACAATCTCACCAGCGCCGGTCACGACCAGCGGGTTGATTTCAACGATCGCGCAGTCAAGCTCAACAAAGGCGCCGTAAAGCGCCAGCACAAATTTAGTGAAGGACGCAACCTGCTTGCCGGTCAGCCCCAGCCCGAAAGCGAGCTTCCGCGCATGAAAGCCTGAAACCCCCGAAGCAGGGTCAATCGCGACCTTGAGGATTTTCTCGGGATGGTTCTCCGCGACTTCCTCGATTTCCATCCCGCCTTCGGTGGACGCCATGATGGTCAGGCGCGATGTCGCGCGGTCCACCAGAAGGCCCAGATATAATTCGCGGGCGATATCGCAGCCATCTTCAACATAAACGCGCGAAACAAGCTTGCCGGCAGGGCCGGTTTGCTTGGTCACCAGCGTCTTGCCGATCATGGCATCAGCGGCGGCCTTTACATCGGCAACCGACTTCACCACGCGCACGCCGCCCTTGCCATTCGGGTCTTCCATGAAGCGGCCCGCGCCGCGACCACCCGCATGGATTTGTGATTTCACCACATAGACCGGGCCAGGGAGCTTGGCCGCTGCCGCGGCGGCTTCCTCGGCATTCCAGGCGACATGGCCTTCAAGTACCGCAACGCCATAGCGGCGCAGCAGCTCCTTCGCCTGATATTCATGGATATTCATGCAAAATGCCTCCGGTCCGGATGCGAAAGGGGCCAGGCAATACCTGGCCCCAGGCTGTTCAGCCTACCAGCTTGCGCGACGCTTCGATCAATTCCTGCACCGCAGCGCAGCTTTTATCGAAAGCGGCTTGCTCAGCCGGGTTCAATTCAATTTCGACGATACGCTCAATGCCGCCCGCGCCAATCACCACCGGCACGCCGACATACAAATCCTTGATGCCATATTGGCCGGTCAGCCAGGCAGCGCAGGGCAGCACGCGCTTCTTGTCCTTCAGGTAGCTTTCCGCCATGGCGATGGCGGACGCCGCCGGCGCATAGAAGGCGCTGCCGCGTTCCAGCAGCTTCACAATCTCGCCGCCGCCATTGGCGGTGCGCGCCACGATGGCATCAATCTTTTCCTGCGTGGTCCAGCCCATCTTGATCAGATCAGGCACGGGAATGCCGGCCACCGTGGAATAACGCGTCAGCGGCACCATGGTATCGCCATGGCCACCCAGCACAAAGGCAGTGACATCTTCGACCGAGACATTGAATTCCTGCGCCAGGAACAGCCGGAAGCGCGACGAATCGAGCACACCCGCCATGCCAACCACCTTGTTATGCGGCAGGCCGGATTTTTCGCGCATCACCCACACCATCGCATCCAGCGGGTTGGTAATGACGATCACAAAGGCATTCGGGCAATGGTTCTTGATGCCTTCCGCCACCTGCGCGATCACGCCGGCATTCTTGGCCACCAGATCATCGCGGCTCATGCCCGGCATGCGGGGGAAGCCAGCGGTGACAATCACCACATCGGAACCGGCAATGGCGGCATAATCGCCCGTGCCGACCATGTGCGAATCAAACCCATCCACCGGGCCGGATTGCATGAGATCGAGCGCCTTGCCCGCGGCAACGCCGGGGAAGACATCGAACATCACAACGTCGCCAAGTTCCTTGAGACCAATGAGATGAGCCAAAGTGCCGCCGATATTACCGGCGCCGACCAAAGCAATTTTCTTGCGGGCCATGT
>Ga0079301_1000676_pt1 | contig 16598 bp, 13 predicted proteins | sample Wag4_2014_7_11_3_FD_74797 | JGI IMG/M metagenome (GOLD analysis project Ga0079301, IMG submission 74797) | Fresh water mixed with fracking chemicals microbial communities from Ohio, USA - Utica-2 Time Series FC 2014_7_11 | ecosystem: Engineered > Industrial production > Chemical products > Input... | reverse complement strand
CAAACCGCCGTAACTGTGGATGGCATCCACCACTTCCGACACGGCGCCGAGTGATGTGATCACGAAGGGCACGCGCTGGCGCACGGTTTCCGCCAAATCCGCATCCAGCCTGGCATTGGAACGATGTACAATCAGATTGATCCCGAAGGGCGCGGCGGCATTGCCTGTTCTCTCCCGGATTTCTGAAAGCCATTCCCCATAGCCTTCCGTGCTTTTCTGATTGAGCGCCGGGAAGCTGCCCACCACGCCCGCCTTGCAGGTTTCCACCACCAGATCGGGGCCGGAGACCAGGAACATGGGTGCGGCAATCACGGGCAGGGCAATGCGGCCCTGGAACAAGGCGGGGATGGGCATGGGCAATCCTTCAAACGGGCGGAGGCAAGCCTGCCGGGGCCGGGCCAAGGACGCAAGGCCATAACCTTATTGCATCCGGGCGCAAAGCAAGCCTAGGCTTCCCCTTGAGGCACCGTGAGCGTGCCATGGGATGAAACGGCGCCTGGCGCCACGGTAGGGGAAGTCCGGCATGAAACTCGGCGCGGCCATTGCGGAAATCATGAAGCGTGAGGGGATTCAGATCCTCACCGGCTATCCGGTCAATCACCTGATCGAATATGCCGCGGATGCGGATATCCGCCCCATCATGGTGCGGCAGGAGAGAATCGGCCTGCATATGGCGGATGCGATTTCGCGCGTGACATCGGGCCGCACCATTGGCGCCTTCTGCATGCAGCATGGGCCGGGTGCTGAGAACGCCTATGGCGGTGTGGCGCAATGCTACGGCGAAAGCGTGCCGGTTTTGGTGCTGCCCATGGGATATCCGCGCCGCATCGCGCATATTGACCCGAATTTCAATTCTTCCGTGCAAATGCGTGGCATCACCAAATCCGCTGAGCCGATCATGAGCGCGGCGGAGGTGCCGAATATTCTGCGCCGTGCTTTCGCGCGGCTGCGCAATGGCCGTGGTGGTCCCGTGCTGGTCGAAATCCCGACCGATATGTGGAATGAGGAAGTGCCGGAACCGCTGGCCTATCACCCGGTGGCGGCCACGCGTTATGGCCCTGATCCGGTTGATCTGGAACGTGCAGCGGCGATGCTGGCCAAGGCAAAGCGCCCGGTGATCTATGCCGGTACTGGCGTGCATTGGGCGCGCGCCTGGCCGCAATTGCAGGCTTTGGCCGAAATGCTGGCGGCACCTGTTACCACCAGCCTTGGTGGTAAATCCGCCTTCCCGGAAGATCACCCGCTGGCGCTTGGTTCCGGCGGCCTGGCCATGCGGCGCGGCGTGCGGCATTTCCTGGATAACGCCGATGTGATCTTGGGGATTGGCTGTTCCTTCACCGAGACGAATTTCGGCGTGAAAATGCCAAGTGGCAAGAAGATCATTCACGCAACGCTTGATCCTGACCACCTCGGCAAAGATATCCCGATTGACATCGGGCTGGTGGGTGATGCGGGCCTTACCATGGATGGGTTGATTGCGGATCTGGCGACGCGCATCAAGAAGCCGCGCAGCCGTACTGCGGTTGCCAAGGAAATCGCCGCGCTGGACAAGGAATGGCTCGCAGCCTGGGCGCATAAGACGGATAGCGATGCATCCCCGCTCAACCCCTATCGCGTGCTGCGCGATTTGTGGCGCACGGTGGATGTGGACAATACCATCATCACCCATGATGCCGGCAGCCCGCGCGATCAGCTTTCGCCGTTTTGGGTCAGCCGCAAGCCGCTGACCTATTTGGGCTGGGGCAAAACCACGCAGTTGGGCTATGGGCTTGGGCTCGCCATGGGGGCGAAGCTCGCCGCACCGGACAAGCTCTGCATCAATGTCTGGGGCGATGCGGCGATTGGCTTTACGGGGATGGATTTTGAGACCGCGGTGCGTGAACGCATCCCGATTCTTTCGATCCTGCTCAATAATTTCTCGATGGCGATTGAATTGAAGGTCATGCCGATCAGCACGAAGAAATATCGCTCCACCGATATTTCCGGCGATTACGCGGCGATGGCGCGGGCCTTTGGCGGTTATGGCGAAAGGGTTGAAAAGATCGCGGATATCATCCCGGCGATCAAGCGCGGCATTGAGCAAACCAAGAATGGCACCCCCGCGCTGCTGGAATTCATCACGTCGAAGGAAACGGAAGTATCGCGCCAGTAAAAGCGGTGAGCAGTAAGCCGGGAAGGAATAGGGTATGGCGACAGTAGACATTCGCGAGGTCAAGAAGGCCTTCGGTTCCACGCAGATCCTGCATGGCGTGAGCGTGGATATCGAAGATGGGCAATTCGTGGTGCTCGTCGGGCCTTCGGGCTGTGGGAAATCCACGCTGCTCCGCATGTTGGCGGGGCTTGAGAATATTACGGGCGGTGAGATCGCGATTGGTGGTCGGGTGGTGAATAAGGTGCCGCCCAAGGATCGCGATATCGCGATGGTGTTTCAGAATTACGCGCTTTACCCGCACATGACGGTCTATCAGAACATGGCCTTTTCCATGAAGCTGGCCGGCGCACCGAAGGAGGTGATGGACCAGGAAGTGCAGAAGGCCGCGCGAATTCTGGGCCTTGAACAATTGCTCCATCGCTTCCCGCGCCAGCTTTCGGGCGGTCAGCGCCAGCGTGTGGCCATGGGGCGCGCCATTGTGCGCAACCCGCAAGTGTTCTTGTTTGATGAGCCCTTGTCCAATCTTGATGCCAAGTTGCGCGTGCAGATGCGCGCCGAGATCCGGGAATTGCATCAGCGCCTGAAGGTCACCACGGTTTACGTGACGCATGATCAGATCGAAGCCATGACAATGGCGGACAAGATCGTGGTCATGAACCATGGGCGCATTGAACAGGCCGGTGCGCCGCTTGAGCTTTATGATAGGCCCGCCAATCTTTTTGTGGCCGGCTTCATCGGATCACCCGCGATGAACATGCTTCCCGGATTAATCCGTGATGGAAGCTTTGTTGATGCCGATGGCACATGCTGGCCGTTGCCCCCGTCTCATGCGGGCCGCGAAGGCGCAGAAGTGGTTTACGGCATTCGGCCCGAGCATTTGCGCCTTGATCCGAATGGGATCCGGGCTTCCATCCAAGTCGTTGAACCCACCGGTTCGGAGACGCAGGTGGTTCTGAGGATCGGCACAGTATCCTTCATGGGCGCTTTCCGCGAACGTATTGCAGCGAAGCACGGAGATGCGCTTTCGGTGTCACCGGAACTCGGCCTTGTCCATCTCTTTGACAAGGCGACCGGTCACAGACTTTAGTTTTCCAACAACAGCCATCAGGGAGAAGAAACATGGCCAATATCATAACACGGCGCAGTATTCTCGGCGCTGGCGCTGGTTTGGCGGCTTTAGGCGCAGCCGGACCGTCCTTTGCACAGTCACGTATCCAGACTTCGGCGGCAACGCCACCGCGCTTGCCGATTGAATCGGGTGCGAGCATCCGCATGTTGCGCCCGGTGCGTTTCGTCCAGCCGGATGAGGAGGTGTTCCGCGCCAATTGTGCACGCTTCACGCAGCAAACCGGTGTGCAGGTGCGTGTTGATTTTGTGGGCTGGGAAGACATCACCCAGCAAACCGCCGTTACCGCAAATACGGGCGCCGGGCCTGACATGATCATCGGCTTCAATGAGGCGCCGCATATCTATACGGACAAGCTCATTGAACTCACGGATATCGCCGAATATCTCGGCACCAAGTACGGTGGCTGGCTCAATCTGGCACAGCGCTATGGCAAGCGCCATGGCACCAATAACTGGATTGGCCTGCCATTTGGCGCTTCCGGCGGGCCGCTTGTATGGCGGAAATCGGCCGTGAATGCTGCGGGCTTCCAGGCGCCACCTGATGATCATGCAGGCTTTCTCGATCTTTCCCGAAAGCTGCAAAGGGCTGGCAAGCCGTCGGGCTTCGCGCTCGGCAATGCGGTGGGTGATGGCAATGGCTTCGCGAATTGGCTGGTGTGGTCCTTTGGCGGATACCTTGTCGATGAACAGGGCAATGTCGCCATCAACAGCCGCAACACGATTGAGGCGCTGACATACCTTAAGGACCTCTACGCGACCTTCATTCCGGGCACGATCGCCTGGGGCGATATCAGCAATAACCGCGCCTATGCGGCAAATGAATTGTGGCTGACCGCAAACGGCGTTTCGCTGTATTTCGCCCTGAAAAATGATCCGGCCACTCGGGCGATCGCGGATGATACCGAACATACATTGTTGCCCAAGGGCAGGCTTACTGAATCGCCCATGGCGGGGCTGACCTTGAATGCCATGGTATTCAAGCACAGCCGCTTCCCCAATGCCGCCAAGGCGCTGCTTACATTCCTGATGGAGCATGAACAATATGATCCCTGGCTGCAGGCGAATCTGGGCTATTGGTCCCAACCGCTTGATGCCTATACGGCCAGCGCCGTCTGGGATAGCGATCCGAAAGTTCGGATCTTCAAGGACGTGATGCGGTCCAATTTCTACATCGGTTACAAGGGGCCCATCAGCCAAGCATCAGCGGCCGCAAATGCCGATTATATCATGGTGCAAATGTGTGCGCAGGTTGCCTCCGGTCAGGCAACGCCGGAAGCTGCTGCACGTGAGGCAGAACGCCGCGCGATGCGCTTCTTCCGTCGCCGCTGATTGATTGACGTATCCGGCGGCCCCGTCTGGGGCTGCCGGTGATCGTGAAGGGAAAGACATGTCAGCAACCGCCACAGAAAGCTGGAGGCGCAAGGCCGCCGACCAGAATTGGCTTATCCGCCTTTTCGACAACAAGGCCTTTCTGATCATCATGTGCCTGCTGCCCGCGGTTGGGCTGCTGACCGTCTTTCTGACTTACCCGCTTGGACTTGGCGTCTGGCTGGCGTTCACGGATACCACGATCGGGCAGCGCGGGATCTTTGTCGGGCTAGAGAATTTTGAGTTTCTGTTCACGGATCCTATCTTCTGGAACGCCGTATTCTTCAGTGTGTTTTACACTGGTATTGCGACCATTGGAAAATTTGGATTGGGTTTGTGGTTGGCGTTGCTTTTGAACAATCATTTGCCGCTTAAAAGCTTCCTTCGTGCCATTATTCTGCTGCCCTGGATTGTACCCACTGTTCTTTCAGCCATCGCCTTCTGGTGGATCTACGATCCGCAGTTTTCCATCATCTCGTGGGTGCTGATCGAACTCGGCCTCAGGGAAACCAATGTTGATTTCATCAATACAGCCTGGCCGGCCCGCTGGTCGCTGATCGCTGCCAACATATGGCGCGGTATTCCTTTTGTTGCCATTTCACTGCTTGCTGGTTTGCAAACGATACCGCCTTCGCTCTACGAAGCCGCTTTGCTGGATGGCTCCTCCTCCTGGCAGAGATTTCGCTACATCACCTTCCCGATGTTGCTGCCCATCCTAGCCATCGTCATGACCTTCAGCATCATTTTCACCTTCACGGATTTCCAGCTTGTCTATGCCATTACGCGTGGTGGGCCGGTGAATTCCACGCATTTGCTCGCGACACTTGCCTTCCAGCGCGGCATTCCGGGCGGTCAATTGGGTGAAGGGGCGGCCATTGCCGTTTCCATGATACCCTTCCTTGTTTTCGCGACATTATTTTCCTACTTCGCTTTGGCGCGCCGCAAATGGCAGCAGGGAGAGAGCAATGACTGACGCAAGGAACGCTGAGTCATGAGCGCGACAATCGAAACACCGGAACAAGCCCCCTCAAGCGCCACAGCGCCGGCGGAAACAATGGCATGGGACAGCAAGGCACGCAGGATGGTCACCATCTATCTGCCGCTTGCCTGTTTTGTGATTATTCTGCTGTTCCCGTTCTATTGGATGACCGTAACCGCCTTCAAGCCGGATGCGGAACTTTATGATTTTAGGACCCATAATCCGTTCTGGATCACTTCACCGACGCTCGCGCATATCAATAAGTTGCTGTTCGAAACCGCTTATCCTTCCTGGCTGCTCACAACCATGGGGGTTGCGATTGGTGCAACCTTTCTGTCGCTCTTCGCAAGCACACTTGCGGCCTATGCCATTCAGCGGTTGCGATTCACCGGAAGTCAGTATGTGGGGCTTGCCATCTATCTTGCTTACCTGGTGCCACCCTCTATCCTTTTCATTCCACTGGCGACCATCATCGTGCAGCTTGGGCTGTTTGACAGCCCCCTCGCGCTGATCCTGGTCTATCCGACCTTCCTGGTGCCCTTCTGCACCTGGCTCCTGATCGGCTACTTCAAATCCATTCCCTATGAGCTTGAGGAATGCGCACTGATTGATGGCGCCACGCGCTTGCAGATCCTGCGGCAGATCACGTTGCCGCTCGCCGTGCCGGGGCTGATCAGCGCGGGCATCTTTTCCTTCACGCTTTCCTGGAATGAATTCATCTATGCGCTCGCTTTCATTCAATCAAGCGAGAACAAGACTGTTCCGGTTGCGATCCTGACGGAGCTGATCACCGGCGATGTCTATCAATGGGGAGCGCTAATGGCGGGTGCCTTGCTTGGCTCGCTCCCGGTTGCGATCTTCTATTCCTTCTTCGTGGATTACTACGTTTCCTCCCTGACCGGCGCGGTCAAGGAATGATCTGAAAAGGACCGATCACATGGCTAAATTCACCATCCTGACGCCCGCGGCGGCGTCCTTCACCACCTCAGGCGGCGGCTATGACTATGAGCTGGAGGCGCTGGATGGCATGGGTGTTGAAATCATCGAATGCCAACCGACTGAAAAGGACTTCATCGCCAAAGCCGGCCAGGCCGATGCGGTTTACGCGAAGGGCATGCAGTTCACGGCCAAGATGATCAAGGCGCTGAAGAAGTGCCGCATCATCGCGCTTGGGTCCGTGGGCGTTGATTATGTAGATGTGGCGGCGGCAACGGCGCAGGGCATTCCGGTCACGAATTGCCCCGATACCTTCATCGAAGAAGTGGCTGATCATGCCATGATGCTGCTGCTGGCGACACATCGGCGCTGCATTGAACAGGACCGCATGGTGCGTGAAGGCCGCTGGGGTGAAGGCCGCCCGCAATTGCTGCAAATCCCGCGCCTGATGGGTCAGACGCTTGGCTTCGTCGGCTTTGGTCGTGTGGCGCGCGCCACTGCAATTCGCGCCCGCGCCTTTGGGCTGCACATGAAAGCTTACGATCCCTTCGTGGAAGAACTGACCATGTCAGCGCTTGGTGTCGAACCCGCCAGCCTTTCTGATTTGCTCGCGACTTCTGATTTCGTTTCCATGCATTTGCCGGATACGCCTGAAACGCGTGGCTTCTTCAAGGAAAAACACTTCAAGCAGATGAAGAAAAACGCGCTGTTCATCACGACAGGCCGCGGCCCCACGGTGGAAGAAGCTGGCCTGATCAAGGCGCTGCAAAAGGGCTGGATTGCGGGCGCGGGCATTGACGTGTTTGAAATTGAGCCGACCAAGCCCGATAATCCGTTGCACAAGATGCAGAATGTGATCCTGTCGCCGCATAATGCCTCGGCCTCCGCGCGGTTTGATCCGGCGCGCAAGCGTCGCGTGGGGCAGAATATCGCGCTGGTGCTTTCGGGCCGTTGGCCGCTTTCCTGCGTGAACCCAACAGTGCTGACAGATTCCAAGCTGAAGCGTTGGCAGCCCTATTCCATGGAACGCGGGCCGAATTCGTAACAGCCAAAGGCGCATCCCATGTCTGAAACTGAAAATCCCGTTCTGCTCACACGGGAAGGGCCGGTGGTGCGCCTCACGCTCAACCGGCCGCATCGGCGTAATGCCATGTCGGCGGCCATGGGTGTTGCCTTGGATGCGGCACTTGATGCGCTGGAAAAAGACACCTCCGCGCGCATCATCATCTTCTCAGGCGCCGGCGGGCATTTTTGCGCGGGGCTTGATCTGACCGAGGTTGGCTCTCAAGGGACCGAGGCCGAACGGCTTGCCGCCGCGCAGCAGCGTAACCACGCAACGGGGCAGCGATTTGTCAGGCTTTGCAACCTGCCGCAGGTGGTGATTGCGGCTGTGCAGGGCGCAGCCCATGCGGGCGGGCTCGGCTGGCTTTGTGCGGCTGATATCGCCATTGCCACGGCTGATGCGCGCTTCGCCGCGCCGGAAGCCAAGCGCGGCCTGGTGCCGGCGCAAATCCTGCCCTGGATGGTGCGCCGCATGGGCCGCAGCAATGCCGCGCGCATGGTGCTGCAAGGCCTTGTGATTGATGCGCCTGAGGCCGCGCGCATTGGCCTGGTGCATCAGATGGTGGCTGATGCCGCTGCGCTGGAAGCAGCAGTGGCGACGGTGATTGCGGATTGCCGGCAAGGCGCGCCGCGTGCTCTGGCGGAGACCAAAAAACTGATCGCCGCCCTCGGCCCACTTTCGCCCGATGGTTATGCGGAAGCCGGTGCGCTCGCCTTCGCGCGCTGTGCCTCTGGCGATGAAGCGCGCGAAGGGATCGCGGCTTTCAAGGAAAAGCGCCCCCCTGCCTGGGCGTCCTGAGCGTCAGGCCGACCAGCGCTGATGCCAGCAAAAGCTGCGCTGCCATCAGCATTTGCGGCAAGGTCCAGCTTCCGGTGACGCTGACCAGGGTGGCGAAAATCGAGGGTCCCGCGACATAGCCAAGGAAGATAAAAATCGTTGAAGCTGCTGTTGCATCCGCGACCTTGCCGGGCGGGGCAAGGCGCGCGACCTCGGCCAAGGAAATCCCATTCCAGGACGCACCAAAAAAGCCGGTCAATACGCAAATCAGCGCCAGTGGCCAGAAGCCTGCATCAGCGGGCAACAGCGCCAATGCCAGGATGGCGCCGCCGGCAAAAAAGCCCTGCGCCACCAGATTGGCCAGTGCATTGCCCGTACGGTCCGCCACCCATCCCAGCAGAATGCGCGCAACCACACCGGCGCTTTGCATCGCCGCAAAAACACTGCCGGCCAGCACCAGATCAAAGCCGTGCTTCTCCACAAGCCAGGTGACGGTGAAGGAAAACAGGCAGCCCTGGCAAATGGCGAAGGAAACCGAAAGCGCTGTGACGCGCCTCAGCACCGGGTTCTGTTTGAATGTCGCCAGCGGGGCGCTGACAGCGCGCGATGAGAATATGTCATGTAGGCGAAGCCCCTGTGCGCGGTCACGCTCGGCGTCAAAGGCAGGGCGTAGCGGCTGGATCACCAGGATCGCCAGGACACCAACGGCAAAAGCCAGCATCAGCGCTGCCGGCCAGCCATAAGCCAGTGCCACGGGCGCTGCGATCAGCCCGGCCAGCGCGCCACCCGCCGGCGCCCCGGCTTGCTTGACGGAAAAGATCAGAGACCGATGCGCGGGGGGCGCGGTCGCCGCCAGCATGCGGCTGCCGGCGGGCGGCGTTGGCCCATAACCAAGCCCGAGCATGAAGGCGGCAAGGAATATCGCCCAAGCCTGCCCCAGGCTCGCCACCAATAGCGCCGTCACCGCCACGGCAGTGCCCAATTGCAGCATGCGCACCGGGCCCATGCGCGACAGAAAGACACCGCCAATCATCAGGTAAAGCACGGTCGCCAGCGCCGTCAGTGATGAAAGATTGCCGACGCGTTCCGGCGCCAAGCCCGCGCTTGCCATGATCAGCGGTGCTATCACCGGCAGGCTCTGTCCCATGAAGGACGCGACCAATTGCATCAGCATGGTGGCGCCAAGGGCGGAGAGCCAAAGTTTCATGGCACCATCTTGCCGGCTTCAAGGTTCTGGGGCCAGGGGGCGCCCTGCTGACAATTCGGCAAACGCGCCCTATGTGACCGGCGCCCCGCCACCTTGCCGAGGATTCCCATGGCCCAGCCTGCTGAATTGAAGCCGCTTCGTCCCCTAGCCGCGCTGATCTTCGGGTCGCGCTGGCTGCAATTGCCCCTCTATCTCGGGCTGATCGTCGCGCAATGCGTCTATGTCTATAAATTCATCAAGGAATTGACGCACCTGGTGGTGGATGCCGCGACCTTCACGGAACAGCAGATCATGCTGATCGTCCTTGGCCTGATTGACGTGGTGATGATCGCCAATCTGCTGGTCATGGTGATCGTTGGCGGGTTCGAGACCTTTGTTTCCCGCCTGCACCTGGCCGGCCACCCGGATCAGCCCGAATGGCTGAGCCATGTGAATGCCAGCGTGCTCAAGATCAAACTGGCGATGGCGATTGTTGGCATATCCTCGATCCACTTGCTGCGGACCTTTATCGAGGCCGGGAATCTCGGCTCCCCCAATGCCGCCTTCACCGAGACGGGGATCATGTGGCAGACCATCATCCACACGATTTTCATCTTATCGGCCATCGGGATTGCCCTGGTGGATCGGCTGTCCACCGTGCCGACTGGCGTAAAATCTGACCATTAACGCTTGTTTGGAGGTCAGATTCGGCTTTTCTGCCGCGCCCTTGCGTATTAGGATTGTAACTTCCAAGGCCCGGTATAAGGGTGCTGGTAAATATCATCAACCACACGAAAGGGGAGCTTCCCGCAGTGGAACGTCGTAATTTTATCAAGAAAGCTGGCTTCGGCACTTCCGCCGTCGCCGCGACTGCCTTGGCCACACCAGCCCTGGCCCAAGCCATGCCTGAGGTCCGCTGGCGCATGACGTCGAGCTTCCCGAAGTCGCTCGATACGCTTTATGGCGGCACGGAGCTTTTCGCCAAGGCCATGAATGAAATGTCTGATGGCAAGTTCCAGATCCGGACCTTTGCAGCAGGCGAGATTGTCCCGGCCCTGCAGGTCGCTGATGCCGTGCAGAATGGCACGGTGGAATGTGGCCAGACGGCGGCTTATTACTATTTCGGCAAGGACCCGTGCTTTGTGTTTGAAACGGGCCTACCCTTCAGCCTCAATCAGCGCCAATACTATGCCTGGTTGGCCAATGGCGGCGGTCACGAATTGTGCCAGGAATTCTACCGCGCCTACGGCTTCCGGTCCTTCACATTCGGCGGCACAGGCTGCCAGATGGGCGGGTGGTTTCGGAAGGAAATCAACACGCTTGAGGATTTGCGCGGCCTGAAATTCCGCGTGGGCGGCTTTGCCGGCAATATCCTTCGCCGTCTTGGTGTTGTCCCGCAGCAGATCGGCGCGGGCGATATCTACCCCGCCCTTGAACGCGGCACAATTGATGGCGCCGAATGGGTTGGGCCCTATGATGATGAAAAGCTCGGCTTTGCCAAGGTCGCCCGCTTCTATCACTACCCAGGCTGGTGGGAAGGTGCCTCGGTCGGTTCGCTCTATGTGAATGAGCGTTCATGGCAGTCGCTGCCGAAGGTCTATCAGTCCATGATCGAAACGGCGGCTGGCCTGGTTACTTCCTGGATGGTGCCGAAATATGATGCGGTGAACCCTGCCGCGCTCAAGCGTCTGATCGCCTCCGGGACTCAGTTGAAGCCCTTCTCCAGGCCGGTTTTGCAGGCTTGCTTCGACGAATCCTGGAAGTATTACGACGAAGTGGCTGCGGGCAATCCGATGTTCAAGCGCATGCTGGAAAGCATGAAGGCCTTCCGTACCGATGAAGTGGCCTGGTTCCGAGTGGCGGAAGGCACCTTTGACAACTTCCTTGGCGCCATGTCGGCTGCTGGCCGGATGTAAGGCAACCACCCTTGTCCAAGAAATCCGATCAGGTGGCATCACCTGGTCGGATTTTTTTTGCCTATCAATAAAAGAAACCCCCGTGGCTTGCCGCGATGGGGGGAGCCAGAGCAGATCACGTTCAGATGGAAAATCTGAACGTGTGAAGATGCTCGAAAAACAAGGAGCTAGAGCGGGTGGCGTGAACCCATGTGAACGCAACACGCTCTAGGCGCTTACAGAAGCTGCTCCAGTATTGATGCGTTCTGGAGCAAGCAAACCGACCTGATGATGCCATCAGATCGCATAAGATGCCAAAGCTGCTACCTGGGCGCCCCAAAGCTTGGCGGCGGCAGATCATCCTCCTCGGCTGGCGGTGCGATTTCGATCTTTACGGTCGTTGGATCAATACCGCTTGGCTTATCCAGAAAAACGGTAACGGTAATCGGCAAGAAGATCACGATCGCCACCATGATCAGCTGCAGACCCACCCAGGGAATGGCGCCCCAGTAAATATCGGCGGTGCTGATGGATTTTGGGACCACGCTCCGCAGATAGAACAGCGCAAAGCCGAAGGGCGGATGCATGAAGCTGGTTTGCATATTCACACAGAGCATGACGCCAAACCAGATCAGCGCCGCATCCGCGCCCACAACCGGCTCCAGGATCTTCTGGGCCACGGGGGCCAGTATGGGCACGATGATGAAGGCAATTTCGAAGAAATCCAGGAAGAAGGCCAGGAAGAAGATGAACAGATTGACCGCGATGAGGAAGCCCCAAACGCCACCGGGCAGGCTGGTCAGCCCATGTTCTACCCAAAGATTGCCATCCACGCCGGCGAACACGATGGAAAAGCAGGTCGCCCCTACCACGATGAACGCCACCATGGAGGTGATGCGCATGGTGGATCGCATGCCTTGCACGATCAGATCATGCAGAGGCTTATCCTGCCAGGCGCGCCAGCATAGCCAGATAATCGAAAGGAAAAGGGCGGTGAAGCTTATCCGGAAGGGCAGGGTCTTCATGCCGACGGTGAAGCTGAACAGGATGCAAAGGCCAGTCGCCACCAGCCCGACTGTATAGGCAAGTATGTCCTTCTGCGTCATCTTGGTGTTGCGCAGGACGGATAGGATAATGGCGCCCACCGTACCCAGCGCGCCCGCTTCTGTCGGTGTCGCCAACCCCAGCATGATGGTGCCCAGCACCAGGAAGATCAGCACGCCGGCCGGGATGATGCCCCACATGCACTTGATCAGCAGCGGCCGGCCCGTCAGCGTGCGCGGCACCGGCGGCAGATCCTGCGGCCGGATGATGGTCAGGAACCAGGTATAGAGCGCGAAAATCGCGATTTGCAGCAGCGAAGGCCCCCAGGCGCCAAGATACATATCGCCCACGGACCGGCCGAGCTGATCGGCCAACACCACCAGCACGAGCGATGGAGGCACAAGCTGCGTGATGGTGCCCGATGCCGCCAACACCCCTGTCGCGTACCGAATATTGTAATTATAGCGCATCATCACCGGCATGGTGATCAGCGCCATGGCGATGACCTGCGCGGCCACGGTTCCGGTAATGGCGCCCAGGATGAAGCCCACAATGATGACCGAATAACCAAGCCCGCCCTTCATGGGGCCAAAAAGCTGGCCCATGCTTTCCAGCATATCTTCCGCCAGCCCGCATTTCTCCAAGATCGCGCCCATGAGCGTGAAGAAGGGAATCGCCAGCAGCAGGTCATTCGACAGGATACTGCCGAAAATGCGCCCCGGTATCGCTTGCATGAAGTCCAGGGTGAAGAAGCCCTGCGCCATGGAAATCATGCCGAAGAACAGGCCAACAGACGCCAACGAAAAGGCCACCGGAAAGCCAATGATCAAGAATACAATCAGCCCCGCAAACATCAGGGGCGGCATCCACTCCAACGGTATCATTGCACTGGCCTCTCGTAATGGGCTTCAAGATCGGGGATGTCATAGCCGCGCAATGCGGCAACGCGCTTGATGAGTTCCGACAGACCTTGCAAAGCCAGCAGGCCAAAGCCCAGCGGGATCAGGAATTTCACCGGCCAGCGCAGCAAGCCACCGGCATTGCTGGACCATTCATTCACACTGAAGGACTGCATGAAGAAGGGCCAGGAAAGCCAGCCAATCAGGATGCAGGCAGGCAGCAGGAAGACGATAATGCCCGCGATATCCAGCAGTATCTGCCCGCGCCGCGATAGCATCATGTACAGGATATCCACCCGCACATGTTCATTGCGCTTCAGCGTATAGCTGGCGCCAAGCATGACAATGGCGGCATACATATACCATTGCGCTTCAAGCCAGGCGTTGGAGCTTATGTCAAAGCCGTAGCGCATCATGGCGTTGAAGGAACTGACCAGGACGGCGAGCAACACAAGCCAGTCGCAGACCTTGCCGAAATTCTGATTGATCCAGTCGACATAGCGACTGAACGCCAAAAGTGGCGCCATGAAGCGAGTACCCCCTGTTGGAATCCCTGTCCCGCTGGCCGTGCGGGCTTCTTTACTGATTGGAGACAAACTAACGGAGGCTCGTGCAAAAGGAAACCACTTCAAGGAATTATTCGTATGAGAATCGGACAATCCAAGCCCGCTTCGCGCCCGGGCCTTCCTTCGGGGGCATCCGTGCCGCCAAGGAGGGCACCGGCACCCTGGCACAGCCGAGCTACCAGCTTGGGGCGACAGGGACCATAACCGCCCCAACGTCGCGCATTCGATGGGCTTCCACCGCCTAATTGAGCGCCTTTTGCACACCGCCAAGTGTTGCCACTTGGCTCAACGCCCTCACGGGCGGGATGACGCTGCCCAAAGGACAGCGTTATTCCGCCGCCGCCTTTTCCTCTTCTTCTGTGACATCGCCAGAGAGCATCTTCTCGGCCAGCAAGCCGGCCTGGCCGCGAACGCGCTGTTCGATTGAAGCGGCCATCTCAGGATGTTCGCGCAGAAAGTTCTTGGCGTTTTCGCGCCCCTGGCCGATTCGCTGACTGTCGCAGGAGAACCAAGCCCCCGATTTCTCAACGATATTGGCCTTCACGCCAAGATCAATGAGTTCACCAAGCTTGCTGATGCCCTCACCATACATGATGTCGAATTCAACTTCCCGGAAGGGTGGCGCCATCTTGTTCTTCACCACCTTCACGCGGGTATGGTTACCCGTCACCTCATCCCGCTCCTTGATGGCGCCGATGCGGCGGATTTCCATGCGGACCGATGCGTAGAATTTCAGCGCATTGCCGCCCGTGGTGGTTTCCGGGTTGCCGAACATGACCCCGATCTTCAGGCGGATCTGGTTCAGGAAAATCAGCAGCGTATTGGATTTGGCGACCGAGCCCGTGAGCTTGCGGAGCGCCTGCGACATCAGCCGCGCATGCAGCCCGACATGGCTATCGCCCATTTCGCCTTCCAATTCCGCGCGCGGCACCAGGGCGGCCACGGAATCCACCACCAGCACATCCACGGCGCCGGAACGCACCAGCGTATCGGCAATCTCAAGCGCCTGTTCGCCAGCATCGGGCTGGCTGATCAGCAGATTATCCACATCCACGCCAAGCTTCCTGGCATAGCCGGGGTCAAGCGCGTGTTCCGCATCCAAAAAGGCGCAGGTGCCGCCGCGCTTTTGCGCTTCCGCAATCACATGCAAGGCAAGCGTGGTCTTGCCCGAGGATTCCGGACCGTAGATTTCAACAATGCGCCCCTTGGGCAGGCCGCCAATGCCAAGTGCTAGGTCAAGCCCGAGCGAGCCTGAGGATACGACCTCAATATCGCCCTGCTGGGACTGCTTGGCGCCGAGGCGCATGATGGAGCCCTTGCCGAAGGCCCTTTCGATCTGGCTGAGCGCTGCGTCGAGCGCCTTTCCCTTATCCATGCTGCACCCCTGATGCTGGTTAGTGACCCGTGGTAATTTCAACCATAACGCGATTTCTGCCGCAGCTACCACAGCTTATGGTAGGGAGACCAGAAAATTCGTCAGCGCCGCACCACAAGGCCCTGAGACCCCGATTCGGCGCAAGGGAAAGATGCCAAGCAGTCGGGGGTTTGGCAAGAACAAAAATAGAACATTTGCGGCCTGACAAGTCAAAACAATGTCCTGCGGCAGCTATTTCGGCCTCACCCCGCCCGGCGGATTCCCCGGCTGCGGATTACCTCACCCCATTTGGCGAGCTCGCGCGTCCAGTATTCCTGAAACTCCGCCGGGCCATCGCCAATCGGCTCGGTTCCCTGCGTGATCATCTGTTGCCGGAAGGCGGGATCATCCACCGCCGCGCGCACCGCCCCCGCCAGCCGTTCCACCACCACGCTCGGCAAGCCCGCCGGGCCCATCAGCGCCATATCGGTCGAGGAATCAAACCCGGCCACGCCGCTTTCCGCCAGCGTCGGCAATTCCGGCAAAAGCGAGGATCGCGCAGCCGTGCCCACCGCCAGCAATTTCAGCGTGCCGGCAGCGCGATGCGGCAGGGAAGACACCGCATCAATGAAGGACATTTGCGTCTCACCGGCCACTACCGCCTGCATGGAAGGCGCCCCGCCGCGATAGGGCACATGCAACATCTTAAGCCCGGCAATGGCCATCAGCATTTCTGTCGCCAAATGGCTCGATGCGCCAATCCCGGCTGACGAAAAGGAAACCTGTTCCGGCCTGGCCCGCACATAGGCCAGGAATTCCGCGATGTTATTCACCGGCAATCCAGGATGCACGCAAAGCGCCTGCGGCGTGCGCCCGACCAGGCTGATGCCCGTAAAGCCCGCGCGATTATCATAGGGCAGGGGGTCAATCAGATGGGGCGCGATGGCATAGGTGCTATTGGTTGCAAACAGCAGCGTATAACCATCCGCCCGCGCGCGGGCGACAGCGCCGTGCCCAATCGTGCCCGAAGCCCCGGCGCGATTATCCACCACGAATTGCTGGCCGAAAGCCTGGCTGAAACGTTGCGCAAAAAGCCGCGCCATGGTGTCCGATGACCCGCCCGCCACCCAAGGATTGATGATCTGGACCGGTCGCGCGGGCCAAACCTCCTGCGCGGAAGCTGGGCGAAGTGCCGGCGCGGCGAGCAAGCCTGCTAAAACAACGCGGCGTTGGATGGAATGCATGGAAGCC
>Ga0079301_1000675_pt1 | contig 16601 bp, 27 predicted proteins | sample Wag4_2014_7_11_3_FD_74797 | JGI IMG/M metagenome (GOLD analysis project Ga0079301, IMG submission 74797) | Fresh water mixed with fracking chemicals microbial communities from Ohio, USA - Utica-2 Time Series FC 2014_7_11 | ecosystem: Engineered > Industrial production > Chemical products > Input... | reverse complement strand
ATCATTAACTGTTTTAATAGGTATTACAGTTTCAAAGTCCATTACGCATCTACCTTGTAACTCATAGTTCCAAAGAAATAAGTCATCTTCTCTTTTTCATCTGGAACAGAGCCCAATAGTTTGATGCTCTTGCGTGGAGTAAGTTCTTGAACCTGTGATTTTACCCAACGTTTAGCGGCAGAAGCATTAGACCATGCGGTTGTTAAATCAACCAATGTGTCTCCTGTTTCATTTGCTGTTCTAAGTTGGCACAGCCATGCGCCACCCTTTTCTCTGTTCTTTCTTAACTCTACTTTAATAGAGTTGACTGTTTTTCTAGCCATGTGTTATTCCTAACCTAGTTTGATGTTTTCTTCAAAACCTACTTGTTTGAGGTCTCTCAGTATATTTTTTGCGGCTCGCCAATCCCCAAGTGAATTCCCACCAAAGAATACTACCTTATGGGTGTGGGGATTCTCAACACGGATATGTTGTTTACCCCGGGTAACGGTTACCTGTAGCCCTGCTGTTTCCAAAGCAGATACTAATTTTCGTATATGTTTGTCATTTATGGTTCCTTTTGCAAACTCCATAGCTGACATGTATTTCTCCTTTCTTTTATACGGTAGACTGAAGGCGTAAACTCTTAAAGCTCAGAGTTCACGCCTTCAGTTGGAGACCTCCGGAGTGCTACCGGAGGCTTCATCATCATCAAGAATTTCAATCTTGATGATTTTGTGGGATTCTCCTGGACGGGTACAATCGCTCAGTGGAATCCACTCACCTAGGTTTCTGTCATATACCCACAGAGACCAATCGTGATTACCTTTTACGTTTGGGTCGTCAATACGCCACGGGGCAATTTTGACATCAAACGTTATTCGTAAGTGATGCGGTTTCATTTACTTCCCCTTCTCTAGTCGGGAACATATCAAAGATATCTTCATCGGGTTCTAAATACATTCGTATTGTGGACCACGATTCAAAATCTTTGTCTTCTACACATTCACCTCCAATATACATTCTGTAACCTGAAAAGTCACTTCCTGACTCATCAAAGGCGTGATGGATTTTTACTTTGGGGAATTGTTTTGCTAGCATATCAATTGCAAATATGGGCGGAGACCATGCACTATCAAATGCCATATGAACAAAACGTTCATCTGGTGATGTGTATGACTTGTATCCAGGGGCGTTTGTAGCACTGTCTTCAACAACTCGTGCGTCAACATCCCATTTAGTACCCCAGTTGTTCACTTGGAACTCATACCAGTCTTTTGCTCCATACAGACTACTTAAGCGTGCTGCTTCATCTTCATCTCTATTTGGTGAGCTGACTTGTTTTAGTTCTTCAGGAACAGCTATGATCTTTGCTAAAGATAATGCTGTGTTGTTGTCTTTTACTGTCTCAATGAGCATAGATACTTCATCTGTTGGCCCCTTGATTAGTAAAGTATTTTGACACCAATTAGGCATTAGCCTGTCTCCTTTACTTTAGTTGTGCGTAACATGCCGATTGTTTGTGTTGGCCATAGATATGGCAGGTCATCTTCTACCTCAAACAAGTAATGAGTTGGATCTTTACGTTTGAGATTAGATTGATGACTTTTATGGAACTCTTCGTTACCTAACCACCACGGCTCCTCATAAGATTCGGGAGGTAGGTCTCGCATTAGTTCTTTAACTTGGTCATGCACATTATCTTTATAACCTAATGCAGTCCATCTGGCACACATCATTAATGTGTAGACAGCTAAACTACCTTCGTGACCACGCCACATGACTGCAGCAGGGTGATTTCTCCAACCTCTAGTTAGACCCAGGTTGGCTCTCAGTATTTGGAGTGCTTCCACCCTCTGTTTCCCCAGACGTTTCACGTCCAGAGTCCTCGCTACTGCTTGATACGTTGGTAGCGGAAGAAATGTGTTCACCATCTGTTTCTCCAATCTTTGTAATTATAAAGTCTGGTTCAGACTTGTAGCAAACTTCCATTACTTTTACGTGTAGTTCTTCTCTCATCTTAGTGAGCATTTGCCCTGGAAATCCGTTGTTAGCGCATTTCATTAAGATTTGATTAAGAGAATAGTCTGGCGCATGCACTGCTGCATACCCCACATGCTTGTAGAACTCTTCCATATGTTCTGTTTCATATGCAATAGCTCCGGCTACTACAACAAAGGGAATGTCTTCTCCAATCTTTGTTTCAGTTGCCATATCACAAAGGAATGTAATGACCTCTTGCATATCGTAGTATTTAGGCAGTCCAAGCATAAAGTCCCTGACCTGCATATCATTATTTACTGCGAATACAATCTTGTCAAATACTTCACCCTCAGGCATACCATTGCCAATTGATTTACGTATTAACTCACACGCTTCTTTACGTGTTATAGATTCAATCGTCATAGAGAGTTTCCTCTGTTCTTAGAGAAATACCCGTTTCAGTTCTAAGAACTGTAACTCCAGGGAACTCTGCTTCGATTACTGATTTTGTTTCTTCAAACGTAGGATATTTATACATTAACTCTTGTAGTCTATCCATATCAGCTAGGGTCATGCTCATTTGTTTCCTCCTCTAGTCCTAGCATTGGTATTAGGTCTTCCGCTCCGTGCTTAATTAACAGGAGACGGGTAGCAGCTTTATACTTTTCGTATATTGCATCTTCGTATTCTTTCATGGCTTCGTTATCCATATAGATTTCTAACTTTTTGCTCATGCGAATACTCCAGCATCTAGTGAGTTATCAAGAGCCCAATCCTGTGGTTCAGAAATAGGTTCTATAGTTAGGTCAGTAACATTCCCATCTACAAGAACATCAGAAGCGTGCAGTAAAAACATCTGTGCATCTTCGTAGTCGTTAAATGGGCCTATTAATGTTTCAGTTATATTGTCAAACACTACGTACATAATTACCTCCTATCGCATTCTCGAACGCTTTTTGATAGCACTTACTACAACCTGTTTAGCGAAGGGAAGCAGGTCTTTGGCATTAGATATCCTAGAGAATACTTCTGCTTTGTGACGCAACTCTTCTACTTTAAGTTGGTTGCTATCCTCCACGTAATATTTGTATTCTCTATCATCCATAATTAGAGTCATGGCTGTCAAGATACCTCTGCGATTGATGCGTTCAATTAGTTCGTCATTTTTGTTTGTGTTGAACACACCATCGGTTACTATAAACAGCATCTTGTTCTTCTTACGAGACGCCATTAGTAACTGTTCGGCAGCAAGCAACGTTGGATATGGTTCTGTACCACCGCTGCCATAGATAAACTTGTACTCAGTCTTGTGTGCAAGTTCGTTACGGGTATACGCAACCTCGGCAGCATCATCAAATGCATAGACTGTGACGGGGGCGTTGATGTGTTCTAGTGCACGCTTAATAGTCCAGCAAGCAATAGATGCTTTCTGATCGTTACGTCCACTAGACATAGAGCCAGAACGATCGACAAGGATAACTGCTTCAATATCACAGCCATCATCACCTTCATCCCAGCGGTCAAAGGCAGCATCAATTTCACAACCTCTGATTACACGTTGCACATTAAGACGACCGGTAGGTGTCTCACGCTGCCACGTAGGTTCTGAGTCATCACGAAGTCTTTGTAATTCCTTAGCAAACTTACGATAAGAAATTATTGCTTCTTGAGGAACTGTAATTGAGTTGAACTTGCCTTTCTTAGTTACGTCTTCGTGTTTACCATCCCCACCAACGATTACTCGTTGTTTGGTTTTGACATCCGCTTGAACGTCTTTACGGGCTAGCACATCATCAATTGCATTGTTGAGCATATCTTTGATGTCGTTTGGTACTCCACCTAGACTATCTGCATGTCCTTGACCTGCTACTGCAGATGTTGGAGTGTCTACATGTTTCTCTCGTATCTCGAGAGCTTCTTCAACAGATGTAGGTGCTCTATGTTCAGTTGGAGTTGGGTTACCACCATTTGCATCTTCTGGTTTGTTATTGCCATTGGATGGAGTGGTTTGTGTTGGAGACGGTTTAGATTCTTGAACAGGTTGTTTAGGTTTAGGTACATATGTAGATTCTTTTGTACCCATACCCTGTGCTCGTTTAGAATCATTCTCTTGAGCTTTGCCTGGTTCAGGACGTCCTTTAGATGTTGGTGATCGTTCACCACATTTGTTAGGGCCGCCATCCATAGTAGGTAGCATTCCCATAGGAATACATACTTCTTTGTAAAATCGTTCCACTAGTTCTTTTGCTTTTTCATATCCTTGTGGGAATGCAAGCAAACGATACTCGTCAACGATGTCAATGATTGCTGGGATTAGATCAGGGAAGGCAAACTCATCACGGAATGCTTGTCTAATCTCAACAGGTAAGTAACGACGACCACGTATAGTGACATAGTTACCGTTTATATCTTCTGATGCACCTAACCAACGAGCCACTGTGGCTGTAAGGTATGGTGCAATAGATGGATATCTACCAACCAATAGAGTCTCGATACGTTGATCCTCCAAGATATTAAACGCTTGGAAGTATTGATTATCGATAATCCATTTGACTAGTTCTGTGCCTTTGCGAGGCGTATACAGGTGATGGGCCAGCTCGTGATAGTTGAGGCCGTTTACCTGTGTCAATGTTTCCAAATCCATATCTTCAATCTCATTAAGATTGATATAGATTGATGCGCCATCAGACCACGCGGGTGCGGGGCCATCTGGAACAACATTGACTATGACTGGATCACCAGTTAGAACGCGGTCCGCCTGTTCGTACACGCGGCATAATGCGTTTAACCGAACTGCACGTTCTTGTGTTTCTTCGGTTCTGGCTTCTCCGTAATAACTATTTTCATTGAGTTCATCAATGTACATAGTTACGCCAATTTAGCTGCGTATTGTCCGGCCCACGCTTTAAGTTGTTCCTCAGGAGATAACTCTTCAGGAGCTTGTTCAACAACAATTGGGATTTCAATACCGAAATCAGTCTTGATGTTGTGTTCGTGAGTCTGGAATACCAACCTAACGCTTGCTGCTTCGTCAGAGTTAAAGTGAGCAATGAAGTTTTCCACTGCGAACTCGTAACCTAGAGCATCAACAAAGTTGACAAACTCTTGAAGCATATTAGTTGAGATTGGTGTTTCGTATTGACCTTTAGCAGCTTCAACACGTAGTTGTTTAGCAACTACTAACATGCTTTAGATGAAACCAACTTAGCCTCGACCTTGTCATCATAATCCCAAGGGATTTGAATATCAAAGCGATTACGGAAGGCAAAGTTAAGCGGTGTTGTACCAATGTAATCTGGATTCATAGTAGCGAAGATAGTGAGGTCTGGATGAGCCTCAATAGTTTCACCGTGGTGATCCAACAATGTAATGGCACGACGACCATCTAATAGGCCGTAAAGAACAGTGTAGATCTTAGGGCTGATGAAGTTAACCTCGTCGAGCAATAAGACACCGCCATTACGAACCACATCAGTGACAGGACCATCAATCCATGCAAAAGAACCATTACCATCTGATACGAACTTACCAGTCATTTGGCTTGGCTCCATTGAAGCATTGCCTGAAACTGTAGCCATACGCAGACTGCGTTCAGCAGCCCACGCTTCTACAGATGTGGTTTTACCTGGACCTGTTGGGCCGTAGATTAGAATGTTGATGTTTTTGCTGCGAGCATAGTCAAAGATTTCAAAGTCCTGGCGGGACCAGATATCTCTATGCACATAGCGCTTTGCTAATTCAATCCGTGGCACTGATGCCAATGATGCTTTAATCATTGGACCATTTGCAGCAACCATTGGACCATTTTGAGTATTATCGAGTTCAATCTCGAACTTATCCAATACGGCTTGATTTAGTTGCGGTGCGGGTGTTGGCATTGTTTGTGTTGGTGCTGATACTAGCGGAACAGGATTTCCTGGCTGTCTGCGATTGTCAATCACATGCTCTTCAAGCGACTCATCACCGATACTTACAGCTTCATAGATTTCGCATAAGCGTTCTACAAACGGAGTAGTATCTGTGCTGATTGTTGCTTTTGTATGTGCTTGACACGCTTTAGTGCCTAGGACTGGGGAATAACCTTTCTGCGTCATAGCACGTTCATCTGCTGATGTAACATATACAGCAACAGGTGTGCGTGTTAGTTTTTCGTCAGTACCTATCTGTCCAGTGATAGTGTCGAGATCAGTTTCCTCCCACTTATTGTGAGGACCCTTTGTCCCATCAGTATCACGTGAATAGATTCGTACGTTACCATCATGTGGAGTGATAAGAACCTGACGGCGCTTAGCCCCCATGGTTGGTTCGTACGACTCAGTGAATACAGCGATATCCATATCTTTACCCCTTCTTTGGTAATGGAATCGTTTGTCATATTACTATGACATTCCCTAACGATTTGTTAGGGAAACTTAGTCATCGTCGTCCTCTAGGACACGGTTTTCAATGACAGCGGCCATTTCATAGGCAACCTGCTTGTCACGAGGCCATTTAGTAATCAGGTCAAATAAAATGCCATGATTCTCTGCCTTCTCCATAATCAAATGCATTTGCTTACTAATATAATCATAAAATTCTTGTTTCTCAACAGGGGATAAAGAATCAAAGTTAGGCATGTCTTCATCTTCACTATCGTTATCAAAGTTAAACATTTATTTCCCTTCTGTTAGTTGTAGGTTCCCAGAGCAGGTCTCTAAGACCTGCCCTGGGGTATCTACAAGATGTACGCACGAAGGACAAAAGAGGCTGGAAATTTAGCTACTACGGGCTCGCGTCAAGTGAGTTAAGGTACCGCGAAATTGGTTTATCGGACAACAGTTATGTACGTCACGGTCAACCTTATTTCTAACGGCCCACTGTTATTGCTTTCCGGCTTGGGTCAGATCAAGTATTTTGCCGAGTGCTTCTAGTCTTGTAAACGTTGACACACCTCAAGGAGGGGACGCTGGATTGCCACGTAGTGGTCGCAGGCCCGGTCAAGAGGTATGCCAAATTGTTTGTGTTGAGCGGGGATTATTGTCTGCTCTCTAGATACTTGGACTCTGATTCTGCAAGTTGTCCTAAGAGCAATGTTTGATAGAAAGGTCCAGGCATTTGTTTGCTCATGGCTTGAGCAACTGCCCAGATGAATGAAGAAGCTTGTGCAGGAGTATTACGTGCAATAGCCTCTGCTGCAGTCTTAGGATAACCCCAAGAAAATGCAATAGACGCTACATACTCGCTCATTACCTGAACAGACATATCATCTGCTGCGCCACGTAGCCCAGTGCACAGTGCATTTAATACTGCGTCGTGGTCTGTTGCGTCTCGTAATATGTAACCAATAGTTACATCTCTAAAGTGAACATTGGTGTTCATATCTTTTAAGTTAGCTGGAATGTAACCCTGCAAGATTTGAGTAGCCGCTTGTAAAGGCGTGCTTACTAAACCTTGAGTAGGAACATGCTCTCCAGTGTAGTTAACTGTCAAGTTTGACATATGCTGCGATCCTTCTCTCTAGTTCGGTAGGTGCTTGTTTTACTATGTTGCCATCTTTTAACCTGAGCGGGGAACCATCCCAAGCAATTGATATGAGTTTATTACCATAATCAACTTTGCCAGAGCCACTACAGCGATAACATTGTTGACTATTGATAAGTCGATGACTACTGTCTTGTCCATGTGGACACAGGGCGTAATGCCAGTAGGTATTCTTTGCTACTTGTGGATGATCTGAACAAGGGGCGTGGTTTGGACAATATGGTGGTGAACACCATCCGTCCACTAATCCACTACCTTTACATCCTCTACACTTTTGCACTTTTGATGGTGTGCGTAAAGCATCTTGAGTTGTTATGTAGATTTCTCCGTTTCTTTGAACACACTCTTGTAGTTGACCAAAGTGTTTGATATTAAATCTAACACCTTGTGAACGTAATGGGTTCCAAGTGCCACCCCAAGCGGTTGCTACTGCTCTGGGCGCTTGTATTGTCAATGTGCCATCAGCATGAAATAACACGGGGTCAAACCCATACCATTTATCCATGATAGCGATGTCTTTACCTCTATTTTGTACACGAAGTCCACGCATATACATTGGTCGGTCCCATTTCTTACGACCTCCTGCTAGATATGATTTGGCTTCATCATAATTTGATATCCACCACGCACCCATTACTTTGCTTCTACGCTTTCGAATAGTGTGCGATTAGATACATCAAATGTTGTTTCTCTGTTTTGTTCTGTTATTCTGTCTTCGTCGTAATCTTCATCAAACCATACGATACTGATTGGATTACGTCTTGCTGCTTGTGGTGATACAGCAAAGAGTGCCATACCAAGGCCATCTATCATGCCGGTATGGTATGCCCTGCTGTGTTGCGAATCAAGATCGTGTAGATTGAGTTCTTCCTCAACCATCATACGTTCTACTCGCTTTATCAACTTGCGCTTGTTAAGCCACATGTTGGCTCCCTTCTGTATGTTGGGCGGTTTGTTTGTGTTGGGCAGAAGCGCCACCTCCCACGGTAATCCTGACTCTAGCCTCGGCACACGTGGGTTTCCCCGAGGTGTGCTGTCATCAGCAAACGCATTTAGTGTTTAGTGTTTTGAAAAGTTGCACATTGGCGGGAGTAGTTTCTCCTAGAGATACCCGCTAGATCGATCCCATCTCACTCTGAGGACTCAACCGATTTCTATTGGCTAATCATTATGCTCCTGCCCAACGTGCCTATACAGACGGCGAAATCTGTATAGGCTCCACTACATTTGTATACCGCATAGTGGTGCGGTCTTACGAAGGGCTAAGACTTCATAGCTGAGCAGTATGCCCTAGCCGTGCAAGATTAATCTTTAAAGAAAGACTTTGAATACAATTCGTCCATTTGTGTGCGTTTGTATCCGGTTTGTTTACGCTCATAGATACGGTATGACTGAGCGTCATAATATCTGTTGCGCCATACATATGCGTAGGTTGTTATGCCTATTGAATAAAACAATAAGAACAGGAATAGCCACGATTGACTAGGCGTCATTGGCAACACTTACTGTTTCCTTTCTTACTTTGCCTGTCTTCCAGTGTGGGATATTTGGGTGGTCAGCACGACCTCCTCCTGCTTTCCAGGCTTCACGCTTTTCATGGTTGCTTGCACTGCGACCGTTAATACGACCTGGTCTAGACTCAAACTTGGATTTAACTCCATCTGGTCCAGGATTCTTTTTCCATGCTTTGCCATTAGGGCGGCTATCATTTCTTGAACCGCCTGATTTCTTCCCTGCCATTGAAGGCTCCTTTCGGGGGTGTGTGTGTTTGTGTTGGTTAAGGACATTGGCATAGTCCTTGTGTGCACTTCCAATTTAGAAGTGCTTCTGATTCTGTGTATCCGTTGAGCATCTCAATAGCAATAAATAAATCTTTCTTGAGATCCTCAATTGTTGGGGAAATGCTTTTTGATGTATTCGTCTTGCTTTCTTTTTTGTTCGTCAAACCATGCTGTTGTCCAGCCATTGCAATACTCCTCGTCTGTGCTTGGGTGTCCGTGTTCAGCAATTTGGGGAACATTTGCCCATTTAACAAACTCATGGGCACACTTGTGGCATAGAAGTAGTTTGTAATCATCATCATCAAATACATTATCGATGAAGTTCATATAACCACCATCTAGATTTACATACAAAACAACAGGTATATCAGAGTCCATTGATTCGGGCTTGAATACCTGTGGTGCTTGGCACCGGGTGCATTCTATGATTGTGATAAGGGTCTTAGCCATATCACTCCCTTCTGTAGTAGTGATGAGCAGTTTAGCCTTCACATGCTCAGGTGAGACGCAGATATACCCCGTTGCTCGGGTCGTGTTTTACCTCAGGTCTCGTCAGACCAACCACAGCACTTTCCCACCCATAGGCGTGTGTAACATTTAAGTAGAAAGCGTCTACACCTACACCGTTGCGCCCGGGAGCGCAGAGGGCATGGCTGTTATCCATTGTGGGATTACCTTGGTCGTTACTGTGTATCCCCTTCTCGAGGAATATTATTTACGCAACCAGTTCTTGATAGCGGAGAGCATAACTAATGTAATACAGATAATTACTATTGCTTCTTGCTCAAACTCAAAATACATCTACAACACCTCCAATGCCATTTGATACATAGAGGCGGGAACATGCTCATCATCTGAGAGGTTCAACACCTGTATTGCTTGATAGACAGACTGATAGAGAGAGGGTGAGACATATCTATACCCCCACTTTTCAGATAAGAACTTTGGCGTTTCTGGACCTTCAGGTTGTTCTGGTCTAGGTCCTACAATTTTCTCTAGTTCATCAATAGTATATGTGATGTCAAGAGATGCAGTCCATCGTTCCATTCTGTTCCAAGATCTAGCATAAGCATCTCGTCCGTGATACTCAATCTCAGGCGTTGCATCTTCCCAACGCTTGAGTAAGTATTGCTTTATGTCTTCTTTCCATTGTTGCACTAACTCATCGTATTCATCGCATTCTGCACGATACTTAACGAGTAGCGCCTCATACTTTTCTTTCTCTTTAGTCATTACAGCGTAGCGTTCCTCGAGTTGTTCGAGCAAATCTACGCGTCTAACCTTGAGAGTATTGAGCTTTGCTGTCATATAAAAATAAGGCGGGAGGCTATTTACCTCCCACCTTATCCCCTTTCTCTAAGGTATCTACCTCGACTTGAGATAGATAGAAGGCACACTGAATTACTGGAGGAATTGCGGGAGACTCACAACTACAGCCCCTCTTGCATCACAGGACTACATACATAGTCTATGTCGCGTCTATGACTATGCCCCTGTTCTTACTTGGATAGGAAACTATCTCAGCGCCTGTGCCTCGACACCCAAGTCCGTACTGTTTCGCTTCTTCACGCCTTCTCTACCTTCATAGTTCCACCCCAGTAGATATCTCGTTCTCGGTGCAATCAACAGCCTATTCAGTGTGCCCTCTGTCCATCTCAAACTTCGCGGGGAATTTTGGGGGTATTACTGCCTACCAGATGACTTACCCTCTAATAGATGGGGGGAGTCTGCCTCTACATAGGTAAAGCCTTGCTTAGGAACTAGGATAAGACGATACTGCTCTTGTCTGCTCCGTAGTTCATGGGCACAGATAGGGTTGAAGCAATAGTGATAGCCTGCTTCCCATCTGGCTTGTAGCACAGGCTGTCCGCAATGGATACAAGCCAAAGCATTATCTAATGCTTCTAGACAAGGCTCTGAATCACAACATTGACAGTTCATGGCTATCCTTTCTTATACTCTCAGATAGAGAGTGAGAGACACATAGGTGTTGTGGGGATCTGAGAATAACACTAGCAACTCCTACGAACTGAGACCATACGATTACGCTAGAAACAACCTTTCCATACCTATGTGCCTTCCACCAACTATCTGATAACAGAGCCCCACCCTAGTGCTAGACCTGGTGTGTCTCTCAATGCTCATAGTTATGTAATTAGCAGTAGCCAATTAACTATGATGAGAGATAGCTCACATTGTGAGATGAGAAAGCCCTAGCCTGAACATTTTGAAGGGGACAGGCTAGGGCTTCTCGATAGACAGAAGACACGACAACAGCAAACCTACTCGGGGGAGATAACTGGTTCCCTATGGCTACGAACCAATAGGGCTTTATCCACTCCCCATCTACGCCCATAGATAGACTATGGACATAGAAAGGAAGTGGGCGGGGGTTTCCCCCCACCCACTAACTATCTACTTACTAAGCAGATACCTTCTCTTGGACTAACTGGAACGACAAGAGTCGTTGTGCGGAAGCAATAAGGTCTTCCAACTCTTGACGAGCCTTTGGTGTCTTTACCATAGACACCTTTTGTAGGGACTTGATGGCTGTGGCAATGTTTGCCTCAGCATCTAGACCGAACTTGGCTTTCTCTGCTGTGGCAAATGCTACCTGAGTAGCAATGTCTGACTCCAGCGCATTTATTTGGGTGAAGAAGTCATCTTTATCGTAGTCAAGAATTGACTCAATAACTTCATACTTCTTAGCGATTACATCACGCATAGCATAGACATTTTCTGGTGTCGTGCCGTAGCGGTATGAGATGAAACCCCCGAACAATACGAGAGCCTTAGCAGAGTCCAACTTCTCACCACTCTGGTAGAAGTTAGATGGGACAAGCGTCTTATCGGCGCTGAAGTGCTTGCTCGCTTGCTTGATGGACTCAACAGAGCCACCCTTGCCACGAGTCGCAAGTAGCGCGGATAGGTTTTCGCGTGCTGACATTTTCTTGCTTTCTACTGCTGGGAGACAGGGCTACCCAATACAGCGTGCGCCTATTGGGAGTCGCACCCAATAGACGCTGCGAGAAAGTCTGCTGTTGTTATTACCTTGAACCTTTGGTGTCTGCCACCCTTGCCCCTCTATCTTAGTTTTCCGTTTTCTCCCAATTTGTCCGTTTTGTCCGTTTTGACCCCCTATGCCTTAATTGTCCGTTTTGTCCAAGTTCGGCCAGGTGAGACAGATTGTTGAGGTTATTTACATATAGGCAGTAGCCTAAAAATTTTGGGGGACTTGGGGGATTCTAGGCAGTAGCCGGGAGATACACTACCTACATGCCAAGAGGTTTTGATAATCCTAATTACTACCGTAGACGAGAGCAATCTGAAGCTCAGGCGGGAGATGTCAAACTCAATGTCATAGAGGCTGCTAAGGACAAGCTAGCGCCTGTAGACATGGCTCCAGTGAGCACGCCAGAGGGACGGGAAGCTAGAGCCTCTTCTATGAGCTCTACTAATCCATGTGGCCCTGGGTACGAGTACATTACAGCGCCTACATCTGGCAAGACAGATGCTTTAGGCCGTCCGCGCCCTAGAGCCTACTTTGCCTGCTACTCAATAGATAAAGAGATGGAAGTCCTCGTTATAGGCATGAGAGACACCATTGATAAAGACAACACCATGATCCAGTACGATGGAGTAGACCCGGTTCTATGGGATATCCTCAAGAATTCAGACTCCACCGGCGATTTCATCAATTTATACCTAGATGGAGCACCTTGGAGTCGAGTTTCATACTCAAACCTCCCCCGCAAAAGGCCTGATGAGTTTCAGTATGGGATTGGTAGGTAGTACGATAGTATTACGGTATCTACTGAAGGGCTCCCATGACAACGCTTGCTGCAATTCAAGGTGATGGCTGGTCCGTTATTGGTTGTGATTCCCGCGCCTCTGACGAAGATGGTCGCTATATGGAGCTTGCCACATCTAAGATAATTAATAATAACGGTGTACTGATAGCTGTCTCCGGCGCTTCTAGAGGTGGAAACATTACACAATTTGGATGGAAACCTCCAAAGCCAGGTGCAACTGCTGATTTAGATACATTTATGACTAAAAAGTTTATTCCTTCAATGCGTAAAGCTTTCCAGGATGCAGGCTTTGAAGGTAAAGAAGATGGCGATGCAGCATGGCAAGACTCTAACTTGCTTGTATCTGTTAGAGGAATCATCTACCCGATCTTTAATGACTACTCTTGGGATAGAGAAGCCCGCCGCGTTTACTATGCTGGCAGTGGTGGAGACTTAGCACTAGGTGCTCTAGAGGCTATGAACTATGACCGTATAACTACACCCGAGGCCGCCGAAAAGGTTTTGAAGAAGGCGATTGCAATTGCTATCAAGCACGATATATATTCTGGTGGGGAAATCCATACATACATACAAGAGGCCTAATTTCTGTCATCATTTGTGAGTTCGAACGAACAAATCACATTGATCAGTGAGGAAACCTAATGTCAAGTTACAACCTACCCGCAGCCGTGGGGTCACCAAGTGGTACTGGAGCAGAATCCATTACTATTGGAGATACCGCGACTACACAGAACAACAACGGTAACTATACCGATTCAGCAGGAAATCTAAGAGTAGATTTTGTTTGGGGAAATTTCCCTAAGCAACCAAATGATGAGCGTGCTGATGGAACTCCAACAGCTACTGAGTCATATGATGCTTCAGGAAACAAATCTTGGACCTCTAAGTCCACAATTGCAAGTGCACGTCTTAACCAAGCACTAAGCGATCACGCAGCTATTGAAGCTGAGTGGGCTAACTTCCCTTCATTCGTAGAGGCAGCAGGTAACTATAAAGTTACAGCAGCTTCAGGTGACGGAACAACTGTTACATACACATCACAAAATAATCTTTCAGCTGGCGATGTTGTAAACATCACCGGTCTTACAGCATCTGCTTACAATCTTTCAAGCGCAACTGTTGCTACAGCTAATAAGCTTAAGTTCACAGTAACTAACGCAGCAAACGCTGGAGAAATTACAGGCCAGTGGTATGGCAAGGTAGAATCAACAACTGCTGCTTCAGCAGCTGATGGTGCTGGACTTGGATACATCAACGTACCTAACGTTGTTGGACTTACTACAGCTTCTGCTCTTGATGCTCTTAAGGATGCAGGTTACGAAGCAGCTAACATCACAACATCTTCTGCAGTAACCCCAGCAATTAGTAACGTAGCTCTAACTTCAAACGTTGCTACAATTACAGCTAACGCCCATGGCTACGCCACAGGTCAGTCAGTTGTTATTGCTGGCCTAACCAATACAGTCCTAAATGGTACATATACCATTACAGGCGCTGCAACTAACACCTTCACATTTGCTAAGACCAACGATGACATCGTCTCAGTAGCAGATACAGGTACTGCAAAGGTTATGGCTAAGGCTGGAACTGTCAAGACTCAGTCAACAGCAGCAGGAACAGGTTCAGTTGCTACAACTGCAACCATTACAATTGCACCTTATTTCGCTTCATAATATCGCCTTACAACTTAATAGCGCAAAGGCCGGGAATCCCCCGGCCTTTGGCATTTATGTAACGCACAATAGTGGGAGTATTTAGTCATGGCCAAAGAAAAGAAGCAGTTCAAGGTTGGAAATCACAAGCACCACAGAACAGTGGGTCGCTTGGGTGGTGGCTACGCTGTAGGTGGTATTCCTTGGTTTCAACTTTATTACGGTGGCTATGGTTACTACGGAGGACATTTCGGAGGTATGGGTACAGGAAATAACAATAACTCAGGACAGGAGTCTGGTAATGGAACAGGTGATGTATCCGGATCAGGAGGAGATGCAGCTGGCGACGGTGGGGGTTCGGGAGCAATGTGATAAGTGCTCTGCTAGGGCACAATTTGGCGCTTTTTTCTCTAAAGGCGTCTTAACCTTCTGTGCTCACCACTATAACGAACAAGCAGATGCGCTTACAAAGTCAGGCGCAGTAGTTAAAATGATATTAATCTAACAAGGAACGGATCCTTATTATGCCAGCACCACAGAACAACCAAGGTTTTGTAGCCCCTCAGAGTGGCGGAACCGGTAATTGGTTAGGAAAATTATTTGGCGGCATCGGAGATGCTCGTCGCTCACAGAATGAAGCACAACTTAAATTAAACCTGCATACGCTTATGGGCGATGTAGATATGGAAAATTTTAAAACAAGAACAGCGTGGCAAACAGGATCTAAAGATTGGCTTGATGAGCAGGTATTTGATCGTAGCGGTAGAGAAATAACTCGTGGACTTGAAGTAGCTCCGGCAATGGGAAAAGTTGGTTTAAAAGGTTTTGATACTGCCGGAAGACCTGACATGCAAGCAACTGGTCAGAAACCAAAACAGGCAGTAGGTGCTGACACTACAGATGCAACAGTAGAAACTAAACCTACTAGTAAAACGCCACCAGCAGATCGTGCAGAAAATCCTGGACGTAAAGCTCGAGCACGCAACGCAACTCTTAAGGATACTATGGCAGCTTTATCTGCTGGAAAGATTGATAAAGAACAAGCAGCAGAAATGAGCCCAACTTATGCTCGTAATTTAGGTAAGAAAACTGCTGCAGAGAGTGTTACTAATCCAGACTCCCCAGCTACTCCTGCAAAAGTTCGTACTCCTCGTAAACCTAAAGCTGGTGCATAATGCCTAAAAAGAAAAAACCAAATATTGGAAAGATTGTTGCTACCGGCAAAAAGATTAAAAAGGAACGTCTTGAAAAAAGAAAATCAGATATTGTTTCTGCTCAAGCAGCCACAGCAGAAGAACTAAAGACTACGCCTAGAAAACCTGTTGCAAAGAAAGCAGCATCCCCAGCTCCTAAGAAAGCTGCTAAGAAAGCACCGGCTCCAGGAAGTAGAATAAGTGAATTTGATCAACTTAAATCTACTCTTAAAGCAGATGCTCCAGAAAAAGTACAAGAACCTGGTCGTCCCGGAGCAGCTGAGTTTTCTAGCGAAGGTGCACGTCGAGCAAATATGAAAGCTGCTGCAGAAAGAGCAGCAAATCCAGAAGCTCGTTATGATCTTAGTGAAGTGCCTGTTTCACCAAAACCAGAAGATGTAAAAGCAGTAAGCGCTGCTAAAGAAGATCCGAAGTTAACTCCAAAACCAACTATGGAAGCCTTGCCTACTGAAGCTGAACTATCACTTCAACGTAGACGTAATGCCCCTTTGGCTAGACCACAAAAGTCTGGAATTTTAACTGGCGGTACTCCAGAACGTTACACCCCTCCTACAACAGATCCATCGAATGATCGTACTCGTCTAAGTCGTGGTATGGGTATTGCTGGAGAAGAAAAGGGAATAGTTTCCCATGCAATTAACTTATTAAATAGAGATAACG
>Ga0079301_1000674_pt1 | contig 16625 bp, 11 predicted proteins | sample Wag4_2014_7_11_3_FD_74797 | JGI IMG/M metagenome (GOLD analysis project Ga0079301, IMG submission 74797) | Fresh water mixed with fracking chemicals microbial communities from Ohio, USA - Utica-2 Time Series FC 2014_7_11 | ecosystem: Engineered > Industrial production > Chemical products > Input... | reverse complement strand
GCCCACGGGCGCGACGCATGCGCTCCGGTCCAGGCGCGACCATCCAGCACGACCGACACGGTCGAGGCGTCCGTCGCCTCGGGGGGGACCATGCTCGCCAGCGCGGCGATCGCCCAGGCCTGCTCGAGGGTCGACAGCCAGGTCGCCTCCCGAAAGGCCTGCGTCAGCCGTTCCGCTGCCGACCGCGCCACGGCGGAACCGGGGCGGACATGTTCGAGGGCCCAGATCACGCGGGCCGTCGTCTCGCGCTCGGAGCCATCGAGCAGGCCATCGCGCCGGGAGCGCGTCCAGGCCAGGAGGTGGTCCTGATGGCGGGCGCGCGTCTCGAGGGCCTCGCGGTCGCGTGTCACGCTCGGTCGGGCGAGCATCCGCCAGGCGAGCCCCGCATCCGTCAGGTGGTCCACCGGGTCGGCCAGCCAGGGCGAACCGTCCAGCTGGTCAACCGCCCCGCTCATCGCGAGCGTGGCCGCCAGCCTCGCGCGGGCATCCGGCCCCGCCCCGCGGAGCATCAGGTGACGGCCCGGCAGGTCCGGTCCCGTGCCCGGGACGTGGTCCAGCCACCACCGGATCCCGCGCGCGAAGACCTCCGGATCCACGCGGAGGCCGTGCGCATGCGCCACGAGCAGGCCCTCGCAGACGATCGCCGTGTGCTCGAGATCGCTCGGATCCCCGGGAAACCAGCCCCAGCCGCCATCCGCATGCTGCATCGCCAGGAGCCGATCGAGCAACTCGCGCCGCAGATCCTCCCGCGCCGGCAGCCCGAGGGCGTGGCGTCCCACCACGGTGCCCACGAGCTTGCTCGTCGTCTGTTCCGAGCAGCCGAACGGGTAACGTTCCAGTTCGCCGAGCAGGGTCGTCACGGTGCTCCGGATGCCGGTGCCGGTCTGGACTTCCAGCCAGCTGGCTCCGGGTTCCGTGCCCGGCGGGAACGAGCAGGTGGCGACCCAGACACGTCCGGTCGAGACCTCGCCCGCCCGGAACGGTCCCACCGTCACCTCCCCCAGCGGGTACACGGGAAACTGCGTCTCCAGGCCGTCGCGGGCGCTTCCGGAAACCGCGGCGAGCGCCACCGAGGCGGTTCCTGCCGCCGTGGCCTCGGCGGTGAAGCCCACCCGGCTCGCACCGCCTGCAACCAGTCGCACGCTCGCCGGGGGAGCCGTGAGGATCCGGAGCCCCTGGAACCAGCTCGTGACGCGGGCCACCAGCGGGCGGGGGGAGAGGTCGTGCACGAGTCCTGCGAGGTCGAGGCGATCGCCCACCGTCATGCTCCGTGGCAGGGCCAGCCGGACCACCAGGTCCCGGGTGGCCAGGAAGCGTTCCCGCACCGTCCCCGCTCGCGTGTCGCGGCTGATGCCCCGGGCCGTGACGATCCAGGTCGTCAGGTTCTCGGGCAGGGTGAAGTGGACCCGGGCCGTCCCCTGCCCGTCTGTCCGGACGACCGGGAGCCAGGCCGCGGTGTCGCGCAGGTTGCGTCGGACGGCCGCGGCCGCCAGGTCCTTGCCCGGCCCGGCCGAGTAGTCCTCGGCGAAGGACCAGACCGTCAGGATCTCGCTGCCCCGCGGGCCGTGGAACACCTCCCGGGGGTCGCGAGTCGGGTCGTGGGCGAGCTGGTAGATCGCCTCGTCGACCACGCCCACCGAGACATCCGCCGGCACGGGGCGACCGGCCGGGTCCCGGGTGCGCACGGTGAGTCCGACCTCGGCTCCAGGTTCGACGATGGGTCGATCGGGCAAGACCTCGATCCGGAGGTCATGGTCCTCCGCGACGCGCAGCCGGGCCGAGGCGGTATGCAACGTCGTGCCCTCGACGCCCTGCACGACGACGTCCACGTCGGGGCCCCATGCCGCTTGTACGGGAAGCTCCAGGACGTGTCGGGACCGTCCGGCAGGCAGCACGTGCGTCTCGTACATCTCCCGTCCCTCGACCACGAGCAGGAGGTCCAGGCCGGCATCGGGCGATTCCACGAGCACCCGGGCCTTTTCCCCGGGGCGGTAGCGTTCGCGGTCGAGGTGGACCTGGGGTGGTCGAGCCGGCCCGGCCCCCCGGGCCCAGTCTTCCGAGGTGAGCCAGATCGACGCCCGCTCCTGGAGAAGACGCCCTCCACGGTCGTGAACGGCAATTCGCAGCTGCAGCGTGCCCTCGCGGGTCCGTCCCGTCGGAAGGTCCAGCCGGGCCCGCCCTTCCGCGTCCGTGCGGAACGGGCGCCGCTCGAGGACGCGTACCTGCTCGTTCCAGCGATCCTCTTCTGGCAGCCAGACCGATTCGACGGCTTCCAGGATGGCCTCCCCGCCGTGCGCCAGACCGCTGCCCTCCGGGGTCCGGATCGTCACGGTGGCTCCCAGGGGGGCGCCGGGTTCCAGGATGTCCCGGTCCAGCTGGCAGGCGACGTCGAGATCCCCGCGCCGGACGGTCAGGGTGGCCTGCCCCTTGACGACCTGGCGGGCCAGGTCCGTCGCCTCGACCTCGATCGTCCAGAGTTCGTCCCGGTCGAGCGCTTCCGTGGGGATCAGCAGGCGGGCCTTCCCCCCGGAGTCCGTGGTGCCGGTGTCGGCCCCGACGAGGCGCTCGAAGCCGAGCTCCTCGTCGCTCCACATGCTCCAGGCGGCGGGGGTGGCCGGTCGGGCCAGGATCCGGTAGTGGAAGGGAGCGTCCGGAACCGGGCCCCCGAACAGGTAGCTGAGCGCGAGGTCGCAGGTCGCGACCCGGGCGGGCAGGAGAGTCGTGGCCTCGGGCACGAGCTCGATCCGGAACTCGGGCTTGCGGTAGGCCTGCACCGAGAGGGGCAGGGCCTCGGTCGTGCCCTGCCATTCGGCCACGAGCCGGTGGTCGCCCAGCGGTGTCGTGGCGGGCAGTTCGAACGTCCCGTGGAACGCTCCCCAGTCGTCGAAGCGTCCTTCCGCGCGCTCCACCTCCCGGTCCCGGGCATCGACGAGCGTCACGCGCACGGCCTCACCTGCGGGCAGCCCCGGGTCGTCCTTCCGGGGACTCCGGGCCGTGACCTTCCAGCCCACCGGATGTCCCGGTCGGTACAGGGGGCGGTCCGTCGTCAGGAACAGCTGGTGCCGCTCCGCGGGACGAGGTGGATTCACGGTCACGTGCGCGGGGGATCCGTCCATGACGGCCGCCAGGCGAAAGGGCGCGCCTGGCGCGACGGGCCACGTCGCGAGCCCGTCCGGGCCGGTCGCGAAGGCGGGCGGGGCCGGATTCTGACCCGTCACCGTGAGCGGCAGGCCCGGCACGAGGCGATGCGCGAGCAGGTCGAAGGCCGCCACCAGGACCCGTTCCGGGCTGACCTTGGCGACGAGTCCCAGCCGCGTGACCTCGAACCACAGGCCGTCCGAGAGCGGAGCCTCGGGTCTTCTCATGCCGGGTTCGGCCGTCCCGGCGATCGCCAGGTGATACATGCCGGGGGCGAGTTCGCGGGCGAGTTCCAGCGTCCGGTAGAAGCCATCCTCGTCACCCGGACGCGGTCTGACGTTCAGGTGCCAGTCCCGGACCGGGCTCCAGGCCGGGCTGCCCGGGGTGAAGGCGAACCGGTCCAGTTCGGAAGCCCGCTCGAGCAGCCGGGACCATCGGGGGCCCTCGAGCCGGCGCAGCACCAGGTGCATGTCGGCGATCAGGGCCCCCGTGACCTCCAGCCGGACGGGGCTCCCGGGCAGGAAGGTCCGGGTGTGGTGGCGTAGCCCGAGCGCCGGGGATCGTTCGGCGAGGGAGAAGTCGACATCCCGGAGTGTCCGGCTCTCGATGACCTCCACGGACGTGTTCAGCCACTGGCTCTCGTGCCCGCGGGCGCGACAGGACCCGTACCACTCGCCTGCGGGGATCCCCTCGATCCGGTAGGTGCCGTCCAGCGCGCTGACGGCCTCCCGCACCACGTTGCCGGAGTTCAGGCGGATCCGGGCTCCGGTGAGCGGATGCCCCTCCGTATCCCGGATGTGACCGGTGATCGTCCCCGAGGGCGGCTCGATGGCGAGCACCGCGAGACCCGTGATGAGGGCCAGCCCCCAGAGCATGACGAACCAGGCGATCCGGGACACGGGCTCACTCCTCTCGGGCGATCCAGGCCGTGAAGGCCTGGAACTCGGCCTGCCGGGCACGGGACTGACCCAGCTTCTCGCGAACCATGCGGTGGGCCTGGTGGCGGGTCCTGGCCTCGCCCGGCAAGATCAGGCCCGTCCGACCGGGAGTCGTCCGCACGAGGCCCGTCCGGGAGGGCGCGAAGGCATGCGGGTTCTCCATCGGGCCGACGGCCCCCGGGAGCGTGACCTGGATCCGTACCGCGGGCCACTCTCCGGACCGGAGGGGGGGGTGCCGCCGGTCCCGCGTGAGCGTGGCGATCGCCGTCTCGGCGATCTCGTCGGCCCGGGAGCGCTCCTCGCCCTGGAGTCGGCCCCAGCAGGCCCGGGTCTTGCCCGCGATCGTGTACGTGACGAAGGCGCCGCCGGGCTCGCGCAGCCAGGCGGGCAGATCCGCCGGGTCGGGGTGCCAGTGAGCTCCGTCCTCCAGGTGGCGCTCGACGGCCGTGCGCGCGATCTCGAGCACGAGCTCCCGGTCGTGCCTGGCCAGGCCCTCCCGGGACAGCCGGGTCCCGGGCAGGTACGCCTCCAGGATCGCCCGCCAGCTCTCCCCGTTCCGGGCCCTGCGGATCGCGCCGGTCTGGCAGAGTCCCAGGCCGTGCCCTCGGCCGCGTCCGCGGATGACCCAGCCCGTCCCGGTGGCGGTCAGCTCGAACCGGGTGCTCGGCCAGGCCCCCCGGCCGATGGTCCGGCCCACCGCCTCCGTGAACCGCGAGACGGACATGACCGTTCCGTCCACCTCGAGGCTCGAGACCCAGCCCGCGGGATCTCGGTCCCGGATGCTCAGGTTCTGCATACCGGGCTTGCCGAGCGCCCGACCGAGCGAGGCCCGGGAGAGATGCCGCTCCCACGTGTCCGAACGGCAACCCGGGTCGGGCACGCCCGGGCTCACGGCCAGGATGCCTGCGCCTGCGCCGGTCGTCGCCGTGTGGCCTCCGCAGGAGGCGTGACACCAGGGCGTGGGCGGGTACCCGGCTCCGCCCAGGACCCAGCCGGCCGAGCGGGCCACCGCCCGCCGGGCTCCGGCCTCCGGCGCGCCGGCATAGACCATGCAGTGGGCCAGGTCGCAGGGGATCCCGTCCGGATGAGCCGCCCCGTGACGGACGAGCGTGCGGGCCAGGACCGCCTGCGCCGCCAGGGCCTCGGGTGGGGCGCCCGGCCCCAGTTCCGAGCGGGCCACCGCGGCGGCGTAGGTCTCGAGCGACACCCGGTTCTCGAGGTGCAGCGTATCGCCGCGGGCCGTGACCCGGAGACTCCCTGGATAGAGCCGCCAGGTACCGCGGGCGAGCCGGATGCGGAAGCCTCCCTCCGGGGTTTCCCAGACCGCCGTCGGGGCACCGGAGCCGTCCAGGACCCTTCCCGCGCGCGCCCGGAGCGCGGTGCGACCGGTCCCGTGGGCTTCCACCAGGACCGCAGCGGAAAGCCGGCCCTCGAGGAGGTGCACCGCCACGGTCGCGGCCTCGGCGAACATCCGGCGGACCTCAGGGGCGATCCGCCCGGAACACCGCCCCGGCTGCGGGGGCGGCGCCGGCGAAGCCCGTGGCACCGGGGATCCGGATCACGACCACCAGTCGCTCCGAGTAGCCCGCGAACCAGCCGTCGCGGCGCAGACGATCCCCCGGCACCTCGACGGTGCCGGTCTTTCCCCGGATGTCCGCTCCCGGGATGCGGGCCAGGCGCCCCGTTCCCTCCTGCACGGCCCGGGCGAGCGCCGGCTGCCAGGGCCCCGGTTCGGCGGCGAGACGGCGCACGAAGCGGGCCACGTGCTCCGAGTCGGCGCGGACCCGCGGGTCTTCCCCGGTCGCGAGTCGGCCGAGGGTTCCGGGAGGCCGCCCGGCGAGCGCCGTCACCGGGGGGATGTCGAACCCGGCATCCTCGAAGGCCCCGACCAGGGCCTGCGGACCGAGGCGTTCGCCGGCAGCCGCGAGGGGGACGCGACACGAGTGGGCCAGGGCCCCGGCCAGATCGATCCGTCCGTGGGCGCGCCAGCAGGGCGCTCCCGGGCACGTCCAGGTGGCCGACCAGGCTCCGGGCCAGGACCGGGTGATGGCCCTGGCCGTCACGAGCTTGGCCAGGGAACCGACGGGGTGAACCGTCCACGCCGTCCCCGGCCAGATCCGGGCGATGAGGTGCCCCGAGCCGCGGTCCACGGCCAGCACCTCGCCGCCGTGACCCTCCAGGGCGCGCCGGGCTGCCGCCTCCAGGCGCGCCGTCCGGCGTTCGAGCGCCGCGTCGGGGGAAGGGCCGGGTGGCAGGGCCAGGACGGGGGACATCAGCGCGAGGCCCTGTCCGGCCAGAGGGTGCCCGCGGCCAGCAGGCCCATCAGGCCGACCCAGACGACCAGGCGCGGGAGGCGCGGGACGTCCCGCATGGCCAGCAGCCATGGCGCGCTCCACAGGGCGATCGCCCCGAACAGCGTCGCGAATGCCCCCAGGGCGCGGCCGTGCCGGGTCGGCAGGCCGCCGAGCCCGAGGACCAGGGTGCCGGCCAGGATTCCCGCCATGCACGCCGCGAGCGCCTCGCCGTGAAACAGGAGGCCCGTCGTCGGCGCCAGCAGGACCAGCAAGGGGAGCCACCGGACCCGGCGCGTCTCGGGCCGGGTCATCGTCCAGGTGAGGGCCAGGCCGGCCACGAGGCTGGCAAAGGCATACGGGTGCGTCAGGTCGATCCCGCTCGCGTGCAGGTAGGTGCGATCCACCAGGATCTGGACGGTCTCGCGCAGGGCCAGGGCCCCGGCCGAGAGCGCCACCCAGTAGGCGGCTCGACCCGGGCGGGGCCTCGAGAGCCCCGTGGCGGCAGCCGTCAGCGCGAGCCCGGGCATCCCGAGCAGGCGCGTCACGAGGAAGGCCGTACCCCCGACCGCGAGCAGCGGGGCCCAGCGGGTCAGCCCCGACGTCCCCGGGGCCCTGGCGAGTAGCCCCAGCATCGCCGCGAGCAGGACTCCCAGGGTGGGCGTCAGCCAGCCGGCGGGGGGCAGGCTCAGGAGCCACAGGCCGGGCGGGATGGTGGCCAGCGCGACCATCGGCACGAGCAGGAGGGGCGCGAGGCCACCGGTCAGGCGCGCCACGAGGACCCGCATCGTCACGACGAGGCCGCCGGCCGCGAGGGCCCAGAGGCCCGCACCCGAGAGCGCCCGGTCGGCCCAGATGGCTGCCAGCGCGAGGGCCGAGGTGGCGCTCGCCGCCTGCGCGACCTCGTCCAGGCGCGCGGCACGCCCGAGCCAGGCGAGGACGGCCATGCCCGAGACCCCCGCGACCAGCCCCAGGTGGGCGTAGGACGTCACCAGGGGGGTAGGGCCCACGAGGGAGGCCAGCGTGGCGATCGCCAGCGTGCCGCCCGTGGTCCGGATGGCCGGAATCCGCCAGGCACAGCCGTATCCCAGGCCCAGGCCGGCCACCAGGCCGGCCAGCGCCGCCCAGCTCCGCTCGCCGGACGGCACGATCGCGAGGGCCATGACCCCGAGCGTGAACGCGAGAGTGAGCACCCCTCCTCGAGGCAGCGGCCCTCCCGCTCCGGGAGCCTCCTCCGGGGCGGGCTCGCGGGGTTCGAGCAGGGACGCCAGGGTGCCGACGAGAGCCAGGACCGGAAGCCAGGCAGGATGGGACAACGCGCGCCTCCTTCGCCAGAGGGGTCGCGCCAATGTTAGAAGATGCCCTGATTGATTTCAAGACGGCTGGCCGTCAACAGGTGCGATCAGGTGAGGGATCCCGGCGCGCGGGTATGCATCTGCGGGAGATCGGCGGTGAGCCGCGGAGGTGCGCGTGACGAACAGGACCGGTCCTCGCCTGGCAGCCCTCGGGTTGCTCGCTGCCTGCCTGATGGGGCATCTGGCCTGCTCCTCGGGGCCGCCCGCTCCGGAGGTCCCGCCCGTCGAGGTCTCGAGCCAGCAGGCGGGCGTGTCGGCCGAGGCCCTCTCCCGGTCCGAGGCAGGACGGAACGGGTCCGAGCGCAAGGCGCTCGCGGTCGCGGATGTCGCGAGTCCAGGGTCTCCTGCTCTCGCGCCGATGCTCGTGACGCGGACCTCGCTGACCCTCCGGGTGGATGCGGTGGAGCCCGCCCTCGCGAGCCTCGAGAACCTGGTCCGGACCCACGGGGGCTACATCGAGGCCCGTCAACTCTCCCGCGGAACCCAGGCCGTCTCGGCGGCGGCCACGCTGCGGGTACCGGCCTCCCGGCTGGATGCGCTCCTGACCGGTCTCCGGGGGCTGGGCTCCGTGCTCTCGCTCGATGCCTCGGCCGAGGACGTGGGGGGCGAGGTCCACGATCTCGGGGCCCAGATCCGCAACTGGCAGGCCGAGGAACGGCAGTTGCAGGCGCTCTTCGCCCGGGCGGGCAAGATCCCCGAGCTGCTCGAGGTGGAGCGCGAACTCTCGCGCGTGCGGGGCGAGATCGATCGTGCCGCTGCACGCCTGGCCTACCTGCGCACCCAGGTGGCGCTGGCGACCGTCGCCGTCGTGCTCCAGGAACCGGCTGCCCCGGGCGCCCCGGTGGGCTGGTCGGCGCCGGGGGTCTTCCGGGAGGCGCTGCAGGCCCTCGGCGGCACCCTGGCCGCCCTGGCCTCCCTGGTCATCTGGGGCGTCGTGTTCAGTCCGCTCTGGGGGGCGCTGCTGCTGGTCGCGCGGTGGATGTGGCGGCGTCGCCCGAAGCGGGGCGAGTCCGTCTGACGGCGGCCAGGGCTTGCCGCAGGCGCTCGGCGTCGTCCGGGTGCGTCCGCCAGCGGTGATTCTCGTCGAAGGGCAGACGGGGCAGGCCCGGTAGCCGGTCCGGCTGGTGGATGACGAGCGCCTTTTCCGGGTCGAACCCTGCTCGCGCGACCAGCTCGAGTCCTGCCCGGTCCGCTTCCAGCTCCATCTGGCGATCGAGGGCGGCCCGCTGGGCGATCGCGTCGAGTGCACGCCAGGAGCGCACCCCGGCCGGGAACCGTGCCTCGAGGGCGTGGCCCATCCGGTCGAGGGCCGCATCGGCCTCGGCCGTGGCCGGGATGTCCCGGTGCAGGTCGTGATGCATCTCGTGAGCCAGCACGTAGGCCAGCGCGTCGTCGGGCAGGAGCCGCACCAGTCGGGCGCTGATGTAGACCTGCCCTCCCCCCACCGAGAAGGCCCGCGGACGCGCATCGTCTCCGACCGTGAGCTCGAACGGCACGGAGGTGGGCCCCAGCACGGCTTTCAGCCTGTCCCAGACCGACTGTGCGCGGGCACGGATCGCCGCGTCACGCGTCGGCGTGGCCGGATCCGCGCGCATGACCTCCGCGAGAGCCTGTCGGCCTTCGGCGCGGTCCGTGGCCGGGTCGAGGGCTTTCGCCCGGGCCGCCTGCAGGACGCCCTGGAAGGTGCTGCCCGTCGCGTGGTGGAAGTGAGGGTCATGGGTCTCCGGCCTCGCCTGGCTCACGGTCTCGGTGACGGCATGCCCGCCACGGCCGTTCACCGAGCGGCGAAGGGCCTCGAGCGTGGTCATCATGGGCAGGCGTCCGGAGCCCTGAAAGAGATCGACGGCCGGAGGGACGACCGGAGGCGACGGCGCCGCTGCCGGGACCGAGACATTCGTGACGGGCTTCTGCGAGGCTGGAGTCGTGGACCGGGACTGGATTTCCATGGGGCCTCCGCCTGGAATCGGGCGCCAGAGACGAACTTCAGGCCATCGGGTGCGACCCGAGGGGTATGTCGCCCCGGTTTGCGCGGATCTTGCGCCGGAGCTTCCCGGGGCGGGCGCCCGGCCGGGGATACGGTCCCGCTTTCATCGGGTACGCATGGGGGCGCGGCCGAGCCGCGGCGATCGCGAGTGAGGCGCCCCGGGCTATTCCCGGGCAGGAGGGCGGCGTAGGTGCGGCTAGCGGGACATCGTGAGCTTCCGGGAGTCGTCGTGACCCTGGCGATCGCGGGCCTGGTCACGCTGCTCCTCGCGGCCAGCGGGGCCCTCACGGCCGCGGATCAGGCTTTCCGCGATGCAGGCTTTCGCTGGCGGGGGGAGCGCACGCTGGAGGCTCCCCTGAGCATCGTGGCGATCGACGAGCGTTCCCTCGCCCGGTACGGTCAGATGCCCTGGCCGCGTGACCTGTTCGCCGAGGCGGTCGACCGGCTCCGGCAGGTCGGCGTCACCGAGATCGCCTTCGACGTGGCCTTCACGGAGCCGGGGCTCCGCGCTTCCGGGGAAGACGCACGGTTTCGCAAGGCGATCGCCCGTCACGGGGGGGTGGTGCTGCCCGTGTACCGCCCGCTCCAGTCGGCCCCTTCGGTCGCCGCGCCTCTCGCGCACCCCTTGCCTGCTCTCGCCGGGGTGGCCGCTGGCCTGGGCCTCGTGCAGTTCACGCGCGAACCGGCCGGTCAGATCCGGGTGGTCGAACCCGTCCAGGAGGCCGGAGGGGCCAGGGTGCCCGTGCTCGGGGTCGCGCTCGCCCATCTGGCCCGGGCCCATCGTGGCGAGCCGGCCGCGCTCCCGTCCGGGGCAGGCTTGCCCGGGCGGTTCGCGCTCGATTTCCCGGGGCCGCCCGGGACCTTCCCGACCCATGCCTTCGTGGACCTCATGGACGGCAAGGTCCCCCGGGAGGCCCTGACGGGCCGCCTCGTGCTGGTGGGAGCCACGGCGGCCGGTCTGCCCGATACCGGCTTCCTGGGGCCCTTTCCCGGTCCCGTCTCGGGCGTCGAGCTCCATGCGACCGTCGTGGAGAACGTGCTCGGCCATCGCCTCCTGCAACCGCTGCCCGCCTGGGCCCTGGTCGCAGGCTGGGCCGTGATGCCTGGCATCGGGGCCTGGCTCGCCCGGGCCCGGGGGCTGATGCCCGGGGTGCGTCTGGCCGGCTGGCTCGGGACCCTCGTGGCAATCGGGGCTCTGGCCCGTTTCGGCCTCGATCTGGGCCTGGAGCTGCCCGTGACGGGTCCCTGGGTCTTCCTCACGATCGCGGCGGCTGGCGGGTTGTTCCGGGTCGAGCGCGTCTGGCTGCGGGACCGGGCGACGCTGCTCGCGACGTATGCGCGGGACCTCGAACACGAGGCCCGCAGGGAGCGTTCGCGCATCGACGGCGAGCTCCACGACGAGGCTCAGCAGCTCGTGATCGCGGTCGGCAGGCTGCTTCGCCGCCTGCGGCGGGACGTGAGCGATCCGCGCCTCGAGGAGGCGGAGGACCTCAACCAGCGCATCCTCGACGAGCTCATCCGGGTGCGTCAGGATCTGGTGCCGCGCCGGCTGGCGAGCGAGGGGTTGCTGGCGGCCGTCCGGGATTGGGCCGTCGACCTCCAGGCGCGGGAAGGCCTCGAGGTGCTCGTGCACGGGGAGGACTGGCCGGCGGTGTTGCCGCCCGGCCGGGAGGAAGCGCTGTACTGGTTGCTGCGCGAGGCCGTGAACAACGTCGTCAAGCATGCGGGGGCCCGGGTGCTCACGATCGGTCTTCACGGCTCGGAGCGAGCTCTGGAGCTCACCGTCCGGGATGACGGCCAGGGCTTCGATCCCGCCCGGGTTTCCCCGAGTCAAGACGGGGTCTCGCACACCGGTCTCGATCGGATGTCCCTGCGGGCCCGGGGCCTCGGTGGACGTCTCGCGATCCGCTCGGCGCCCGGACAGGGCTGCGAGCTGGAGTTCCGGATCCCGGTGGCCGGCTGAGCTACGGAAAGATCCAGGCGGTTCCGATCGCGGCGCTGGGTCCCCAGGTCGGGCCGGTCGCGAGGTCCGTGCTGAATCCGTCGAGTCGCAGCCGCAGCCAGAAGACCTGTCCCTCCAGGACGACCTGCGACAGGCCGGCGGTCGCCGCGAGCCCCAGCCCCGTCCCGCCACTCGCCACGCCGGGAAGCGAGCCCCCCAGGGCCAGCGAGACCCGGGTACCCCAGGGGCCCAGCCGGCGCGTGATGCCGAGGTCCGAGAAGGGCGTGAACTGGGTCAGCGAGGCATCCGACGAGAAGTTCCAGTCGTGACCGGCATCCAGGAAGACCACGGCTCCCCAGGGCGTCGGCTTCTCGAGCAAGGCCCAGATCGTGTGGCCCAGCTGGTCCTGGATGGTGTTGCGATGGCTGTAGGCGACCGTCAGGTCGACGTCTCCCGGCAGGGCGATCGCCTGGGCCTCGCACCAGACGGTCCCGAGGGCATTCCAGCTGCTTCCGGAGAAGCTGCCTGACACGAGGCGCCCCCCCAGGCCGCCACGGAGTTCGAGCCAGTCCGTCAGCACGCAGTCGATCTGGAGATCGGCGAGGACCCTGGCGCGTGCGTGGGTCAGCCACGGGCGCCACGTCGTCAGGTCCACCCCCATGCTTCCCGAGAGCGGATCCCAGGCACTGGTCCCGGCCTCGAGGCCCGACCGGCCGCTGACGCTCCATTCCAGGGCATGGGCCGTGGAGGGCGCCAGAGCCTGGCAAACGGCGGCCAGCGTGAAGCCCAGGAGGCCCGTCAGGACCCGGCAGGTTCGACCCGTCATGGCCGCACCGGTCCGGGGGGCCAGGGGCCTCGCCGGAAGGGAGCCCCCTCACGGGGCGGGCGCCCGCGTCCGGGTGGATCTCCGCGATCCCCGCGCCGCGACTCGTCCCATCCCGGGCCGACTCCGCGGTCTGGCCGTCCTTCACGGTCGGGGCGCCCTCGGTCCGCGCGTTCGCCGCGGTCGCTCCCGCTTTCCCGTCCCCCCGGGCGTCCTTCGAGACGGGTGCCTTCCCGGTAGCCCCCGCCGGGGGCGAGCATCTGGAGGGTCCGGTCACGGTCCATGGTTTCCGCCCGCTGCAGGGCATCGGGCCGCAGACGCGGCATGAAACCATCCAGCGCCCCCTGGAAGGGCAGCGAGTCGCGCAGGAACCTGCGACCTTCGTCGAGGATCCGGGCATCCGCATCGCGCGGTTCTTCCAGGCGCCATGCCGCCACGCGGACCGTCCTTCCACCCGGGACCATGCGGGTGTCCCGGTCCGTACTCTGGACCTCCACGAGGCCCTCCAGCACCGTGACCTCGGCCGAGTCCGACGCGGTCTCCACGGCGAGGGTGGTGCCCCGGATGAGGGCCACGGCGGCCGGGGTGCGGATCTGCCAGGGTTGCGCGACGGCGCGCACGAAGTGAGACCACAGTCGCCCCAGGACGAGATCCAGGCGCCCCGGATCGGGAAAGGCGAGCTCGGAGAGCGGATACAGGTCGACGATGTTGCCGGCCGCATCTCGCACCGTGGCGCGAGCCTGGACCCCCGTGCGGAGGGCGTCGCCCGCGACGAGGGTGTCGCCGAGGCGAGCCGCGGTCCAGCGGTCGTCGTGACGGATCTCGACGGTTCCCGAGAGCCGGCGCACAGTTGCCAGCGGGTCGCTCCCCCGGGCAGGAACCGCGACCAGCATCGACGACAGGGTCACCAGGCCCGCCCCCAGCCCGACGGCCAGCCTCGAGGCCTTCATGTCACGCACTCCTCGAGCGTGATCCACCCCAGACGCAGGGCCTTGAGGACGGCACCTGTCCGGGAATTGACCTGGAGCTTGCCGTAAATGTTGGCGAGGTGCTGCTGGACCGTCCGGTCGGAGATGCCCAGGATGCGGGCCACTTCCTTGTTTTCGCGATCCTGGGCGACCTGCCGGAGCACCTCCATCTCGCGGTCCGAGAGGGGTTCCACCAGCGAGGCGGGGGGCGTGGCCCTCGGGGCCGTGACGCCCTGGAGGAGGACGCGGGTGACCTCGGGCTGCATGACGGCCGGCTCCCCGCGGGCGATCCGCTTGATCGATTCGAGCAGCAACTCGTCGGGGGCATGCTTGAGCAGATATCCGTTCGCCCCGGCCTTGAGGGCCTCGAGGATCTGCTCGTCTTCTCCGCCGGCCGACAGCATCAGGATGCCGAGAAGCTCCCCGCGCTCGCGCAGCTGGCGGGTGGCCTGGACGCCGTCGAGGCGAGGCATCGAGACGTCGATGACCAGCACGTCCGGAGCGAGGTCCGCGACCAGTTGCAGGGCTTCCTGGCCATCGGAACCCTGCCCGACGACCTCCAGTCCGGGATCGTCCGCGATCATGCCGGCCGTCCCGCGACGGACGATCGGGTGGTCATCGACGACGAGAACACGGATCATGGCGAATCCCCCTTGCCCTTTCATCCTACCCCCACCGTTGCGCGCATGGATCCGCTGCATGCCCGGTCATGTCATCCGCCATCTGGCGGATGCGCGAGCGGAGCAGGGTGGCCCTACGCCATCCGGCGGGGTGAGGTGTTGCGAAAGCCGCGAGAGCGAACGGGCCACCCGGCGCATGGAGCGAGGTCGGTCACCCCCCGATACTCGAAGGTGGCCGGGGCCCCTGTGGCCTGGCGCCCTCTCGAAAGGAGTGTCCCCGATGAAGAAGCTGTGGTTTCCTGCCGTCCTGGTCGCGCTCACGGGCTGTGGCTCGCTGCCCACCTTTCCCGGCGCCACGGGTGACCAGGCCTCGACCGAGCAGAGCACCGCGACGTCCTCGCTGTACCGGATCTTGGGGCTCGAAGAGCCGACCTCCGAGGGGCCTGCGGATGTCACGGAGCAGCCGACCGTCGACCAGCCGGCCCTCGATCAGCCCGCTCCGGTGGCCCCGGGTGCGACGCCCTCGGCTGAGCCCGGCCGGGCCCCGGCTGGCCACGACCTGCTGTTCCTGCTGCTCGATGCCGATGGCAACGGGAAGATCGAGTCGGCCGAACTCAAGTCGGCCATCCAGTCCCGCAAGGCCGACGTCTCGGACCAGGCGATCGCCAAACTGTTCCAGAAGCTCGACCGCAATGCCGACGGGGCCATCGAGAGCGCCGAACTCGCCCCGCCGCGGGGTCGTGGCGCTCGTGGCCGCAAGATGCGGGGCGGTGAGGGCCGCGGCCGGGCCGGGGGGCATCCGGATGGACGCCGTCCGATGGGCCCGCCTCCGCACGGGCACGGGCACCACCACGGTGGCCGTGACATGCAGGGAGCTCCCGGTGATTCCCCGTCCTCCGAGCCGCCCACCTTCGAGGGCTGATCGTCTCGGAAGCCCTGCAGGCCGGCCTTCCGACGGGAGGCCGGCCCGTCGTCGACGATTTCCGCGCCAAGCGCATCGGAGAGTCTTCAACCGGAATTAACCGGATCCTCATCCTCCATCCGCCAGATGGCGCATCCATGTCCGGGCTGCCCGTGAGAACCTGGACACAGCGGTTCCCGGATGGGACCGATCTGGAGGAGTCCGATGAAACGCCTGCTCCCTCTGGCCCTGGTCTCGCTGGCAGGCTGCGGCCTCCTGCCCGGTCAACCCACGCCCGTCGACAGCGCGACCCCCGATGCGTCGTCCTCGCTGTACCGCATCCTCGGAGTCGACGAGACGGCGACCTCCGATGCTCCTGCTGAAGGCAATCCGGGCGACCTGCCCGCCGGTCCCGGCCTCCTGCCGCCGCCCGGAGCCAGCGGTTCGGTGCCGCCGGCCGGACGGGCTCCGTTCGGGCCTGACCTGCTCTTCCTGATGCTCGATGCCGATGGCAACGGCAAGATCGAGGCCGCCGAGCTGAAGTCGGCCATCCAGTCGCGTCGCCAGGACGTCACGGACGAGGCGATCGCCGATCTCTTCAAGAAACTCGATCGCAACGCCGATGGCGGCGTCGACCCGACCGAGCTCGCTCCGCCCCGGGGCAAGCATCCCCGGAAACCCGGTTCTGGCCAGCACGTCGAGGGACGTCCAGGTGGCCGGCCGCACGGCCCTCCCCCCCATCCGCCACGCGGCGGTCGCGGCCACGGTCATCCGCAAGCCGGTCGCCCCGTGCCGCGCTGAATCCGGATTCCCGATCCCGTCACGAGCGGGGATCTCCCACGGGAGATCCCCGCTCGTGCTTTCGGGGCCGGCATGGGCGCCGTTCTTTCACCGTTTTTTCAACCAATCTTGGTCCGGACAAAACGAGTTGTTTACCTTCTGCGGGGCTGAGGCCGCGATAACCGGGACAGAAACGGGAACGCTCGCTCCGGAACGGAAGGAAACGGCCATGTCTCTCGATGCGCTCTCTCCGCGCGTGGCTCCTCGCCCTGTCAGCCTGGCCGGTGCTCGGTCCGTCGAGGCACCCGCTGCTCGCCCCGTGTCGCCCGTCCGGGCAGGCGGGGATGTCTGGCAGTCGTCGCAGGTGGCCGGGTCCGCCGCGATCCAGGCACCTCTCCCCGCCCAGCCGGTCGCTCAGCGCGTCGACACGCGCAAGATGGACCCGGGCAAGGGCTTTGCCCAGATCCTGGGAGTCGGTCTGGGCAGCTCCGTGATGGCGTTCGTCGGTGGGGCACTCGGCGCGATGATCGCCGGACCGGTCGGGGCCGCGTGGGGCGCGACCCTCGGCGGTAGCGTGCTCGGCGCCTACACCGGGATCCGGAACATCCTCGAGAACATTCACGAGCGGGCGACCGGTCAGGTCCAGGACTGGGGTCAGGCCGCCGTGGGGGCCACCGTCCTGGCGCTCGGGCCCGGACTGGCCGGGCTGGGCGCCTGGATGGGTGCCTCCCTCGCTGGCGTGGCCGGTGTCGCGACCGGCGCCATCGCCGGTACCCTGATGTTTCCCGTCCTGGCGATCGCCCTGCTGCGCAACGCGAAGTGGCCGGGGGGTGCATCCGGTGGGGCCACGGTCGACGTCCCGGATCCGGCGCCCCTCATCGAGCC
>Ga0079301_1000672_pt1 | contig 16625 bp, 15 predicted proteins | sample Wag4_2014_7_11_3_FD_74797 | JGI IMG/M metagenome (GOLD analysis project Ga0079301, IMG submission 74797) | Fresh water mixed with fracking chemicals microbial communities from Ohio, USA - Utica-2 Time Series FC 2014_7_11 | ecosystem: Engineered > Industrial production > Chemical products > Input... | reverse complement strand
TGGATGCGCCGCTATACCCGCGCCCGCTGATCATCACCGATGCGGCGGTAAACATCGCGCCCGATCTGGAAGCCAAGGCGGATATCATCCGCAACGCCATCAAGCTGGCGCAGGCCATGGGGATTGCGATACCCAAGGTCGCGATCCTGGCGGCGGTGGAAACCGTCACGCCCAAGATGCAGGCCACATTGGATGCGGCGGCGCTCTGCAAAATGGCCGACCGTGAGCAGATTACAGGCGGCGTGCTGGATGGGCCGCTGGCCTTCGATAATGCCATCAGCCCAGTTGCGGTGGCGGCGAAGGGCATTCATTCGCCGGTTGCGGGTCAGGCGGATATCCTGCTGGTGCCAGATCTGGAGGCAGGGAATATGCTCGCCAAGCAATTGGCCTATTTGGGGGGCGCGGAATCGGCCGGCATTGTGCTTGGCTTGCGCGTGCCGATGGCGCTGACCAGCCGGGCGGATAACGCCATGGCGCGGTTGGCCTCCGCAGCCTTGCTCAGGCTGATGGCGCCGACATGATGCCATGGGCCGGGGACTCGTGCCTTCCCTTTTCAGCACAGGGGAGAATGCGCTACACAGCGATCATGATGACAGCCCGTCTTTGCTCCCTTGCACCGCGCATCGCCCTTCTTCTGCCGTTAGGCCTGCTCATGGCTGGCTGCGGCGGTGACGCCTCCTCCCAAGTCCGAGAGGTGGGGCGCGATGAATATAATTCCGATAGCCGGCGCGATCGATTGCTCCGCGCCACCTCTCCTGAGGGAAGCACGGGGGGGATCACGATTTTGGGCGGCGGTGCCGAGAAGGGCCAGGAAGATAACCGCGGTGGCGGCGGTCTTGGCGTGAATGCCTTCTTGTGGCGTGCCACGCTGGATACGCTTTCCTTTATGCCCCTTGCATCCGCCGATCCTTTCGGCGGTGTCATCATCACCGATTGGCATGCGCCAGGCGGCGTTTCCAATGAACGCTTCAAGGCAACGGCCTATGTGCTGGGGCGGCAATTGCGGTCGGACGGGGTTCGCATTTCCGTCTTCCGCCAAGTGCGCGGGGCGGGTGGCTGGGTGGATGCGCCCGTCAGCACCGCAACGGCAGCGGAATTGGAAGATAAGGTCCTGACCCGCGCGCGCGAATTGCGGAGCCAATCGGCCGGGCGCTGAGGGCATTTTCAAGCCGCGTTGCCTCGTCCGGCGGCCAGGAAAACGCGACCAGACAAAGAGACCGCGCCAAGTGACTCCACTTGGCTTCAACAAACCCCCAGCCGAAGCGCGGGCAAATCCAGCACCCAGGGCAAATCCGTATCACCCGTCGCAGCGCCAGCACGCGTCAATAGCGCATGCGCCTGACCGCGATGATGCGTTTGGTGATTGAAGAAATGCCCAACCGCAATCCAGAGCGGCATGCTGACTTCGCGTTCCGCAATACCCGAATACCAGGTCAGCGGTGCGGCCAGGTTTTCAGGCGTTAAGCGCGCCACCCAGGCTTCGATCTTCGCATCGGCAGCAGCGCGGTGGGATTTCAGCGCCCCCCAATCCGTGATCATGACAGGGCTTTGCTTCATGCCGACGGAAGGCTTCTCCCAACCGTCAAAGCGGCTCATCCAAGTGCTGTCGCCCCACAGCAGATGGCAGAGCGTGCCCTGAATACTGCCCCAAAAGGCACCGCCATCGGCTTCGCGTGCGCCTGCTTCCAGCCCATCGGCAGCCGTATAAAGCCGACGGTTCATTTCGCTATTATAGGCCGCCATCATGCGGCACCAATCGGGTGAGATCATGCGTCACCTATCTGCTTGTAGAAAAACACGGTCGCCGCGGCGCTGCCATCCGCATTCAGCGCAAAGCCTGGAATGCGCCCGGCTTCCTGCCAGCCAAGGCTGCGATAGAGCGCCTCACCAGCATCATCGGCGCGCGTGTCGAGGGTCAGCAAACGCCGCCCGCGCTGCACCGCTGCCGCTTCCAAGGCCGCCATCAGCGCCTGCCCGACGCCGCGCCGCCGCGCTTCTGGGTGCACCAAAAGCTTCGCCACTTCTGCGCGGTGGGGCTGATTGGGCGGCATCGCCAGATCGAGCGTGACGGTGCCGACCAGCACGCCATCCGCCCAGGCAACCCAAATGGCTTTCCGATCCAACGCGATATCGGCCAGGCTGCGGCGCCAGAAACCTTTCGCGACGTCAGCACTCAGTGGCGGCAGGAAGGACACCGAAGCACCGGCGGCAACACAGGCCATCAGGATATCGGCCAAGGGCCTTTCGGCATGCTCGGCGGCCGAGGCATCCAGCCGATGCACCGCCACACCACGCGCCGGCTTGATGAAGGGAAATTCGAGCGAATTGGAAAGGTCGTTCAAAACGCGGATCGGTCCCTGCCGCACATAGCCAAGCTTTGCGTAGAATGTATGCGCACGGGTGAAGCGTGTGTCGGACCAAAGCCGGATCACTTCCGCCCCCGCTGCGCGCGCATGGGCTTCCGCCGTTGCCATCAGCGTCGCCGCAATGCCGGTGCCGCGCTGGTTGGCCGCGACATAGACGCGGCAAATCTCCCAATCCGGCGTATCAGGCAGAGGATGCACGGCGGCCATGCCGACCACCGCGCCGGCATCTTCCGCGACCCAAAGCGCGCCATCTTGTTCGGCGAAATAGCTGGCAAGGGCACGAAGCTCCGGCAGCTCCCCATCCAGATCAAAGACGCAGCCGGGATATTCCGCCCAGCAATCGCGGATCAGCGTAATGAAGCCCGCCGCATCAGAATCGCGCCCGGCGCGGAGCATGGCGCGGTCAGCTCAATTCGCGGCAGAATTCCTGAATGCGGCCACAGGCTTCGCGCAGATTTTCCGTATTGGTCGCATAGGAAATCCGCAAATAGGGCGACATGCCATAGGCCGTGCCCTGCACGGTCGCGACATATTTTTCTTCGAGTAGCGCCATGGCGAAATCCGTATCGGTTTCAATCTTGCGCCCACCCTTGCTGGTTTTGCCAATGCAGCCAGCGATATTCGGGAAGACGTAGAACGCCCCTTCCGGCTTGTGGCAGGAAATGCCCGGCGCCGCATTCAGCATCTCCACCACCAGATCGCGGCGTTGGCAATATTCCTCGGCCCTTTCGCGCACAAACTCCTGCGGGCCATCCAAAGCGGCGGCAACCGCGGCTTGGGAGATGGTGGAAACCCCCGCTGTCGCCTGGCCCTGCATATTCATCATGCCCTTGATCAGCGCCTTGGGCCCGCCGCAAAAACCAACGCGCCAGCCGGTCATGGCATAGGTTTTGGACGCGCCATTGACCGTGAGGGTACGGTCCTTCAGGCGCGGTTCCACATCGGCAATGGTGCAGAATTCGAACCCGTCATAGATCAGGTGTTCATACATATCATCGGTCATGATCCAGACATGCGGGTGCTTAATCAACACCGCCGCAATCGCCTGCATTTCCGCACGTGAACAGGCCGCCCCTGTCGGATTATTCGGGAAGTTGAGCATCACCCATTTGGTCTTGGGCGTGATGGCAGCGTCCAAATCCTCGGGCCGCAGCTTGAAGCCGTTATTCTGCGGACAATTGATGGTGACCGGCACACCGCCCGCAACCTTCGCCATTTCGGCGTATGATACCCAATAGGGGGCGGGGATCAGCACCTCATCACCCGGATCAACCGTCGCCATGAAGGCGTTGAAGATGCTCTGCTTGCCACCATTGGTGACCATGATCTCGTCCAAGGCGTAATCAAGATTATTGTCGCGCTTGAATTTCCGCTGCACCGCTTCCTTGAGCCGCTTGGTGCCATCCTGCGGCGGGTATTTGGTATCCCCCGCCAGTGCCGCCTGATGCGCCGCTTCAATGGCATGCGGTGGAGACGGAAAATCCGGCTCACCAGAGGCGAGGCTGATCACCTTGATGCCCTGCGCGCCTAGTTCCCGCGCCTTGATCGTCATGATCACGGAAGCGGAGATGGAAACGCGGTTCAGACGTTCGGCAAGGGCGGGCATGGCGATCCTGTTTTCAACAATGATTTACGCAGCAAAAGCAGGTGCCGCACCCAAAGGCGCGGCACCAAAACCTCACTTCATGCCCGCGCAGAATTTCTGAATGCGCGTGCAGGCTTCGCGCAGCGCTTCATCAGATGTCGCATAAGAAATGCGGAAATGCCCCGGGCTCAGGAACGCCGCGCCATGCACCGTAGCAACGCCGGTTTCCTCCAGCAGGGCGATGGTGAAATCCTCATCGGTTTCAATCTTCTTGCCGCCCGCCGTGGTCTTGCCGATGCAGCCGCGCATATCCGGGAAGACGTAGAAAGCGCCTTCCGGCTTGTGGCAGCGCAAGCCAGGCGCTGCGTTCAGCATCTCCACCACCATATTGCGCCGGCGTTCATAGACCTTGCGCATATCCTCGATGCTCTCCTGCGGCCCGGTCAGCGCTTCCACCGCCGCCGCCTGAGACACCGAAGACGTATTGGACGTGGACTGGCTTTGCAGCTTGTCCATCGCCTTGATCAAGGAAATCGGCGCGCCGGCAAAACCAATGCGCCAGCCGGTCATGGCATAGGCCTTGGAACAGCCATTCATGGTGACCGTGCGGTCCTTCAGGCGCGGTTCCACTTCCAAAACCGTCGCCGGCTTGAAGCCATCATAGGCAAGCTTTTCGTAGATATCATCGGTGAAGACCCAAACATGCGGATGGCGCATCAGCACATCGGTCAGCGCCTTCAACTCGGCGGCGTTGTAGGCAGCGCCGGTCGGGTTGCAGGGGTTGTTCAGGATCAGCCATTTGGTGCGCGGCGTGATCGCGGCTTCCAATTGCTCACCGGTCATTTTGAAGCCGGCATTCTGGCCGCATTGTACGATCACCGGCGTGCCTTCCGCGAGCGCCACGATATCCGGGTAGGAAACCCAGCAAGGCGCGGGGATGATCGCCTCATCGCCTGGATTGATCGTCGCGACCAGCGCGTCAAAGATCACCTGCTTGCCGCCGGTCGCGACCAGGATTTCCTCAGGCGTATACTCAAGGCCTGAGTCGCGCTTGAACTTGGTGCAGATCGCCTGGCGGAGTTCGGCAGTGCCCGCAACATCGGTGTATTTCGTCTCGCCACGTTCAATCGCTGCAATCGCCGCGTCCTTCACGTTGCGTGGCGTATCGAAATCCGGCTCTCCGGAGGATAGGCCAATGATGTCCTTGCCCGCGGCCTTCAGCGCGCGCGCCTTGGCGGTCATGGCAATGGTGAGAGAGGGCGAAATACGATCGAGGCGATCAGCGATGAGCTTCATGTGGGACAGAACCTTTGCAGCAAACGGCGCAAGCTAGTCCCGCCCTTCTTCAGCATCAACCCGGTTAGATCATCTCCGCCGCCCGATGGGGCGGCAGAAATGCTCTAAGCCATTGTTTGGTCGCATTTTCCGAGCCGCCAAGTGTGCCCACTTGGCTTGAAAATGTTGAAGTTTTGGTCGCATTTTCCGAGCCGCCAAGTGTGCCCACTTGGCTTGAAAATGCTCCAGGCTAAAAAAGCCTGAGCGGCCTTAGGCCCTTATAGGTGAAGCCCCGCTCGGCCAGGCATTTGGCACGAGCTTCCTGCCGGATCGGGATATTCACATCCACCCAATCATAGATTGGTGGGCGGAGCCGCGGCGGGCGGCGGGTGCAGCGCGTCACGCCATTCGGGCTGGTCCAGCAATGGGTCTCGCCTGGTTCCCAATAGGCCGGCTGGACTTGCATCCAGACCATGGCGGGCTTGATCTCCTCGGCGGCCTGGGCGGTGCAGGCGGATTGCGCGGCGTCCGAATCTGCCTCGGTCGCGCCGGGCTTTTCCCAGCGCTCGGCACAGGCCGTCAGCAGCAGCAAAAGGGCAACGGGTAAGGCACGCATGCGGGGCTTATAGCGCAAAAGCCAGGGCCGAATCATGGCGGCGCCTCATGCACATCTCCGCCCCAGCAGCCAAGTCGCCAGGGCCAGCATGCTGCCCACCACCAGCACCACCAGGGCGCCCAGTGCATTCACCTCTGGCGTCAGGCCAAGGCGCAGCATGGAAAACAGCGCAATCGGCAGCGTGGTCCCTGCGGGGCCTGACACGAAGGACGCAACCACCACATCATCCAGCGAAAGCGTGAAGGCCAGCAACCAGCCCGCGATCAAGGCGGGCGTGATCAAGGGCAGGGTGATGGTCCGGAAGGCGATAAAGGGTGTCGCCCCCAAATCCATCGCGGCTTCTTCCAGGCTGCGGTCAGCCTCGGCCAGACGCGCCTGCACCACCACCGCAACATAGGCCGCGCCAAAACCGGCATGGGCGAGCAGGATCGTGACGGCGCCGCGCCCGGCGGGCCAGCCAATCAGCGCTTCCAAAGCGACGAAAAGCAGCAGCAGCGACAGCCCGATCACGACTTCCGGCAGCACCAGCGGCGCGCCGATCAAGGTGCCGAACAGCGCCCGCCCGCGAAACGGGCCAAAGCGCGCCAGCACAAAAGCCATGCCGCCGCCGGCCAGGACCGCCAGCGTTGCGCTGGCAGTAGCAATGCGAAGCGACAGAAAGGCCGCTTCCAGCAGCCTTTCATTGGCAGCCAGCGCGCCGAACCAGCGCAGCGAAAACCCGCCCCATTGGAAGGGGATGCGATCCGCGCTGAAGGCAAAGCCCACCAGCAGCAAGATGGGCAGCCACAGGAACAGGAAGCCTGCCAGCATCACCGCGCGCACCAACCCGCCCGGCTTCATGCGCGCGCCCCGAGCCTTTGGAACCAGCGGACAGGCAGGATCAGCAAGGCGAGCAACACCAGCGCCAGTGCCGCCGCCAAGGGCCAATCGCGGCTTTGAAAGAATTCCTGCCAAAGTACCCGGCCAATCACCTGAGCCTCTGGCGGGCCGAGCAATTCGGGAATGACGAATTCGCCCGCCGCCGGGATGAAGACCAGCAGAAACCCCGCGGCGGCTGCGGGCAATGTCAGCGGCAGGGTGACGCTGAAAAATACCCGCGCCGGCCGCGCGCCAAGATCAGCGGCGGCTTCCAGCAACGCCGAATCAAGCCGGATCAGCGCGGTGAAAATCGGCAGTACCGCAAAAGGCAGATAGGCATGCACCATGCCGGCCAGCATCGCGCCTTCGGTATAAAGCAAGGCCAAAGGCGCATCCGTGATCCCCAAGCCGCGCAGCAGATGATTGATCAGGCCCTCATCGCGCAACAACCCGATCCAGGCACCAAGGCGGAGCAAAAATCCTGTCCAGAATGGCAGCATCAGCAGCGCGAGCAAGGGCAGGCGCCAGGCAGGCCGCACCCCCGCCATACCAAGCGCCATGGGGTAGGCGATCAAAAGGCAAAGCCCGGCCGTGGTGGCGGCAACCCGCAAGGCAGCCAGCAGCGCCTCGGCGTAATAGAAATCGTCCACCAACATGGCGAAGGCAGCGAAGCGCAGGCCGAGGGTGAAAGGCGGCACACCATCAGCCGGCGTTGCGAAGGCCATCACCACCAGAATCAGCACTGGTGCAGCGACCAGCAGCAGCAGCCACGCCCATAAGGGCAGAAGCAACATGCCGCGTTGCATCAGGCGAAAAGCGGCACAACCGCGCCCGCCCCCCATGCCACGCCAACAGCACTGCCGGGTGCCGGCGGCGGCGCGTTATGCACCAGGCGTAAAGAAACACCGCCACGCAGGCGAATGATCAACAGCCAATTATCACCGCGAAACGCCGCATCTTCCAGAATGCCCGTAACGTAGGGCACTTCGCCCGCGCTGGTCAGCCTGATCTGTTCCGCCCGCAAGGCAATAGCAATGGTTTCCACCGGCAAGCCTGAGGCAACCACGCCGCCCGCTTCAGCGCTTTCAAAAACGCCATCCCGCATGCGCCCTTCCAGCACATTGGCCGCCCCCAGAAACCGTGCGACGAAACGCGTCGCGGGTCGCGCATATACTTCTTGCGGCGGGCCGATTTGCGCGACGCGCCCGGCTTCCAGCACGGCGATACGATCCGCAAGCGCGAGTGCTTCCTGCTGGTCATGCGTGACCATGATGAAAGCCGCCCCGGTCTTGCGCTGCAGGGCGCGCAGTTCAAGCCCCGTGCGTTCGCGCAAGCCCGCATCCAGCGCCGCCATGGGTTCATCCAGCAACAGCAAGCGCGGGCGCATCACCAGGCTGCGCGCCAGCGCCACACGCTGCTTTTGCCCGCCGGAAAGTTGCTGCGGTTTGCGCGCTTCCAGCCCTTTCAGCCCCACCAGATCAAGGACAGCCGTAACGCGGCTGCGCCGTTCCTCCTGCGCCAGGCCAGCACGCTTCAGCCCATAGGCTATATTCTCGGCAACATTCATATGCGGAAACAGCGCATAGGATTGGAACATCATATTGATCGGCCGCGCCCAAGGCGGCACGCACAGCAAATCCTGCCCATCGAGTGTCAGCGCACCGGCATCCGGCGCCTCAAACCCCGCCAGAACACGCAGCAGCGATGATTTACCGGAGCCCGATCCCCCAAGGAGCGCAAAAAACGCGCCAGAATTGATCGCCAGATCAAGCCCAGCCAGTGCGCGCACTGCGCCGAAGCGCTTCTCCAGCGCGGTCGCGATCAGCACTGGCTCAGCGGCCCGCCTTGAAGCGCGACCATAGCCGGCTGCGTGCGCGTTCAATGTCGCGCGGCGGCGTCCCAGCCACAAAACTTGCGGCCAGCATCGCTTCATCCGGATAGACATTGCGGTCGTCGCGGACCGCAACATCCACCGCTGCAAGCGATGCCGGCACGGCATTGGGATAGCGCACATGATTGGTGATGCCGGCCATCACATCAGGTTGCAGCAGGAAATTGATGAAATCATGCGCCGCTTCCTTGTTGGGCGCATCGGCTGGTATCGCCAACATGTCAAACCAAAGCTGCGCGCCCTGGCGCGGTGCGACATAACCAATTTCAACGCCGCGCCCGGCTTCCTTGGCGCGTGCCTGCGCCTGGATGACATCACCGGAATAGGTCAGCGCCACGCAAGCCTCCCCATTCGCCAGGGCATCCAGAATGGCGCCCGAAGGGATAATGGCGCGCACATGCCGGCGAATACCCATCAGCGCCTGTTCGGCCACGCGCAAATCCTCAAGGCTATGCGCATTGGGATCACGCCCCGCCCAGCGCAGCACGGAAGGCAGGACATCGGTTGCGCTATCCATCACCATAATGCCGCAACGCGCCAGCCGCGCGGCGTTTTCCGGCTTGAACAACACATCAAACCCATTGAGCGCCAGATCAGGCGCGATGGCCCTGATCCGATCAAGCCTGAGGCCAAGCCCTACAGAGCCCCACAGATAAATCGCGCCATGGCGATTACCCGGATCAATTTCCGCCACACGTGCCATCAGCGTTGGGTCAAGATTGCGCCAATTTGGAATGCGTGCGCGATCAAGCGGCGCAAGTGCCCCGGCGCGCAGCAGCCGCGTGAAGCTTGGTTCGCTGGTTGGCACAATAATGTCATAGCCCGAACGCCCGGCGGAAAGCTTACCCTCCAGCGTTTCCAGGCTGTCATAGACATCATAGCGCACCCGAATGCCAGTCTCACGCGTGAAGCGCTGCACCGCGTAGGGGTCTATGTAATCGGACCAGTTATAGACATTCAAAACACGGTCCTGCGCTACGGCCAAGCCGGGCAGCAGCAACGCAAGGAAGGCAATCAGGCGCAGTATCATGGGTAGCGGCTCCGTAAGCTAACGCCTTCTTGTAGCGGAAATCGGCGCGCGCTCGAGGGGCGGGAAAAAATTCTTTATAGTTGTATTTTTTCCTTGACTATAGGTTATTGTTCCGATACCTAGTCCCTCATCAAGGGCCGAATTGCGCCCGAAGCTCCCCCATCCCTGAACCTTCACCCCAAGCTTGCCATGCAGCCGGGCGCGCGCCCTGCTGCATGGCTGCCAGCAGGAGCGCCCATGCCCTTCATCGCCATCACTTTCTCGGCGCTCAGCGCCGCGAATGGTTTCACGCTTTGGCATTACCGCACCACGGATAACCGAGCCGACACAGAGGCCCCGGGTTATTTTGCGCCCGTCTCTGACAGGGCGCGCATTGGCGACATCATCCTTGTGCAGGCCGCCGATGGAACCACCCTGCTGCCGCTGCGCGCCGGCAACCTGACTGGCGCCGCGGTGGTGCTGGATGCACTCGGGGCACCGCCAAGCATTCGGCGTTCGGCAAATCTGCCTTTCCGCCTCACCTTGACCGCCAGCGCGGAGGCGCGGGCCATCGTCATTGATCCCATCCCCAATGCCGTGGAGCCCGGGGCTTCCATTTCCACAGGCGCCACCATTCTGGGCAGCATTGCCAATATCACCTTCCAGCTCCGCAACGCCGCCGGCACCGTCATTGCCACCCAATCCTCCGCGGTGACCAATGGCCGGGCGACCACACTTTTCCCGGCTCAGGCCTCAGGCGGCGGCTATCGCATTCTGGCGCGCAATAGCGCGGATACCAATCACGCCGTCCTCTCGGAACCATTCGCCGTTGGCGCCCCCCCGCGCCTCTTGAATGAGGCCGGGGGCGTTCTTCGGCTCGAAGACGGTGGCCAATTGCTGCTGTTCTGAGCCTCGCTCCTCCCGAAACCACCAAGCTTGGCGCGCCCCATCGGAAGCGCCGAAGCGCTTTGCCGCAACCAGGAAAAGGTAGACCATGTCCGACACAAAGATCAGCGCGCTTCCAAGCGCTTCCAACACTGCTGACGCAGATATCCTGCCTATCGTGCAGGCAAGTGGTTTAACGCTCACGACACGTCGTACGAGCCTTGCGCAGTTGCGAAGCGGGCTGCTGGCGGATCGTCCCGTTCATGTGCGTGACTATGGCGCTGTCGGGAATGGTGTCGCCGATGACGGGCCGGCGATCCAGGCCGCGATCAATGCGATCAAGCTTGCCGGCGGCGGTGTTCTGCAATTCGGCCCGCGCATCTATCGCATCGCAAGCCCGGTCGTGATCAATGGCGTTACGGTGACATTGCAAGGTTCCGGCTTCACCGAGGGCCCGAATGAAGCGAATGGCACCTGGTTCAAGATAGACCAGACCGGCTTCACGCCCTTCACCTTTTCCGGAACCATGGCGCGCGGTTCCACCGTGCGCGACATCGCCATTCGGCAATATCACGCCGCACCCAGCGCCACCTGGACACCGACGGATTATGATTACGTCTTTCGCGTGCAGGATTGCCTTGGCGCGGTGGATTTTGAAAATATTTTCCTGGTTGCCGTCAATCGCGGAATCTGGTGCGACAATTCAGGGCGCATGAGCATCAGGCGCCTGCGTGGCCAGGTCTTTACGCGTGGCGTTGAAGTTGATCGCTGCTATGACATCTGCCGGCTGGAGCATGTCCATTTCTGGACTTTCCAGACCAATGACGGGAATGTCGTGACCTGGCAGCAGAACAACCAGGATGCGCTGGTGTTCCGGAAAGTGGATGGTGTTTTTCTGGATGATATTTTCGTGCTTGGCGCTCGTTCCACGCTGCGCTTCAGCGCTTCCGCATCCGGCGTCACGACCAAGTTCTACGGCAGCAACATCTATGCCGATTTTTCGAAATACGGTGTTTGGATTGATGCAAATGACGTGGAAGGCCGCATCGCCAATATCACGACGCAAGGTGAAAGGTTCACCGCCAACGCATCAATTCCCGTGGCCGGTGCCATCGGAATCCTGATTGATGGCAATAATGTGCGTGTCCAAATCGGCAATCTGCGCGTGGATGACACCGAAGGCAACGCCATTCGCGTCAATGGCGTCAATAACCGCCTGGACATTTTTGCCTTCCGCGCCGAACACTTCAATTACCTGAATAATGGTTCGGCCGCGATCCATCTTGCCAATGTGGTGACCGGCACGCCTAATGAAATCTACCTTGGTTCGCCGGCCCTGCTCGGCAATGGCAATGGCGGTCCGTTGATCAATACCGGCACCAATGGCTTCATCGCTTCGGCCGCGCCGGCGGGCCGCGCCGACCGCCCCGGCGTGATGGTGGGCACACAGGATGCCGGCCTTTTCCAACCAAGCGCCACCAGCCTTGCGCTCAGCGCTGGTGGGGCGGAGCGCATGCGCCTGGCGGCAGGCACCATTTCGATGGGCGGCGCGTCAGGTGCCCATGCCTTTGCTATTGCGACGCCGGCAAGCAATGTCAATCAGGTTACCGTCACCGGCAGCGCTGCCGGCGGTACGCCAAGCCTTGCGGCGACTGGAACGGATGCGAATATCCCGCTGGCACTTGCGGCCAAGAATATAGCACCGGTTCGGCTGAATAGCCGCGGCAATATCGCGCTTGAGGTGAATGCGGTGGCAACACCCGTCAATTTCGTGCGCATCAATGGTTCGGGCGCTGCGGCACCACCGCAAATCACGGCCCAGGGTATCGACACCAACGTGAATTTGCTGCTGCTGGGCAAGGGCACTGGTGCGGTGCAGGCTGGATCACCGCTGCAATTGCCATCCTATACCGTGGCCACGCTGCCGGCCGCGGCAACCTATCCGCGCTGCATGATCTATGTCGCGGATGGCACCGCCAGTAAGCGCTTCGCGATCAGTGATGGGTCCAACTGGCGCTGGCCGGATGGCGCGGTGGTTGCCTGATCAACACTTCTTCCCGCCACGCCCGATCCGCGTCCTTGGGCCACCGTAGCCGCGGATCAGGTGCCAATCCAACCTGATTTCCACAGGAAGACTCACATGACATCCCTGACAGACTACGCCAAGAATCTGCTTGGCCGTTCCGTGGTTGGCCGCCGCCCGGCCTTGCCCGCCGCTGTCTTCATCGGCCTTGGTACTGGCGGTTCCGACGCAACAGGCCTTTCCGGTGAACCGACAGGCACCGGCTATGCCCGCCAGGCAGGCACTTTTTTTGGAACCGGCCAGCAATACAATGCATCGCAGGTACGCTTCACCTTCACCAGCCTACCGGGCACCCTGACCCATATCGGCGTTTTCGACGCGCAAACCGCGGGCAACCCGCTGCTTTGGGCGCCGCTCACCACCCCGGTCACGCTCAACGTGCCTGGCAATGTGACGATCCCAGCCAATAGCATGACTGTGGTGGGGGATTGAGACCAGGGACGCAATCGGCCCAAATTCAGAAGACCATATCCCTTCTGCCCTCGTTCACCGCGCTGCATCTGAATTGTTGTTGGTCGCATTTTCCGGAATGTCGGTGACTTTACCTGGCGGCTTGGAAAATGCGATCGGCCAAAGGCTTGGGGCGCATCCGGTGCACGAGGATGAAGAAGCTAGACCCTAACTGGTTTTTCACCTGGTTTGCCTGCCCGCGCCGATAGGGCGGCAACAAAGGCGCCAAGGCTGATCGCAACCGCACCCAGGATTTCAAAAACGCTCGGCGTTTCGCCCAGAATGAAAAAAGCCAGCAAAAAACTCGCAACCGGCAGCAAGGCAAGGCTCATGGCCGCTGCCGGTGCGCCCAGCAGCATGGTTGACCGCCCAAGCGAAAAAATGGTCAAGGCACCCATCAACACACCCTGATAGAAACCTTGGAACAGCAGGTCAGAGGTCGGGATCTGCGCGAGCTTCGACGATTCCCAAAACAGCCAAACGAAAAACGGGACATAAAGCAGCATGGAATAAACACTGAGCAAGGCTGCCCCCTGCAGTGCGGAAAGCCCGGAACGGCGCATGCGCAGCAGATAGACGGAACCCAACATGCCAGCGCCGATAAACAGGATATCGCCCTTCCAGTAATCCGGCTGGATGCTGGTGAGGCTGACACCGCCAATGGCAAGCGCGCCGCAGGTGATCAGCGCAAGCCCGAATTTGCGCAGGCGTGACATCGCCTCACCCAAAAAATAAAAGCAGAGCAGGCTGGTGAAAAGCGGCATGAGGCCGGTGGAAAGCGTCAGATGCCCGGCTGGCGCAAGAGCCAAGCCCTGTGCCGTCAGCATCGCCAGCGGCGCGCCTTGCAGGAGCGCGAACCAGAGCCCCTCAAGCCAGGCATGGCGCGGCATGGAACCCGCAAGCCGCAACAACACCGGCAGCAGGATCAAGCCCCCAATGCCATAGCGCAGCAGGACAATGTCAGCAGGCGTCACGGATTCGGTGACTGCAAGCCGCGTAAAGGCCGGCCAGGCCGACCAGACAATGACCGTGAGTGCGGCCCAGAGCGTGCCTTGCAGCTTTTTGCTAATCATGGGCTCGGCCATTGGGCTTTGGGCATGGGCCGACACGCTAGGCTTCAATCACGCAAGCGGGGTTGAGTAGTGCAAGGATTCAGCCCTTCGGCACGCCGGCCAATTCCAGACCGCGTGCATAGTGTTCGCGGTCTTGTTGATGCGCAAAAGGATAGCTTTGCGCGAACTTCGAAACATTGAAATTTGGTTCGATCTGTAGGAGCTTTTGGACGTAAGGCCCAGCTTCCTCACGTCGGCCCAGATGGCCAAGCGCCGCGATCAGTGGTTTGTAACCATTGGAAAAATCCGGGTTTTCACGCACAAAACGACGGCCATGCCGATAGGCTGCCTCGTAATCAGCGCCCATGAAATAAGCCATTGTAAACACATTGTCCCATACATGAGTAATCGGGTCAGATGGTGCCAAACTTTTGTATCGCTCAAGGTGCCTCAGTGCTTTATCCGCCTGCCCGATGTAACAATAGGTCGCCGCACTAATCGCCCAGATAACGGCTATGTTCGGATTTAGGCGCGTGGCAACATTGAAATAATGCAGCGCGGAGTCAAAATCCTTCTCAAGAAAAGCGCAGATGTGGCCACATATTGCATGAGCCTCAGCACTCTCGGGGTCACTCTTGATGGCGCCGAATGCCAGTTCTTGCGCCTTTCTTATGCTTGCGGCGGGGTCCGACGCCCATCCCTGCCCGATATGGTAGATATACCAAAAGGCGCTCCAAGCCGCAGCCTTGGCATTGTCGGGTTCCAGGCGAAGCGCTTCGGCGAGTAATTCACCGGCTTTTTCAAATGGTGCCTGCCGCATGGATGAAAGTAGCGGGATAGCCTGGACAACGAGCCTCGATGCACTCGACCAGCGAGAAGCGGCTTGCTGTCCTTCAATAAACAGAATTGCCGGATCAATGCGCGCAACCACCGGCGCCACAACGCGGTCATGGAGTTGATCCATCGTTGCGGTCGCAAGTTCGAAACGATCACTCCAGACCGGGCGGATATCCTGGCCTATATCCAAAAGCCGGACACTGATGCTGATTTTATCCGCGCCGCTGATCAGATTGCCTTCAACCGCATAATGCCAGCCCTTGGCGCGCAGAAAAGCTTCATCCCATTGCACGGTCTGCGGCTGCGGCGTCAGCGCAGCAACCACATCAAACCAGCGGAACCGCGCGAGGGCCGAGGCGATTTCCTGACTGAGTGAAAAGGCTAGTTGCCCATTCTCCTCATTCGTTGCCTGGAAGGGAATGACACCAATCCGCAACCGCGACGCGGTGGGTGCCGTAGCCGCCATGCTTGCATGTGGTGCGCTTTGCGCCGGGGGGGCTTGCGCCGCTTCATGCTTCGGGCGCGTCGGCGCTGAACGTAATTTCTCGTAAAGCGCCCGTGTTTCGGCTGCTGGTTCAACCTCCAGCCGGCTCTGCATCGCCATGCGGCAGCGTTCAAATTCGCGGAGCGCCTGCGCCTTTTCCCCCATATCGGCCAGGGCGGTCATCAGGATGCGGCTGGCGCCTTCATGGGTTGGCTCGCAGGCAATTATCCGGCGTGCCAGGCCCGCGCGCCTTTCGGCGGGGACATCGGCCTGGGCGATCTGGTGCAATTCCTCATCGAAAACCGCAGTGACTTCAGTCGCGAAGCGGGCGCGTTCCATCAGCAGCCATTCGTCAAAGGCTTCTGAGATGCCGTTCAAATCTTCCAGCAATTCGCCTTCGCAGAGCGCCGCGAGGTCAGTCCTGAGCAGATTGGCAGGGTGCGGGCCGGCCAGGATCGCGGCGCTATCCACCCAGCAAACGCGCTGATTGAGCCGCACCATTTCGGCATCAGTTTCCAGCACTTCATCCACCAAGGGGCCGAAGGCCAGCAGCAATTCCCGCAGGGATTGGCGCAGGCTGGCGCGGGCCTGCTGGTCCGGCACCCGGTCCCAAAGCAGGGCGGCCAGTTTGGCCCGCGGCACCCGCTGCCCGGCATGCAGGCAAAGATAACCCAGAATCGCGCGGGCCTTGCGGCCGCGGGGCACCAAATCCTCACCCAGATAGCTGATGGCCCGCAGCGCGCCGAGGAGGTGGATGCGAACAATCGCCTGCCGGGCGCCGACATCCAGCGCCACAAGGTTGTTCTGATTGGCATTTTGTATCGCCAATGCCACCCCCAAAATTGTCCAAAAGGAACATTACTCAACCAGTCTATAACCTGTGGTTGTGGTGCGCAAGCATCATTTCACGCCTAACTGCGTTTTTTTAACGCTGCGCTGATGCTGGCTTCACAGCACAATCACACCGAGGCAGCAAGATACGACATATCGATGCTTCACAACGGTTTCGTCTCAACCTCTGGTAGTTTTTAAGGCGAACCCCTAACCGAGGAGATGGCAAAATGAATAAAATGCACACGCAACAACTTCCTTCCATGGCGCCGGTTTCCCTTGGAGGCGTCGCGATCGCCGATGCCGGCAAGGTTCGTTTCGGTGGAATGGCGCCGAGCCTTCCGCCCGTGCGCCTCGCCGCCGATGCCGCCACTGATTCAGGCAAGGTTCGCTTCGGTGGAAT
>Ga0079301_1000671_pt1 | contig 16633 bp, 13 predicted proteins | sample Wag4_2014_7_11_3_FD_74797 | JGI IMG/M metagenome (GOLD analysis project Ga0079301, IMG submission 74797) | Fresh water mixed with fracking chemicals microbial communities from Ohio, USA - Utica-2 Time Series FC 2014_7_11 | ecosystem: Engineered > Industrial production > Chemical products > Input... | reverse complement strand
CACCGAGACTGTTCAGTCCGTAGCGTTCCTCAAAAATTTTGCCGTTGGGGCCAGCGAGCAATTCGAGCGTGGGTTCATTTGACTTGAGGTCAATCATGCGCACGCACGCACTGACCAGCGGCAATTTGATGGGGAAATTGAATTTTGCGAGGCTGGAGGCCTGGTCGAGTCGAACGGTACCCAATTCACCCAAAAACAGGCGATCGCGCGCATCGATGAACATCGGACCGGGTACGACAATGAGTGCGTCCTTGGCAGCGATACGGGCTGGAATCTGAACCGCGCCATCTTGTTGCAGGCTGCCCAGTGTCTCGAACAATGAGCGGCCGACCAGTGTGTTCACCAGCCGTTCCGGGCTTTGCATTGACACTTTCAGTACCCGCATGTTTGCGGCATCGCTGAGATACAGGTCGCCCTTGCTGTCAAACCCAAGGCCATAAGGCATATTGAGTTGCATCTCGCTTGCAGGCTTGTTGCTGCCGTCATTGCCGGGTTTGTTGGGCAGGCTGCCGTTAGCGCCAACGATCAACTCGAGGCGACCATCCGCGTTGAGGCGACAAACGTGATGATAAACCATGTCCGTCCAGTAGGGCAGGCCATCTGGTCCGAGCTTGAGCGCAACCGGTTGGCCTAAAGGAACGTCGAGGGCGGACTTGCCTTCGATGTTGAATGCGACACCACGGTAGGTGGTGCCACTGCCCGCCATCAGGGTGGCTCGTCCTTGGGGATCGATGCGCACCAATTGCGGATCGTCACCAATGAAAGCCCAGAGATTTCCTTGGGCATCATAATCGACGGCGACAGGCGCAATGGTTGTTACGGTGCGTTCAGCACCGTTAGCATTAACCGTTAAGGTGTTGCCCAGAATCGTGCTGACCGTTTGATTCTGAAATCGCTTGATGACGGCCCCCACCACTTCCGTGTAGAGCAACCCTTGCCCGTCCGGCGTCGATGCCATGCCACCCGGAGCATTGACGCCCAATGCCTGCGAAGAACCTGTTACAAAAACGCTTTGGGTACCAGCTACCGTACGGGGTAACGTATTGGCGTCGTTGAGATCGAATTCGCGGATCAACCCACCCGCGTCACAAACCAACATCTTGTTATCGGGTCCGATCCAGAAACCAAACGGTTGCACGACACCACGAAGCGTTTCCAGGTTGGTTGGTTCACTGCCGGTCAGGCCAATCGGCGCAAGCGTTACATTGGTTTGGGCATCTGGGGCCACGTGCAAAATTTTGAGTTGGCCGGCCATCGACAGATAAACCCCACCTCGCGAATCCGGTTGCAGGTAGCCACCCAAACCCAAGTCCAAATCGACTGCCATCTGACGCCACGTCAAACTGGCTGGATCCCGTCGCCACAAGCTATAACCGTTCGCAGCCCACAACGCGCCATCTGAACCGAAACACAGACACTTCGCACCGGTTTTGTCACCGTCGAAAGGGTTGCTGACAAAGTGCAGGATGCCACTGCGATCCAGACGCAACACACGATTCTTTTCTGTCAGGTAGATATCGCTATCCGGTGACAGCGCAAGCCCTTCCGGGTAAAGCAGACGGGTCTGCTTAGCCGGCGCAGGCAGCGTGTCTTGGCCTGGTTCACCGGTTCCGGCAGCGAATTTGACCCGTCCGTCGCTTGTGATGCGAATCAGGCGGTGCCCGAGTCGCTCAGTGAACAAGAGGCTGCCATCCGGTTCGATGACCAGGCGGTGGATATTCTTGAAACCGACTTCATTGGCACTCACACCTTCTTGCACGGGTTTATCCCATTGCTCGCCCGCATAGGTTGAAATGATGCCATCTGAGCCAATCTTGCGAATCCGGCCGACTTGCTCCGCGATCAATAGATTGCCGGCGGGATCGCGAACCACATCCACCGGCAAGGTCAACGGCACACGCGTCGCACTCATACCACTGCCGAGATTCTCTTGCCCCACCAGCAATAGCGCTTTGACCTTCTCAAGGGTACGATCCAGCGTCGCATCCGATTGCCGCAAGTTTGCCACCACGGAACGCAAGCCGCTTTCATCATAATTCGGTTTGTCTTTCAACAATTGCCGTGCAGTGTTGACATCACGAAGCAACTCGGCATTGGCATCCGCTGGAAGCCGGTTGAACACCTCCTGACGACCCTTGACGTACTCACTTAACACATAACCGGTGGCCAAGGAACTGGCCGTATCAATGGGTGCATTGATTTCACGGGGCTCCGTGCCCGGTACCACCATGGTTCGCAGCTCACCATTGGCGCCTCCAAGTTTGGCCAGCAAGCGCACACGCAAGATGAAGTTGTCTTTGGGCACCGTGGCGCTGAGCGTATACTCACCGGTTTTGGACGTTTGAACCTGGATTGGTTTTTTGCTCGCGTCCAGCAGCAACTCGCCACTGGCATCAACCGCTTCCACCAGCGCTTCCGCCAACCGATCCTCCGGTGTCACCGCCTCGGACAGCAGCCTGAACGGTCTGGCTGTCAAACCACCACCGTTGTTGGAGACCAGCCCACCACCGTTATTTGAGACCAAGCCGCCACTGTTGTTGGATACCAAGCCACCGCCGTTGTTTGACACCAGATTGCCACTGTTGTTCGAAATGATGCGTCCGGTTTCACCGGATACGGTGCCGCCGCCGTTATTGGAAACCAGATTGACCCCAAAGTCGGTGGTTAACCTTACCACCCCGCGCAAAGTCATGCGAACGCCATTTTCAACCACCCGGCCACTCAGACTTTGGGTCGAGACGCCTTTGGCTTGGGCGCGAACGGCTGATGGCCGCGATGCCTTTACAACCGCCATTTGGGTCTGACACCCACTCAGCGCCAAAAGTGCAGCCAGCCAACCTGTTAACCAACGTTTGCTCGCTTGCAAGGGGGTTCCTCCACGGATCAAGATTGCGCGTAACGCTGTCCGCATCCACGACAATCAAACCGGAATGGCAGGGTTACCCTAACCAGGTTTGCCTGCTTCCAGCTTTTTATACCACTGTTGGATGTTTTCTAAGCGTGTGAGGACGTGGGGAAACCGGAACCATCAGATTGACCAATCGGTCTGCCTGAGTCCTGCACTTTCATGACGGAAAAAGACCACGCAATGGTGCCACCGACCGCCGAATGTTAAAAACATTTAACGAATGGCTGCCTATGGCTGGCTAAACCCATTGCTGGCTGCAATCACCATGCCGTTGAGCGCCTTGGCGGTCATTTTACACACCGGGCGCTTGAAACAGTTTCGAGAGGGAAGCTAACTTTGGGGCTGACCATTTTGATGATTCTGACCATGCTGGCAACGGCTCTCGGTGTCATGGCGTTGTTTGCGTGGGCTGTTCGTGCGGGTTAATTTGAGGATTTGGATGATTCGGCCCAGCGAATGCTACACGACGACAATCAATCCCGTTCTGATATTCAACGGTGAAGACCGGAACAGGACCGGTCTGTTGTGCTAAACGCGTCGACTTAGCCCCTCAATGCGACTGATTGGGTGACTATGAGACGAATGAGGCGCCCTCGCGCGGGCGTTCAGGTTTCACTGGATGGGTCATAGCGTCTGAAGATGAGGCTCGCGTTGTGACCGCCAAAGCCCATGCTGTTGCTCAGCGCAAATTGAATCGAACCAGCCCGTGCGTGGTGTGGGATGTAGTCGAGGTCACATAACGGGTCCGGTTCATCGAGGTTGATGGTGGGGGGGATGATCTGATCCCTTAAGCAGAGGATGGTGGCGATCGCCTCAACCGCTCCCGCCGCCCCAATCAAATGGCCAATCATTGACTTGATGGAGGACACCGCCAATCGGGCCGCGTGGTCGCCAAAAACCTGTTTGATTGCCAGCGTTTCGCTGTGATCATTCAACATTGTTCCCGTTCCGTGCGCGTTGATGTAGTCGACTTGTGACGGCTCAATTGACGCCTGAGTCAAGCCCAGGCGCATGGCCCGTTGGCAACCGTCAGCGTCCGGTGTGGGCTGGGTCATGTGATAGGCGTCGCCTGTAGCCCCGTAGCCGATAACTTCGGCGAGGATTGGGGCGTGACGGTCGCGGGCGTGTGATAAACATTCGAGCACGAGCACCCCTGCGCCTTCGCCCATCACGAACCCGTCACGATCCTTGGCGAAGGGACGAGATGCTTTGGTTGGATGACCTTGATAGGTTGAGAGTGCGCGGGCGGAGGCGAAGGCCGCGATGCCCAGTGGTGTGATCACAGCTTCCGCACCGCCTGCGAGCATGGCATCCGCTCGGCCATCCAGAATGGCTTGATAGGCTTCACCGATCGCATGGGTGCCGGATGCACAGGCCGTCACCGTACACAGATTGATGCCCCGCGCGCCGGTACTGATAGCAACTTGACCACTCGCCATATTGGGAATCAAAAGCGGTACCGTAAAGGGGTTGACCCGCCCGGGACCGCGATCACGCAGCACGGCAACCTGTTCTTCGATGACGCCCAAAGCCCCCATGCCAGACCCGATGTTGATGCCGATACGATGGCAATTTGCTGGCGTGATACCCAATTGCGCATGGTCAAGCGCTTCGCGCGCCGCAACCACAGCAAACTGGGTAAAGCGTGCCATTCGACGCGCTTCCTTGCGATCCGCAATGTGCGCATCCGCATCGAAATCCTTGACCTCAGCGGCAATCTGCACAGGAAACGCCGATGCGTCAAACAAGGTGATCGGACCCACACCACTGCGTCCCGCAAGCAAACCTTGCCAAAAAGTCTCGACATTCAACCCAATGGGGGTGACCGCACCCAGGCCGGTGACCACGACCCGCTTCGGTTGCGTTCCTCTGACCATTTACAATGTCACCATCAGTGATTATCAGCCTCTATACCCACCGGTTGTCGCCACGCAACGTGTCGTGTGAGACGGGAGCGGCCACGCGCGCTGGGGTGATGTGCCATGCGCAGCTTACCACGGTCGAATCAAGCGACACCAGTCGGTTTTGCTGCGGCACAAATCATGGTCAGATGCTGACAATCTAAAAGAGGAATCCATTCAGCGCAAGTGTTCATTCAAAGACGTTCAGACAATGTTTTTGGCACTGTGACGGGTATTTTTGGTTTTTCACGACGGGTTGAGCAGATGTTATGACCACCGTGGCTGCTTGAGGGCTGCGTTTTTTGCGTGGGTGGCCAAGGTTTTGAATCCGGTGGGTTACCTTTGTTGGCTTGGCGATCGCCTGTCGGCGATTGTAGTAAAATCATGTGAGGTGTGGGGGCGATCGCTCCCACCAACGGATAAGGAGGCGCCAACATGTTTTCGCTCTTTCAGTCTTCAAAAGACCCTCAGGCGGCTGCGCGGAGCGCCTACGAGTTTTCTTTCAAAACCTTGGGTGCTGGCGAAACATTGCCGCTGAAGCAATTTGCCGGCCAAGTCATACTGGTCGTGAACACCGCGTCAAAATGCGGACTCACGCCACAATACAAAGCGCTGGAAGAACTGTATTTGACCCATCGTGATCAGGGTTTGGTGGTGCTAGGCGTGCCAAGCAATGATTTTTTGGGGCAGGAGCCAGGCAGTGATGCTGACATTGCCGCATTTTGTGAGCGGCGGTTTGGCGTGACCTTTCCGCTTGCTTCGAAGGAACGGGTGGTAGGAGATGATGCGCACCCGTTTTATGTCTGGGCGCGCCAGGTCTTCGGCTTTTTGGGTGTTCCGCGTTGGAACTTTCACAAGTATCTGATCAACCGACAGGGGCACCTGGTTGATTTTTTTGTGCCCACGACGGGTCCGGATAGTGTGCGGGTGAAAGAGGCGATCGAAAAAGCCTTGGCGGAAGCACCTTGACGACTCTGCGTCTGGTTTTGGGTGATCAGTTGTCTGCTGATCTCGCCACGTTACAGGATTACCACACCGACGATGTCGTACTCATGTGTGAGGTCTCAGATGAAACCACCTACGTGAAGCATCATCCCAAAAAAATCGCGTTTGTCCTTGCGGCCATGCGCCATTTTGCGGCTGAGTTGGCCTTGCGGGGTTGGCAGCTCCGTTACGTTACGCTGACGGATCCCGCGAACACGGGCAGCTTCACGGGGGAAGTGTCCCGAGCCGTTCGGGATCTTGGCATCACGCACTTGGTTGTCACTGAGCCTGGTGAATACAGGGTGCGTCAGATGATCGATGACTGGCCAACCCGTTTGGGCATCACGGTCGAATGCCGCGCGGATGACCGGTTCTTGTGCAGCTCGGATTGGTTCAAGCGTTGGGCGCGTGGCAAAAAGCAGTTGCGGATGGAGTATTTTTATCGCGCAATGCGTGAGACCCACGGTATTTTAATGGAAGGGGATCGTTCGCCATCGGGTGGGGCTTGGAACTACGACAAAGAGAATCGCAAGCCGCCAAAGCGCGGCTTGACCTCACCCAAGCGGCTGCAACATCCACGGAGCACCATTTTGGACGCGGTCATCCAAATGGTTGGGCCGCGGTTCGCCGAGCACTTCGGCCAGCTCGAACCGTTTCATTTGGCCGTGACGCGCGAGCAAGCCCTGCGCGAACTGGACGACTTTGTTTCACGCATCTTGCCGCACTTTGGCGATTACCAGGATGCGATGGTGCGTGGTGAAGCGTTTCTCAATCATTCGCTCCTGTCCACCTACCTCAACGCCGGTCTGTTATTGCCCCTTGAGGTGTGCCGTCGTGCCGAACGGGCTTACCGCGAAGGCCAGGCCCCGCTACCGGCGGTGGAAGGTTTTATTCGCCAGATATTGGGTTGGCGTGAGTTTGTGCGGGGCATTTATTGGTTGCACATGCCCACTTATGGAACCCTCAACGTTTTACAGGCCGTCAGACCGTTGCCCGATTTTTATTGGGGTGCACCAACCCATATGGCGTGTATGGCCGAAGCGGTTTCGCACACACGTATGCACGCCTATTCTCATCACATTCAGCGCTTGATGGTGACCGGCAATTTTGCATTGCTCGCAGGGTTGGATGTTAAGCAGGTTCAAGCGTGGTATCTGGCTGTATACAGTGATGCCTACGAATGGGTAGAGATGCCCAATACGCTTGGTATGGCGCTGTTCGGTGATGGGGGGATTGTGGGTAGCAAACCGTATGCGGCGAGCGGCAAGTACATCAAGAAGATGAGCAATTTTTGTGAGCAGTGTCGCTATGATCCAGACGAGACCGTGGGGGAGCTCGCTTGTCCCTTCAATGCCCTGTATTGGGATTTTATGGCGCGTCATCGTGCGCAGTTTGAGACGAATCCGCGTGTGTCGTTGGTGTTTGGTACGTGGGAGCGCATGGGTGAAACGCGCCAGGATGGGATTCGGCAGCAAGCGGCGCTGACGCTTGAGCGGATGCAACGGGGTGAATTGTAATGCCGCGTGGTGTGCAAAAGGCGCATTTACCGCAAAAGATCTGCATTGGCTGCGGGCGGCCGTTTACCTGGCGCAAAAAGTGGGCAAAAGTCTGGGATGCGGTGAAGCATTGCTCAAGGCGTTGCAGCGGCAACAAGCGCTGAAACCGTCGCTACGGGAAGCGTGTCGAGGCTATGACCACGCTGCTTGAGCGGATAGATATTTTTATTCCCCGGTGAAAACGGGTTTGCGTTTCTCGCGAAAGGCTGCGAGGGCTTCGAGGCGATCGCGCGTCGGGATGGTGACTTCGTAGGCTTTCGCTTCGATGGCGAGACCGGTTTCCAAGTCAACTTCCAAACCGTGGTCGATGGCAAACTTGGCTTGGGCGATCGCAATCGGCCCCGTGTTGTCCACAATGCGCCTGGCCAATGCCCGCGCCGCATCCAACAACTCGGCAGCCGGTGCCACCTGCTCCACCAGTCCGATTTGCAATGCCTCTTGGGCGTCTACCCGGCGGCCACTAAAGATGAGTTCCTTGGCGCGGCCTTTGCCGATCAAGCGCGGCAGCCGTTGAGTACCGCCCGCACCGGGTATGATGGCAAGCGTGGTCTCCGTCAGCCCCAGTTTGGCAACGTCCGCCGCAATGCGCAAATCGCAAGCCAAGGCCAGTTCGCAACCACCACCCAAAGCCACCCCATTGATGGCTGCGATCACAGGGCAAGGCAAGCGTTCAATGCGCGTCATCAACGCGCGAATGCGGCGCAAGAAGCGACGCACCTCGGATGGCGCCATCCCCGCACGTTCCTTGAGGTCCGCCCCGGCGCAGAACGCGCGATCGCCCGCTCCCGTGATGATGACCGCCCGCACATCAGGCCTGTCATACAAATCGTCAATGGCTTCGCTTAATGCGTCTAGCAAAGCCACACTCAATGCATTCATTTGCTCCGGGCGCTGCAAAGTCAAGACGGCCACCCCGTCTGCGAGATCAACTGCCAGCGATTGCATCAGCATCTCCATCCCAGCGCCCTACAAACCAACCACAATGCCTGCAACCACTGCCGGATCCTCGGCTTGCGCATCCAGCATCACAAAAGCCAGATTAGCCTCGGGATACACCCACGCCTCGACGTTGCCCCACGGCTTTTTGATTGGCGGCACACCATATTTGGCCGTAATACGAATGGCCGGATCCAATGGCCGAATCATTCGAGCGCTCAGCTCACGCGAGGGCGCCCACACCTGAATCTGCTCCACCCGTCCAGGATTTTTCTCTACCATCGAAAAACCAACCCGACTCGTCAAATGGGCTGCATTGTCGTGCTCATTCTCGGTAAGCTGCGACTCCGTGATCACTTCATATTCCCACCAGATGCGCCCTGCAAGCTGAAGGGATCTTGTCGGCGTACCCAAGTGACGCTTGACCGTTTCAGATTCCTGCCCCAGCGTGATACCAGCCAAGCGTGATTCGCGCTCAACCATCGGGTTGATGCGATCGCTCGCACACGCGCGCAATAACGCATACGGCGTCTCCACACGCGCCAGTTGCATGACTCGCACCAACGGCGACACATCCTTGGGCGTCCCGGCACAACCGGCAAGCAACCCCATCACCACAGCAATCCCAACGATACGCGCGGCCATCACGCATCCCCCGGCCGGGTGTCAAGCGTCGCCTCCGCTACCAAGGCAGCCTTTTCCTGACGACCCGCCATAAAACTATACAGCAACAAACACGCCACCCCAATATCAATGCAGATATCCGCAACGTTGAAAATCGGAAAAATGTTGCGGCCCCCGTACTGCAAATCAAACATGTCAATCACATAACCCAGTCGGCTACGGTCCAACAAATTCCCCAATGCACCCCCCAGCAAAAATCCCAGCCCAATCATCTGCAACCACGCGCTGTGGCGCTCACGTATGGCGTACAACACAATGCCACAAGCCACCAAGCCCGCAATTCCAATCAATAAATGTGTCTGCGACCAGAGCATGCTCCACGCGGCCCCAAAATTGCGCGTGTAGGTCAAGGCGAAATACCCCGGTATAAGCGGAATCGACGGATAGTGTAAAGCCATGTTGTTAATGACCCAAAACTTGAGCCACTGATCCAACCACAACGCAAGAGCAGCACACGAAAACATGCTACCCAGCTTTAATCCAGTCTTGGAAATCACCCGGAGCCCCCACTTCAAACCTGCACCAACATTCTAACACAACCCCGTGTCGGCACGACGCATCAGCTTGCTGGTAATCAAGATAATATTTTTATCAGTTTTTTCGGTAAGCTTCCAAGGCGTGTGTCGGGCACGGTTTGATGCTATGAGATGTTGAATCAGCGTTTGTGTGATGTTGAACAGAAAAAGCCGCAGCTTGGTTGGCTGCGGCTGAAAAGGTTTTGCCCTGCTCAAGCTTAGCGCAATGGCGTGCTTGCTACGATGGTGCGGAGTTGTTTCTCGGCTTTTTTGAGGCGTCTGCAGACTTCCATTTGGGAGATTCCGAGGCGTCTTGAGAGTTCGGCTTGGGTGAGGTCGTCGAAATAGCGCATTTTGAGCAGTTCACGTTGGCCGTCTGGGAGCAGGTGCATGGCTTCGGTGAGGACAAGGCGTTCATCGCGGTCATTCACCTGAGCCAACGAAGACGATGGATCCGCCAGCGTGCTTAACAATGAACGCTGTTCGTCTTCATCGCCGTCACCGCTTTCCTGGTCAAGCCACATCACGGTCACGCGGCGATCATACACCCGCGCTTGATCGATAAGCTCCGTGGTGACATTCAGGGCCGCAGCCAATTCCTGATTGCTGGCTTCGCGGCCCAGTCTGTGCGACAACTCCTGCGTGACTTGCCGTAAGCGATAAGACAATTCCTGCAAGGCACGCGGACCCCTCACCAGTGTCTGGCGATCGCGCAAGTAATGACGAATGTGCCCTGTGATGAAATGCACAGCATACGTCTTGAATTCTGTGTTATGTCCAAGTTCATAACGATTGATCGCCTCCAGCAAGCCAATCGAACCCACTTGAATCAAGTCATCAACGGGGTCCGTACTCCGACGAGCCAGGCCACGAGCAATCTTATGAACAAGGGGTAGGTAATCATTAACCAATCTCTCTTTGACTTTAGGACTCGCGTCAGCGTACACCTTGTTCATTGAAGTCTCCTTTGATGAGCCACGATGTCCGGAATTTAATCCGAATTTGATCCTAGCCCATTCTTGACGCTGCTTCCAGTCAAGATTTGTGAAGCAAGGTGCTTTTTTATTAAGATAGTTTAAGCATTCCGGTGAGCGACATCCCAAGTTCCCCTGCATCGCAAGGGTTTTAGGCTGCTTTGAGCAAACAGCTCGTGAACATAAATCGAGCGTGTCATCAAACAAAGTTATTTTATGTTTAGATCCATGCTGTTTCTGGGGTTAGGGGGGGAGGTGCTCCTGATTCTGGCTGTTTGTGGCGCATTCATCATCAACGGATTGAGCCCAGTCGAGAATGACCGACCATGAAGGGCGCACCGTCTTTCGATGGCGTTGATAAGCGTTTACAATACGTTACAGGCGTTGGACCGGGCGTTTCCGGCGGTGTGTTACGGTTTTTGGATTGTCACCTCGACGGTGTTGGTTTGGTTTGCTAGCAGGCTGACGGTTTGTTGTTGGGGAATGAAACCCTTTGCGCGCGTGAAAAGGGTGTAGTCGCCCGGGTTGAGATCCGGGGCACGGTAGTTACCTTCGCTGTCGGTTTTGGCGTTGATGACGGGTAGCATGTCGTTGGCTGGGACCCATTCGAGGTTTGCGCCCATAACGGGTTGATTCTGAGGGTCCGTCACGTGGCACACAACGCCTGCGCGATTGAGTTTGGGTTCAATTATTGGCAGCGATTTTTTGGGCTTGATGCGGCTTGGGGGTTCCTCTTGCGGCACTTGGTGTTGTGTTTGATCTGACACGTCTAACCTGGGGGTCGCGATGTCGCCCTGGCTGCTTGGTGTTGGTTTGCGTCGCGTTTCAGGCTGGGTGTGATCACCCGTGTGCGTGTCAGGTGGTGCCTTGGGTGACGGCTCCGCCGCTGGATGACTCGTTTCACCGGTCAGTGGGTGTGGGGCATCCTTTGGGTGAATTGTTGCACGGGGTATCGGGTGCGGGGCGCTCGTTGGAACGTTCTGCTCACGGGTAATGCTGCTGGCGTTTCTTGCTTGTGGTGGGAGTGGCAGGCCGTTGTTGTTTGGCGCGGCTTCTGGCTGGGCGAAAACGGGTAGCCCGGCGAAGGGTGATCGGGGGGCTGTTGGCGACGTTGCAAGTGGCGCGGTGTTGTCCTTTGCATTTGATTTAAGGTTTTGGATACTGGCTTGGTGGGCAGCCCAGGTTTTTTGTACGGCACGGTTGGCGCTGGAAGCATCTCGCCCGGGGCCGACCAGATGGCTGGTGCCTTTAAGGAGGAGCGGCAAGGGGCCAGAGGGTGCTTTGGGTGGCGGTGATGATGGGGCGGCGGGTGTTGGCACGGTTTCCCATGGCAGGCTTTCATTAAACAGGTTGTCCAGCGGTGTGGTGCGACGATGACGCCAGAACGTGTCGCTGCTGAGGCTGCGGGTGTCGGGTGGCGGTGGTTGGGTTGGCGGTGCGGTCGTGGTGGGTGTTGTGTCTGGATCAGACTGGGTGCCAGATTGGCCGCGCTGGCCTTGTTGGTCGTAGCGACCGATGACCCCCTCACCGGTGAGGGGGTTGGGGCGGTTGGACGGATTGAGGGGTGTGAACTCCGTGGACATCAATGCGCCTCAAGTGGTCTTCGTGTGATTGCTATTCCTCATCACGAGGTCGTTTCATTCGAGTCTAGGCCCTCCACCGCGACGATTGTTCCATCGAAATGCCTGGCGGCCTGCTCGACAAGCTGGTCCTCAGTGTATGCGTTGGGGCTCATGCATCCTCCACTTGGGTTTCGTCTGCCAATGCCTGCTCGATTGATTCGATACTGGGCAGGCTTGTTTGCAACTCAGCCGGGAGCGCACGGGTCAGTTCAAACGCCGAGACGCCGATCGGTTTGTCGATGCCACGCAGCGCATATTCTGCCAGCACGCGATTGGGCTGTTGGCATAAAATCAGGCCAATGGTCGGTGCATCGCTCGAATGGCGCAAGTGGTCATCAACCACATTGCAGTAAAAGTTCACCTTCCCTGCGTATTCAGGTTTGAAATCGCCGCGTTTTAGATCAATCACCACAAAACACCGCAACTTCAAATGGTAGAACAACAGGTCGATATAGAAGTCTTGCCCGCCGAGATCCAAGTGGTACTGTCGGCCGACAAAAGCAAAACCTTGCCCAAGTTCAAGCAGAAACTTTTCCAGATGGACAACGAGGCCAGTCTCAAGCTCCTTTTCGTGGAAGCCTGCGGTGAGCGTGAGAAAGTCGAAAATGTACGGGTCCTTGAGCGTTTGTTGGACCAGATCGGACTCAGGCGGCGGCAAGCGCATAGCGAAGTTGCTGGTGGTCTTACCCAGCCTGTGATGCACAGCCGACTCGATTTGCATCACCAAAATGTTGCGGCTCCAGCCATGCTCGACGGCGGCCTGCATGTACCAAAGTCGCGTTACGGGGTCTTTTACCTTAGCCATCAACTCGGCGTGATGGCCCCAGGGCAGCGCCATTAGGAGATCCGTCGAGAAAAGTGCCGCTGACTGTGGCACTTTTACAGCCGACTCCGTTTGTGCCACAGGCTGTGGCACAAAGTTCAAGTAGGAATACTCGCGGTAGAAGGCCAGCATGCGCTTGATGTTGCGCTCGGAAAACCCTTTTTCCTCAGGCAGTTCGTTATGAAGGTCGCGGGCAAGACGGGGAATCACGCCCGAGCCCCAACCTTCCTGTTGCTGGCGCTGGTGAATCAGGCCACCAATGTCCCAGTACAGGCGGATCAGCTCCGCATTCACTGCCAGTACGGCACGTGATTGGGCATACCGCACACGCGTCTTGATTTCCGCCAGCAACGGACCGTAAACAGCGGGTAAGGGGGTTGCGTCAGTCATAACAATGCCCTTTAGCCAGATTCGCGCCCAATTCGGAGGGGATCCAACAAACTGTCAGACGATTTTGCAAAATGTACAAGTCTTCCCTTATACCAGTGCGTCTGTTAAGTGATCAGCCAGATAGCAGCCTGCGCAACAAGTTGGCCTGCGGTGTCGGCGTGGTTCATCTTTTTTAGCTTCCCACGATTGCAACAAAAAAGTCGCTATTGCTCCCGTAAGATTCACTGCCAATGCTACGCGCCTCTTCGCGGGCTTGGTTCCGGCTGAGCTTGCCCCGATTTGGTGGACAGATGATTAAGCAACTTGCCGGATGATTCCGACGTTCTTTACCACAATGGCCGCGCTGGCCTTGTTGGTCGTAGCGGCCGATGACCCCCTCACCGGTGAGGGGGTTTTGGCGGTTCGACGGATTGAGGGGGGTGAACTCCGTGGACATCGCTGTGCCTCAAGTGGTCTTCGTGTGATTGCTATTCCTCATCACGAGGTCGTTTCATTCGAGTCTAGGCCCTCCACCGCGACGATTGTTCCATCGAAATGCCTGGCGGCCTCCAGTGCCACACCGACTGTGACATTCGGAAAGTGCGACGGCACGGCGTGCCGGAAGGTAGGGGTGAGGGTTGTGAGGGCTTCATGGCGGGCCGGGTCTTCACACTGCCAGGTCAGTCCTGCGCTGTTACTGGATGTCAACACGGCTTCTTGAGCGCCAAACCTGAGTCGAACACGCATTAATGTTCCTCCTGGGCGCGCAGCAGTTTCCAGATGATGCGGAAGTGTTCCGGGTGATCGCGAATGAACGCGAATGGGTCACGGTGCAACTGCTCCATGCCCATGCTCATGACTTCCGTGGCATGCAGATCATCCAGTTTTTCTGCTGGCTGATTACTGCCATCCTTGCGATAGGCCCTGGCGAGATAGGGATCCCAGATTGCCTTGGTTCCGGGCTTGATGACCCGGGTCATTTCGTCATCGCGATAACCAAGCGACACACCGGGGGCGACATGGCCGTAGGCGTCATTTAACGGGATCGCTTGGTCAAGGGTATGGTCGAGCACGAATTGTCCTGTCTCCCTGACGATGTCTGGCGCCTCAAGCTCAAGCCCGTGAGCCATTTCATGGACCATGGTCTGGATTTGTCGTCTGGCATCACCCGATGCTCCCGGGTCCATCGAGATTGTCATTGTCGCGTTTGAATGGTTACTCCGCTCGTTTGCATTGTCAGGGTGTTTTCGCACGACGACGTGGCGATGGCCCGCCCGCGCACCTGCAATGGCCGCATAGGCTTCCAACCCTGCCTGATAAGCCTGTCTATCGGAATCGGGGATTTCAGGGTCAAAGTGCGCTGTGTATTGGGCCTTACCCGAGCTGGTGATGAGACTTTTGATCTCTGTCCGCGCGTCGCGTTGAAGCTGCTCAAACTGTGCCTGCAACCGTTCAGAGCGACGCCGTAATGCCACCAGTTCGGGGGTCTGCTGTAAAGCGGAGTTTTCCATGGCATGATCGTTTGCACGGTGCGTGTCGGAATGGCTGGCAAGTTCGCTTTGCAGCGCGGTTATTCTTTGTTCCAACGCTTTTTTTTGTGCTTCAATGCGCACAAAACGGTCGTGATGGCGCTTGACCGCATTGATTACCGCATTTGCCCCCTCTCCAGCGGGCAGTTTCGGACCCTTGGCAAACTCGAAATACTGGTTCAGGACCTCATCGGGGATGCGTTCGCCCTTCGCAACCGCTTGACGCACGAAGTCCCGATGAGAAGCCAACAATCCTCCCAGCTGTTCAATGGTGGCATGCTCGCGCCACAGCCCTAAAAACTCCTCGATCGTTGTGGTGGGCGGCTTGAGAAAACTTTTGGCTTTCGTTGTTCCCCAAAGGCGTGCAAGGACTGGCTCACAGTCGGCTAGACTTCGCGACTCGAAGTCCTGTAACACTTTTATGGGCAAAGCCGCTGTCCCATGTCCCGTTTTTTTCGCTCGTTCAATTCTCAGGCCAACCATGTACCGATGGTTCGAGATGAGATCAATGACCTTGAATTGAGACGTGCCCTCTGGAAAATGCGCCAGGTACTCAGCCAGCGTTTGATTGGTCATCTGGCGACTCAAGCTGTCAATCGCATGCTTTTCCTTGAGGTCGCCGACCAAATGAGCAAGTTCTTTTCGTTGCAATTCGGGGAATTCCTGCGCAGCAAAAGCAAGCAAATCTCGCTTAGCCGCCTCAAAGCGTCCTTGTGCCTGGGTTTGTTCCAGTCGCATGGCTGGCGTGCGATTTTGGTACAATGTCGCCCGTGCCTCGGCTTGCTGCATCCAAGCGGACTCGTAGCGTTCGACCAGGTCCGTGTAGTGGTCTTGCCAGTCAAATTCTTTTTTGTTTACAAGATTTTTGTAGGTGTTTTTCAACGCGGGTGGAGAATTGTGCAGTTGCTGCAAGCCTGAGTCGTCATAGAAAAAGTATTGTAAGCCCCTCAGATCATCGCCATTCGAATATGCGCGCATATACTCACGCAGTAGCGTTTTCCTTACATTAGCAGGCGCGAGCGCCAGCTGTGCCGTCATATCCTGACTGCCGGTCTGCTTGACCAGTGCCTTGACTCCTTCCCTGACGGCACTATGGATGGCTTTCTGTTGCTCAAGCAGCCGTTTCGTCTCGTTTCGGAGTCGATCCAGCTCGGGTGGTCGTTGTGGCTCCGGGTCCTGGGCGCTTCTGGTTCCCTGTGGATTCCGCTCTCGCCACCCACGATGCCGTTCGTCAAATTGGGCCGTCATCAAGCTGATTGTTTGCTCGATTTCGTTCCGCTGTGTTTGAATGTCTTGAATCTGCGATGCCTTGGCAGCCAATTCGTTGAGCGAACGACTGCCAGTGGCCCTGCCAGTGTCTGGCTGTCGGTCAATGGGCGATTTTTTTGCCCGTCCTGGCGCCGTCGCCTGCTGCGCAGACGAGCGCTGCTTGTTGTTCTGAGGCCCAGTTGGGAAGGAATCTGTCAGTGGCGCTTGGTTGTTGGGGGCTGTCTCGGTGGGGGGGTTTTCACGTGCGGGATTGCCCGTCCTGGGCGTTTCAGCCAAAACGCCTGCGTCATTATTCGCATTGCTTCCGGGTGGATGCTCCTCGGTGGGCGTAACGGGAGCACTTTGCCGCAAGCGGCCTGCGATCGCACGCCCCGCGCCAGACGTCACGCCACCTTGCAGTGCGCCAGCCACGATCTGGTTCCGCAGGGATGCAGGGTCAAGCGCCTGTCCCGAGGCGAGCTGGTTCACGGCTGCTGCGGTTCCACCGGCGCTCGCGCCAGCCACGCTGCCTGAGGCCACCGTGCCAGCTGCGCGTCCGAGTCGACTTTGGCTCGCTGCGATGG
>Ga0079301_1000670_pt1 | contig 16654 bp, 16 predicted proteins | sample Wag4_2014_7_11_3_FD_74797 | JGI IMG/M metagenome (GOLD analysis project Ga0079301, IMG submission 74797) | Fresh water mixed with fracking chemicals microbial communities from Ohio, USA - Utica-2 Time Series FC 2014_7_11 | ecosystem: Engineered > Industrial production > Chemical products > Input... | reverse complement strand
GGACTCGGTCCCGGCGGCGGGAAGCCCTCCAACACACCTAGCGTGTGCAAAAGCACATACCCGCCGGCACTAGGCGGTGGCGCTGTCAAGATCTGATGACCGCGATACCACCCGATCAACGGCGCGCGCAAGGCCGGCGCGTAGCTCTCCAAGTCTTCGTTAGCCAACCATGCACGGCCATCGGGCGGGACACCGCCGCGTTCGGAAGCATAGAACGGCGTGCGCGCGAGCTCTTGCTGCAGCAAGCGGCGCGTCTCGCCTGCATAGAAGCCCTGCGGGCCCTGATCGGCGTAGCGCTCGAGCGTGCTTGCCAAGTCCGCTTGACGGATCCACTCACCGGCCTTGGGGGCGCGACCCTCCGGCCACCACACGGCCTTGGCGGCAGCGTTGAGCTTGTCAACTGTACTTGACGCAGCCAAGTCACGCGCCAGATCCTCATCGACCGCAAAGCCCTCGCGGGCCAAGCGCACCGCAGGCGCGGCGAGTTCCTCGAAGCTGAACCGGCCGCTGCCGCGACGTTCCCACAGCAGGTACAGACCTGCCGGAGAACCAGGCACGCCTACAGCGGAAGGACCGCGATTGCCGCGCTCGGGGACAAAAGCACCTGACGCGTCGAGGTACAACTCGGGCTTGGCCGCGCGCGGCGCTGTCTCGCGAAAGTCGAGGAACTCCGCCGCGCCTTCGTGATCGGCCCACAGTGCAAAACCGCCCCCGCCCAGATTGCCGGCGCGCGGCAACACCACGGCCAAGGCGAGCGCCGTGGCCACCGCAGCATCCGCCGCGTTGCCACCGCGCTGCAACACCTCGAGGCCCACCTGCGTAGCGAGCGGATGTTCGCTGACAACTGCAGAGCCCTGTGGCGTGGGACGCCGCAGCGGGAGACCACTGGGGTGGGTGCGACACGCGGCCAGCAGGCCGACCAGGCACGCAAGCAGCAGTCGTCCGATCACGCCTTCTTGCCGTCCGTCAACTCTTCCACGCTCACGCCGCGCTCTTTGAGGTACGCGATCGATTGTTGGATTGCGTGCTCGTCCCCTTCGATCTCGACTGCCACGAGTGCCATGGACTCGGTGATGCTGGCGGCCCGAATGTTCGGCACGACCCCAAACCTGTCACCGAGCGTGTGGCTGATGATGGGCTCGGAGATCAGTTCCTGCGGGAAGGTGCAGAAGTACTTGTGCAATGCCATGGCGATCTCGATCAGGGCTTGGTGGATTCGCTACGCGTCGACGCGGCGCGTGAGTCGAGCCACCAAGCGGCGCAGAATGTAAGCACAAAGACGCTCAGGGGAGCAAGCAATCCGTGACTCCACGCGCTCCAACCCAGCGGCAGATCCGCGCTGGCAGCCGATTCGTACAGCAACGGATGGCGCAGCACATCCACACCTCCCGCAGCCAGTGCGGACACGAGCGGCGAGACCTGAAGCAAGACCTCGGCCCAAGCCAGAGGCAGCGGCACGCCCGCCCACAAGCCTGCGCAAGGCGCTAAGGCCAACAGCACCGTCACACAGTACAGCAACAGGCTGCGTGCCATGGTGCCTCCTACGACGAAGCCCAGCGTGTAGAGCGTGCCCACAATGCACAAAGTCCCTACAGGCGTCGCCAGCCCCCGAATGCCTACAAAGGCGAGCAGAAAGCCCCACGCCCCCAACACCGCGACACCGTGTGGCAAGTAGCGCAAGCCTGCACCACGCGCCCAGGAGCCGCAAGCGGGCGCAATCATCACGAGCCAACAAACTAGGGTGTGCGCATCGGCTCCGCGCGCACCGGGCAGTACACCGGGTGCACCCACCAGGGCGATCAGCAGCACGGTCAGGAGCTTGGTCACGCGCTCGATGGGAACCTCGTTACGGGCAGAAGCGCACGCGCAAGGCGTTCGACAAGTTGTAGCCAGCGCCACCACCAGAGGGGTTGCGGTACCACAGCTGGAAGCGCCAAGTCGAACCGGGCACCAACACGCCGGCCGCAGGAGTAGCTGTAAAGTTCACCTGACGCGACATCACGCCCAGTGCATCCGCCGCTTGCACGCCGAAACGGGACACAGAACCAGATACACAGCGATACCCGTTACCGAACGGCTGCTGAACTTCGTTTGCGCCAAAGTAGAACAGTCCCGCTGCATTGGGCGGTACGCCATCTGCATAGAGCGTGAAGTTCGCGCTGCTGATGCTGGTCGTGCCCGTAGCGCTGATGAGCGCACCCGCTCCCACCGAGTTGGGGCTGCTCAAGCAGTACTGCGTTGCGAAGCACTCGCACTCATCCGGAATCTGATTGGCATTGCTATCCAACGCGCCACTGGCAATGTCAGTGGTGTCCGCCACCCCATTGCCATTGCAGTCCACCACCGGCAGGCGCAGGTCTACATACACAGCGCGGTGATCGCTGGCCGCGGCGCTGCAGGCCGCAGCGCCACCAGCAAAGCCCTGCACTTCCGCAGGCTGCGAGGCCGTCGTGTTGCTGCCGCTGATGAAGATGCCTTGGTTACGCACGGTGGCAATCGAGTCCTGCCACACGATGTAGTCGAGCTTGGCGCCGCTTTGGTAGCTGGCATCGGAGCCCGTGGACCAGTGTAGAGCGCGATCCAGTTGCGCATCCGTGCCGTCGCGATCGGCACCATCACTCGTGCCCCCCACCGTCTGGGCTTGATGCAGCCAATCGGCAGGTCCACGCACAGCACCGTTGCCGAGCTCGTCTTCATTCCAGTCACCGCACAGCACCACCGGCGTGGTCGCGGGCAGCACACTCGTAGCCGCAGGCGTATCCGCAATGCGCGCCAGCGGATCGACCGTCGTGGTGCCTCCGCCGTTGTAGAAGTAGCGCACGAAGTAGGACACATTCTGCGCCGCTGTGACGCGCTGTACATTGTCCGATGCTGTAGAACCAGCCTTCAAGTGTGCGCCGCCGACCACGAGATTGCCTAGGTAGGTAGCACCGGGCAGATCGAGCTCTGCGAACTGAAAGCCTCGAATGCCACCGTCTCCGCCTGGTGCCCACTGGCTAGCCGACACGGTTGGAATGTCGCTGTAGGTGCTGCGTGTATCGCCGTTCAGATCAGCAAAGGCAAAGCGCGAGAGGATGACATTGCGATTGAAGCCGTCATTCTCGCTAGTCACGAACACATGCGGCAGGTCGTAGTTCGGCGCGTACTTCTTGACCCAGGCGCCTACCGCGACATTGCCATTGAAAGTATCGGTGCCCCCGTTCACGAACAGGTTGACCACGGTGGTCAGCGTGGCAACAGAGTCCACTCCCGATCCGGTGCCGTTGCCTGAGTTATCACCGCACTCCTGCAGCACTAGCACATCTGGCTTGAGCGAGGCCACGATGCGCGCCAACGCACACCAGTTGTTGTTGCCCTCCGCCTTTGTGTTCGTGCTGCACAGTCCATCTTGCACATTCCAAGTGACCACGCGCAGATCGGCGGGGTCCGTCTTGCCCCATTGACCAACGACGGGGTTGTATTGGGCCTGTGCCAGTTGGACCTGTGCCAAGGACGCACAGGCCGCGATTGCTAGAGCTAGGTGGCGCAGCATGGTAGTTCAGCCGAATTGGATGCCTTGGGCCAACGGCAGAGCCGTCGACCAATTGACGGTGTTCGTCTGGCGGCGCATGTAAGCCTTCCAGCTATCGCTGCCCGACTCGCGTCCGCCGCCGGTTTCCTTCTCGCCACCGAAAGCGCCGCCGATCTCGGCGCCGCTGGTGCCGATGTTCACATTGGCAATGCCGCAGTCGGAGCCCGTGGCCGCCAAGAAACGCTCGGCGTAGCGCACATTCATGGTGAAGATGGCCGAGGACAAGCCTTGCGGCACGGCGTTGTGCAACTCGATCGCATGTTCAAGATTTTTGACACGGATCACATACAGGATCGGTGCGAAGGTCTCGTGCTGCACGCAATCCCAATGATTCTCGGCACGCACGATCGCGGGCGACACATAGTGACCACCCTTGAGCTTGCCCGTTTGCTTGACACGAGTACCGCCGCATAAGATCTTGCCACCGCTTTGCTTGGCGGACTCGAGAGCCGCCATCATCGCGTTCACAGCAGCTTCATCAATCAGCGGACCGCACAGCGTGCCCTTCTTCAACGGGTCGCCGATGGGGATGGTGGCATAGGCCTTGATGAGGCGCTTCTCCACCTCGTCCGCAATGGACTCGTGCACCAACAAGCGCCGTGTCGTGGTGCAACGCTGACCCGCCGTGCCGACGGCACCAAACAGAATCGCCGGCAAAGCCAACGACAAGTCGGCGTCTTCCATGACCACGAGCGCGTTGTTGCCACCGCACTCGAGAATGGCTTTGGCGTAGCGCGTGGCGAGCTTGGCGCCCACGTGACGCCCCACCTCGGACGAACCGGTGAAGGACACCAGCGGCACACGCTTGTCTTCGACGAGACGCGTGCCCACCTCTTCGTTGCCACCGATCACGAGGCCCAACAGCGCACCGAAGCCATGCGCCTCCAACACAGGACGACAGACATTGGTCATGGCGATGGCGGTCAGCGGCGCCTTCGGGCTCGGCTTCCACACGCACGCATCCCCGCAGGTCAAAGCCAGCATCGAGTTCCAAGCCCACACGGCGGCAGGGAAGTTGAAGGCCGAGATGATTCCCACCACGCCCAACGGGTGCCACTGCTCGCGCATGGCATGGCCGGGGCGCTCGGAGTGCATCGACAAGCCGTACAGCATGCGCGATTGCCCCACGCAGAAGTCGGCGATGTCGATCGCCTCCTGCACTTCGCCCAAGCCCTCTTGGTGGATCTTGCCGACTTCCAGCGTGACGAGCGCGCCGAGCGCGTCCTTGTGCTCACGCAGCGCATTGCCCAACTGGCGCACGATCTCACCGCGCTTGGGGGCAGGCACTTCGCGCCAACGCAGATACGCTTCGTGCGCGGCTCGCACGACGGCTTCGTATTCCTTGGCCGTCGCTTGCTTGACCGTGCCGAGGATCTCACCTGTGGCCGGATTACGGCTCTCCAGCACAGGCCCGGTGGTCTTGAGCCACTTCCCTGCGTAGGCGCCTGAATGTTCCTTGCCGATGCCGAGTGCTTTGAGGATATCTGCCATAGCAGACAGCTAGTCTAACTCAGGACTTCCACGGCTGCCCGTTCGAAGTCAGAAGCGACCAGCAGCGGCTCGGCACGCAGCCCCGAAAGCGCCGCGGCCCAGCGATCAGGCAGCACCAAGAGCCGCGTGTTGTAGGCCGTGGCGATGTCGTTGTAGTAGCTCCGCGCCAAGGCGATGCGTTGCTCGGTGCTGGAGAGCTCGCGTTGCAGCTCAAGGAAGCCCTCCTGCGCCACCAAACGGGGGTAGTGCTCCCGCAGCGCCACCAAACGCGGAGCCATCCCCGCAAGGCCTTCGGCACTGGCACTGCGCGCTTCGATCGCTGCTTGGGCACGCAGCGCCGCCAAGGTCTCCTGAACCTCTTGTTCATGCGCTGCGAGTCCCTGCACCACGGCCACAAGCTGTGTCAAAAGATCATGACGGCGCTTGAGCTGCACTTCGAGGTTGGCCCAGCCTTGGCGCACACGCTGGCGCAGGCCGACGATGGAGTTGTGCACCATCCACACCCAACCGCCGGCGAGCAGACCGAGGTACACAGCGCTCCAACCCAAGTACCACTGCCAGCGCTGCGTGTCAGGCCAGCCTTGGTCGTGTTCGTAGATGGCCCAACCACCCAGCAGCAAGGCCAAGCCAAACAAGACCCACAACCAATACCCCCATGCATAGCCGCGGCTGATGGCCGACTCGTCCCGCACCGAGATCAGGTACAGCTGCGCACGCTTGTCCTCCGCAATCTCTGCCGCCACACGATCGCTGCGCTCGCGCGCACGTCCCATCACATACAGGCGTTGGCCCACGGCAATGGCCGACTCATGAAAGGTGCGCTGGAAGGTCGAGTTGGGCACCGCACCACCAGGGCCCTTGCCAAAGTACATGGGGTGGCCCACACCGCAGGTCACGGACAACACTGTTGCGGCTTCTACATCCGCTCCTGCAGGGCGCACCAAGACCGCGCCTGTGTCATCGCGCAGATTGAACGGCTGTTGCTCACCACCGCTAGCTACGGTGATGGTGCCCGACTCGACGCGCGTGCGCGTGCGCACATTGCCCTTCTCGTCGGTGTAGGTCTCGTGGACGATGCGGCGCCAATGCTCGTCCACGCTCCAGCTGTACCAGACACACGCTTTGCCAGCGAGGTACGACGTGAGCGGCTCGGAACTCTCGGCGCGGCCCTTCAACTCGACATCACCGACGAACACACCGTGCGTCTTGGAAGTCGGCGTGTCGTCAATCGTGCGTCGACGACGCCCCGCGCGCAAACCAGCGTACACGCAGGCGAGGCCCAAGATCCCGCCCGCCACGGGCGCCCACAGCAGCTCGCTTGCCAACCTAGAACGACACCTTGGGAGCTTCGCGCTCGGCTGCAGGTGTTTCAAACAACGGCTCGGCTGTGAAGCCAAACATGCCGGCTAGCAGCACTGCGGGGAACACATGGATCGCCGTGTTGTAGCTCGTCGCAGCATCGTTGTAGCCTTGACGCGAGTAGGCGATCTTGTCCTCGGTCTGTGTCAATTCTCCTTGCAGCTGCAAGAAGTTCGTGTTGGCCTTCAACTCGGGGTAGCTCTCCGCCACCATCAACAAGCGCCCCAGAGCCTGCGTCAACTCACCTTCGGCCCTGAGCTTGTCGGTCGTGGTCGTGGCGCCGGTCGCGCGGGCGCGCGCATTGACGACACGCTCCAGCGTGTCCTTCTCGTGGCTGGCATAGCCCTTGACCGTGTTGACCAGATTGGGGATCAGGTCGTGCCGGCGCTTGAGCTGCACATCGATGTTGGCAAAGGCGTTCTTCACCGCCTGGCGCAAGCGCACAAGGCCGTTGTAAAGCCCCATCAGCCATAGGCCGACGAGCAGCAAGCCGCCCAGGAGGACAAACACAGCAATCAGGAGAGGTCCCATGGCCAGACAATACGCAACAAGGCCGGTTAGATTCACCTCCTCGTTCCAACGGACGGCAAAGCAGGCTATCTTCTCTGCCCGCTATGGCAGACCGGATCATCTTGCAGGTTCAAGACCTGCGCAAGTTCTTTGGACAGAAGGAGGTCCTCAAGGGGATCACTCTGTCGTTCCTCGAAGGCGCCAAGATCGGCATCATCGGCCACAACGGCTCGGGCAAGTCCACCCTGCTCAAGATCCTGGCCGGTGTCGACAAGAACTTTGAGGGCACCGTCAAGCCGATCGGCTCGCTCTCGATTGGCTACCTCGCCCAAGAACCGCCGCTCAACGATGCGCTCGATGTGCTTGGGAACTTGCGCGAAGCCTGCAGTCATCTGCTGGCGATCGAGACGCGCTACAACGAGCTCGCCGAAGCCGGCGACATGGGCGACGAGTTCGAACGCTTGAGCGAAGAGATGACCGCCAAGGGCATCTGGGACCTCGACGAGCGCCTAGGACAAGCCGCTGGCGCGCTGGGTTTGCCGGCGATGGATGCCGATGTGAAGAAGCTCTCCGGTGGTGAGCGACGCCGCGTGGCGTTGTGCAAGTTGCTGATGCAACAGCCCGACATGCTGCTCTTGGACGAACCCACCAACCACCTCGACACCGATGCGGTCGAGTGGCTGGAGAACCATCTCAAGGAGTACGCCGGTGCTGTGATCCTTGTCACACACGACCGCTACTTCCTCGACAATGTTGCGGGCTGGATGCTCGAGATCGATCGCGGTCTCGGTCGCCCCTACAAGGGCAACTACTCCGAGTACCTCGAGCAAAAGCAGAAGGAACTGGATGTCAAGCGCGGCCAGAACGAGACGCGTGAGAAGGTCATCTCGCGCGAGCTGGAGTGGATGCGCAAGACTCCCAAGGCGCGCACGACGCGCTCGAAGGCGCGTCTCGCCCGTTTCAAGGAGTTGACCGAGCAGAAGGCCGAAGAGGCACTCGACCCGGTCGATCTGCGCATTCCGCCCGGCCCGCGTTTGGGTGACAAGGTGATCGAACTGCGCGATGTGACCAAGGGCTTCGGCGAGCGCGTGCTCATCAACAAGCTCACCTTCGAAGTTCCGCCCGGTGGCGTGCTCGGCATCATCGGGCCGAACGGTCGCGGCAAGACGACTTTGCTGAAGATGATCACGGGACGCGAGAAGCCTGATGATGGCACGATCACCATCGGTGCCACCGTCAAGATGGTGTGGCTGGATCAAAGCCGCACGATCCTCGATGACGACAAGTCGGTCTACGACAACATCTGCGAAGGCAACCCGCAGATCCCCTTCGGCAACAAGGTACTCGACGGTCGTGCGTACTGCGCGCGCTTCAACTTCAAGGGCGAAGACCAGCAAAAGCTCTTGTCCGAATGCTCGGGTGGTATGCGCAACCGCGTGCTGTTGGCCAAGATGTTGCGCGAACCGGCCAACGTATTGCTGTTGGACGAACCGACCAACGACCTCGACCTCGAGACCTTGCGTGTCTTGGAAGAGGCGATCCAGGAGTACACGGGCTCGGCCATCGTCGTGACGCACGACCGCTTCTTCCTGAACCGCGTGGCGACGCACATTCTGTGCTTCGACGATGTGGAGGATCGCGTGGTGTTCTTCGGCGGTGACTACGAAGAGTTCCACGACTGGATCGTCAAAGACCGCGAGAAGCGTGGTGTGCCGCCGCGCTCGCGCGCCGGTCGCTACCGTCAGTTGCTGCGGACCTAAGGGCGGTGACGGACCAGCTGTTGTCGCTGTCGGAACTGCGCGCTAGCGGCGATCTCGCCATGGCGCGCAGTGTGCTGCTCCAGCACCCGCCTAGCTCGGAGCGCACACGCATGCTGGCGTGGATCGAACGCTTTCCGACCACGGCACACCTGCGTGCCAATCTGGAAGGTCACTTGACCGCCTCAGCTTTGGTGGTCGATGGCGCGCGCGAACGCGTGCTGCTGACGCACCACAAGAAGCTGCAGCGCTGGCTGCAGCTGGGTGGCCACTGCGATGGCGAAGCGAACTTGGTGCGCACGGCTCTGCTCGAAGCGTGCGAAGAGTCGGGCATCGGCGACCTACGCATCGATCCGCGACCTTTGGACTTGGACATCCACCGCATTCCGGCCCGCCCTTCGGAACCTGCGCATGACCATTTGGATACGCGTTTCGTGGTCTATGCGCCGCACGGTGCAGTGGAAGTGCTGTCGGAAGAATCTCTAGAGCTGCGCTGGTTTACCTTCGATGAGCTGGCACAGTTGGAGACCGACGATTCGGTGCGCCGATTGGTGCGCATGTGGCAGGAACGACACGCGTAAAGAACTCTGCATACTGAGCTCTGGACTTTGAATCCCAGACTTGGCATGGTCTCTCCCCAAGATCTCGGAACGCACTCCGGAATCTCAACCGCAAATCGAAAGAGTCAAATTATGAAGAAGACCCTCGCTACGCTGGCGCTCGCCGCCTGCGCGTTCCTCCCCGGCTGCTACGGCCCGAACAACGCTTGGAACAACCTGCACGACTGGAACGGCAAGGTGACCGAGTCCAAGTGGGGCAACGAAGCCGTGTTCCTCGCCTTGAACATCATCCCGGTGTACGGCCTCTGCTACCTGGGCGACATCCTGATCTTCAACTCGATGGAATTCTGGGGCATGAAGAACCCCATCGAAGCCAAGAAGTGAAGCTAGCTGGCTAGCCAGCTAAGCCGCGAGGCGCAGCATCTGCTGCGCCTCGCGTGTTTTTGGGAGCACCAAACTGCGGTCTCTTTAGCCGCGCAGCACGGGCGGCGGCACCACCAAGGTGCGCGGGTCGCTGTTGGCGATTTCGCCTACGCCGACCCCGGTCACTTCACCAGGCTCGCGCGGGCGTGCCGGCGGGATGGTCGAGCCGTTCTTCGTTTCGTCGAGCGACTTGTCGCTGAACTCGATGGTGGCGAGATTCCACACATCACGCGCCTCGCTGTTGAGTCCAGGCACAACCAAGCGGAAGGGCCCGCCATCGGCGGCCGACAAGGGCTCATCTCCGCGGGCGTAGCACACAATCGCCAGAGCCTCGACCTCACGCCGCCACACCGAGCTCTTGAAACCCTCGTGATTGGTGATGTTCAAGTAGGCCGCCTCTTGATGCATCTTGACGAGCTCCATCAACGCGCGCACACGCACGCCGCGGATGGTGTCACCGCCAAAGGTCTTGGCCACCGCCGCATAGGCACCGACATTCTTGACTTGGTAGCGCTCATCCAATTCGCACAGATCGCGGAAGACCAGCCCGAAGTTCGGGCGCTCCACGATGCCTCCGAGGGAGAGGCGACCAGGGTTGGCTTGGCAATGGCGGTAGGGTCGGTTGATCCAGAACATGGCGTTGGGACCCGGCAGTCTAACGGCTGCGGGGGTGGATATGGTAGAGACCCCCATCTATGCGCGCACTCAAGCTGCTGATCTTCGGCTTCGGCCTGCTGTTCCTGTTGATGGTCGTGGTCGGCGTCTTCATGCCCCGACGGTGGGAAGCGTCTGCCACACGCGACCTCGCCGCAGCACCGGAGCGAGTGCAGGCGGTGCTCGAGGATCCCACTCGTTGGGGTGCCTGGATGCCATGGAGCTCGGCGAAGGACCCCTCCCTCGTCGTCAGCTACGCGGGCCCCACCACCGGCAAGGGCTCTCAACTCACTTTCGCCGGCGACCTGCTCGGCAAAGGCAGCTTGACCATCGTGGAGACGCGCCCGGCCGGCGGGATCGACTACGAATTGCGCTTCCAAGGCGTGGACCAACCCACGCGCGGTTCCATCCGTTTGGAGCCCAGCGCGCTCGGCTCACGCGCCACATGGACCGATGGTGGCGAGTTGGGGTTCGACCCCATCCCTCGCCTCTTTGCAGGTCTGTTTGAGGCCAAGCTCGCGCAGGACTTCCAAGAAGCACTCGGCAAGTTGGAAGCCACTGCGCGGTAACGTTGTGCGCGGTAACGTTGTGCGCTCAGGCATGCGATTTCTGCGGTGCTTTGCGCAACAGCGACAGCAACACGCCGCCCACCAAAATCGAGACCACGATGCCTAGCGACAGCCCGATCGGGATGTGCAGATCCCAAGCCATCAAGATCAGTTTGGCGCCCACGAACAGCAACACCAACACCAAGGCGTACTTGAGCAACGCGAAGCGATCGGCCGCCCCTTCCAGCAAGAAGTACAGCGAACGCAGCCCCAAAATCGCGAAGACGTTGCTGGTCCACACGATGAACGGATCTTGCGTCACCGCGAAGATGGCCGGAATGGAATCCACGGCGAAGATCACATCCGCAGTCTCGATGCACAGCAGCACCAGAAACAGCGGGGTCGCCAGCCAACGGCCGCTCTCTTTGACGAAGAACTTCTCGCCGCGGTAGTCAGACGTCGCGGGAATGAAGCGCCGCGTGAAGCGGAAGAGTGCGTTGTTCTCAGGTGATTCCGCTTCACCGCTGGCGCGCAACAGTTTGATGGCCGTGATGACCAACAGGGCGCCGAAGACGGGCAGACTCCACGCGAAGTTGGAGACCAAGGCCGAGCCGAGGCCGACAAAGATGCCGCGCAGCACGAGCGCGCCGATCACGCCCCACACCAACACGCGGTGGCGCAACTCTTTGGGCACCGCAAAGGCGCCAAAGACCGCCACGAAGACGAAGATGTTGTCGACGGCTAGGGCCTTCTCGATGGCCCAACCTGCAAAGAACTGCAGACCGATCTCCGAGCCTTGCTCGGACCACACCCACGCGCCAAACAAGGCTGCGAGCCCGGCCCACACAACGCTCCAGACGGCAGCCTCCGTCATCGAGACCGCGTGCGCCTTGCGGTGGAAAACAAAGAGGTCGAGTACGACCATCACCAAGACGCCCAGCGCAAAGAGCGCCCAAATCCACGGGGACGAGGTGTCGATCACGGCGAGAGCGGGCGCATGCATGGGGGGTATGTTCGGCCCACGATTTACTTCGTTCAAGACGAATCTAGCTTGCTTACTGTTCGTTTCTGTCGAATCATGCAAGCGTGACCCAGCACCTCGACCACCAGCGGCTCGTCTACCTCAACGCCGTGATCGAGCACGGAGGCGTGCTCAAGGCGGCGCGCCACCTGAGTGTCGCGGCCTCCACCATCAGCCAGCAGCTGCGCGTCTTGCAGCGCGAGTCGGGGCTGGAGCTCTTCCAGCGCGATGGTCGCCAGCTGCGCCCCACGCCAGCAGCCGAGGCATTGGCGCGCACCCTGTCCAGTTGGACGCAACTGCAACGCGAGGCCCTTGAGCGCGCGCGCGGCGTCGTAGCCGGAACCTTGCGCGTGGGAGTCGTCGAATCGTTGCCGAAAACACTGGCTAGGCTCTTCCTGACGCCTGTCCTCGAACTGCAGCCGCGCACCCTGCTCGAAGTGCGCGAAGACCGCATCGAACACTTGAGCGAAGCGCTCGCCGCGCAGCAGTTGGATTGCGTCCTGTCCGACACACCAGGCCCGCAAGGCTTGTCGGCGCGGCTACACCACCGCCTCTTGGCCGAAGGCGGTGTAGCGCTCTACGCAGCTGGAGAGCTTTGGGACCGCGTGCGCTCTGGCTTGCCGCGGCACTTGGATGGCGCGCCCTTCTTGTTGCCGCCAGAGCGCACGCCTTTACGGCGCAGCCTCGAGGAATGGTTGGCGCGCAACAATGTCTCGGTCGATGTCGTGGGTTCGTTCGAAGACCCGGCCCTCATGAAGGCCTTCGGCTGCGAAGGGCGCGGCGTGTTCGCGGCCCCCATGGCGATCGCTGACGAGCTACGGGCTGCCGGTGCCGAGCGGATCCTTCAATTGCCCCACGTGGTCGAGCGCACCTGGGGCATCGTGCGGCGCGATGCCCGCCCCCATCCGGCCAGCGAGGCCCTCTTCGCTGCCAAAGTCGGAAGTTCTTTCCCACCGCTGGGTGACCACTTGGGATCTGGCCCTGCTCGGCCGATGTAGGTAGTCCTGAAGCGTAGCTGGGACTGCCCGTTGGACGGCACAAGCCTCGATCGGGTATCGTCTTCGGCCCAAACTGCGCGCCCCCACACTGCGGGCGCTCCGTGCCATCCTGAATCCCCTGTCAGCCCCAAGAAGATCCATCGTGCAAGTCACCGTCGAGAAGCTCGGCTCCTGCCAAGCCAAGATCACCTTCGTCGTCCCGAGTCAGGACTACCACGGCGCGGTGCAAGCGCAACTCAAGGAGCGCGCCGCCAGCGCGAACCTCAAGGGCTTCCGTCCCGGCAAAGTACCGGTGCAGGTCATTGAAAAGCAGTTCGGCCCGCAAGTGCGCAGCGAGACGATCGAGAAGTTCGTCCAGCAAGCCTTCCACGAAGCCGTCCAGCAGCACAGCTTGAAGGTCGTCGGGTTCCAAAAGGTCAACCTTGATGAGTTGGTCAACCTGCCGCACGGCACCGACCTCTCGACGGGCTTTGAAGTCAGCTTGCGCCCCGAGATCACCTTGGGCAGCTACATCGGCCTCGAGGTCACCAATGAACTCACGCCCGTGACGGATCAGGAGATCGAGCAAGCGATCCAGAACGTCAAGGTGCAGAACTCGCACCCCGAAGCCGCTGGCGACGAAGGTCTGCCGGAGAATGGCATCGCGTTGGCGAAGATCGAGTGGCTCGTGAATGGCGAGACGGTGTTGAACGCCGACGGCCATCGCGTGACACCGGCCCAACCGACACCGGGCGTGGATGAAGCCGCGTGGAAGGCCGCGATCGTCGGCGCCAAGAACGGCGATGTGCGCGAAGTCGCGATGACCGTGCCCGATACCTTCAACAAGGAAGAGCATCGTGGTAAAGCGGGCTTGACACGCGTCAGCATCAAGGAAGCCTACAAGCTCGTGCCGCCGAGCGACGAAGACATCCGCAAGATGGCCAATGTCGACAGCGACGCGGCGCTCAAGGACTTCGTCAAGCAGCAGCTCACGCAGCAAAAAGAGCTGCAAGAGATGAATCGCGTCGAGACTGCGTTACTGCAGACCTTGATCGAGGCGCACGCCTTCGACTTGCCGCAGATGATGGTGCAGGAGCAAGCACGCTCGCGCCTGATGCAAATGGAGCAGCAGCTGCGTCAGCAGCAAGCGCCCGAAGAGGTGGTGCGCCAACAGGTGGAAGCGAACCGCGAAGCGTCGCTGAAGGCGGCCGAGCACGGTCTGCGCGCGCTGTTCTTGGTGCAAGCCGTGGGTGAAAAGGAGCAACTGCTCGTCACCAAGGAAGACATGGAAGCCGAACTCCGTTCGATCGCTGCGCGCAACAACGCGAAGCTCGAAGAAGTCGGCAAGTGGTACCAAGAGAACAACGGCTTCGATCAGCTCGCGATCGAGATCCTCGAGCGCAAGGTGCGCAAGTTCCTGCGCGAGAAGGCCACCGTCAAGTCGGCCTGAGGCCGCCAGTACACCGATGCGCTATTCCCACACCAATCCCGCTATGAAGGAGACCGCGATGGACGCTCAAGGTTACATGCCGATTCCGATGGTGATCGAGAAGACCGGCCGCGGCGAGCGCGTGTACGACATCTACTCGCGCTTGCTCGAAGACCGCATCGTGTTCATCGGCACGCCGATCGACGATGCCGTTGCCAACGCGGTCATGGCCCAGCTCCTGTTCCTCGATAAGAGCGGCCCGACGCAAGACATCAAGATGTACATCAACTCGCCGGGTGGCAGCGTCACCGCGGGTCTGGCGATCTACGACACCATGCAGCTCATCTCACCGACCATCCACACCTACTGCCTCGGGCAGGCGGCGTCGATGGGCGCGGTGTTGCTCGCAGGTGGTGCGGCCGGCAAGCGCTTCGCCCTGCCGAACTCGCGCGTCATGATCCACCAGCCGTGGGGCGGCGCTCAAGGCACGGCCCTCGACATGGAGATCCAGGTCAAGGAGATCATGAAGCTGAAGGGCACGCTGGAAGGCATCCTTGCCAAGCACAGCGGCCGCACGGCCAAGGAAGTCGCGAAGGCTTGTGATCGCGACAACTTCATGAGCCCCGATGAGGCCAAGGCCTTTGGTCTGATCGACCAAGTGATCGCCAAGGAACCGGAAGCTCCGAAGACCTGAGCGCACCACGCGTGCGTGGCTGGGCGAGCAGCCGAACATTTTTCCGGGCGTCCGCACTGCGGGCGCCCGTTGTCATTCCAGGCGACGCATTGCCTCCCTTTCGTGCAGGTAAGGTATGCAGCACGCACAGGCGAACAGAGTAGACTTAAGGATATGAGTTCGAGCACCGGACGCGGACGGCATGTGGAGCGCTGCACCTTCTGTGAGAAGCGCCGTCACCATGTGACCTCCTTGATCGCAGGCCCTCCCGGCGTCTACATCTGCAACGAGTGCATCGAGATCTGCAACTCGATCCTGCAGGAAGAGCAACGCCGCAATCCGGATGCTGCCGCGCGCACAGCAGCGACGCCCGCAACGGCCAGCGCCACGCCCAGCCCGACGCTGGGACAACGCCGCGAAGCCGGTTTCTCGCGTCAGTTGCCGACGCCGATTGAGATCGCTCGCAAGCTCGACGAGTTCGTCGTCGGACAGCAACGCGCCAAGAAGGTGCTCTCCGTGGCGGTGTACAACCACTACAACCGCTTGCGCCATCAGGCCACGCACCCCGGCCAATCCGGTGGCGTGGAGATCGAGAAGAGCAACGTCTTGCTCGTAGGCCCCACGGGTTCGGGCAAGACACTTTTGGCGCGCACTCTGGCCAAGCTGTTGGATGTCCCCTTCGCCATGGCGGACGCCACGACGCTCACAGAGGCGGGCTACGTGGGCGAAGACGTCGAGAACATCCTGCTCAAGCTGCTGCAGAACTGTGAGTTCGATGTCGAGCGCGCGCAGCAGGGCATCGTCTACATCGACGAGATCGACAAGATCGCGCGCACCACCAGCAATGTGTCCATCACACGCGATGTGTCGGGCGAAGGTGTGCAGCAAGCGTTGCTGAAGATCCTCGAAGGCACGGTCGCCAATGTGCCGCCTCAAGGCGGGCGCAAGCATCCGGAACAGGCCTACATCCAGGTCGACACCAGCAACATCCTCTTCATCGTCGGCGGCACCTTCTCGGCGATCGAGGACATCATTGCGCGCCGAGTGGGGCGCGATGCCATCGGCTTCGGTCGTCAACAAGCGGCCCGCGAGTTGGTCGAGCGCGCCAAGAAGGCCGGCGCGATGGTGCCGAGCGATGCAGGTGTGCAGAAGGAACGCGCCGCGCGCGACGAGTTCGTGCGCTTCCTGATCCCCAAGGACTTGGTCGAGTTCGGCATGATCCCCGAGTTCGTCGGTCGCTTGCCGGTGATCGCGACGCTCGACACACTCGATCGCGCGGCCTTGGTGCGCATCTTGGAAGAGCCGAAGAATGCGTTGGTGAAGCAGTTCCAGCAGATCTTTGCCATGCAAGGCAAGGAACTGCAGTTCACGCCAGGTGCGTTGGCCGCCATCGCGGATCTCGCCTTGCAGCGTGAGACAGGTGTGCGCGCGTTGCGCTCCATCGTCGAGGACTTGCTCCTCGATGTGCTGTATGAACTGCCGTCACGGCAGGACACGCAGGTGTTCGTCGTCGATGAAGAGGTGGTGGCCAAGCGCAAGTCGCTGGCCTTGGGCCTCTCGACGGAGAACACGCCCGCGGCCCCGATGGAGGCCGCTGACGATGCGGGTGCCGAAGCCGGTGACGAACCCGAGATGGATGCGGCCTGAGCGGGTCCGTCCCTGAGCAGGCCCATCCAGGTGT
>Ga0079301_1000669_pt1 | contig 16677 bp, 15 predicted proteins | sample Wag4_2014_7_11_3_FD_74797 | JGI IMG/M metagenome (GOLD analysis project Ga0079301, IMG submission 74797) | Fresh water mixed with fracking chemicals microbial communities from Ohio, USA - Utica-2 Time Series FC 2014_7_11 | ecosystem: Engineered > Industrial production > Chemical products > Input... | reverse complement strand
CCCCGATCGAACCGTTGCCCCCGCGACCATCCCCGAGTGCTCGGCCCGTCCCGGCACCCACGGCACGTCCCATCCCTTCACCGAGCACGCGTCCCGGGGAGGGAATCCCTCGACCGGGAGCCCCCACACCGGGGCGAAAGGAACCGGGCCGGCGATCGCCCCTGCCAGGATGGCCCTTCTGGCCCATCTGGCCCTTCGAGAAGGCATGACAAAATCAGGGCCCCTCGCGGGGCCCTGACCATCGATTCGACCTCGAGAATCCTGCCGACAGTCACGTCTCGGACAACAGGCTGCGGAAGTCAACGAACTCCGGTGTTACGGAGACATCGTCGAGGAGAGCTCGTACCGGGCAAGACTCCAAAAATCGAACCGCTGAGGCTGCTCGACCTTTATCCGGACAAGGCATCACGTCCCACGAGACGCCTCCAGAGAGACATCACCCGAACCTGTGGTCACATTTACAAGATGGCGACCTCCGCCGAGCTTGAAGGTCAGACCGCTGTCTCCTGCCGATGATGACACCCCGTACAATCGATTGACGATCTTCCCGGAACCCGTATTCACCATGAAGCTGAGACCCGAGGTCGGATCGAACCTGGCAAGGACGTCGCCCGATCCGGTCTCGATCGAAACATCGTCCCTGGTAGGCTGGCTACAGTGGTAGGTCACATCTCCCGACCCGGCTTCCAGGTTCACGCTCCCGGCTACCCGATCCTTCAGCATGATGTCCCCTGACCCGGTACTGATGCTGGTCGCCCCCGAACCGCCAGTGACCACCACGCCACCGGAACCACTCTCGAGAACGATCTTGCCGTCCAGGCCCTCGACTTTCAAATCGCCAGAACCGGCAATCACGCGCGTATCCATCTTCTTGCCCTGAGGGACAAGGATTGAAAGTGCCATTCTCCGCGAGGCGAAACGTATATTCCCCCGGTCGACCGAGATGCCTGCGTGGTCGGATGAATTCGACCGGAAAACAAGTCCATTTTTCGATTGAGCGATGGAGTATCGGATGGTACTCAGCGAACTGGAGGCCGCGGCCACATCGGATCCCATCCCCGTGCGTGTCACAACCAGTTCTATCTCGGACACCTTGCCCGTTTTCACCGTGACATCGGCAAACTCGGCATTCACATCCAAAGACGTGATGTGACCGTGGGGAAAGTGGCGCACTTCACGGGACTGGATGGTTTTGGCGTGCTTGATGCCGTGAATTGCCCGCTGCCAAAGCGAGTAACCGAACGTGGTCACGACGGCCAGGGATGAGATGGCCAAAAACCAACCCGTCAGGACTTTCAGTTTCACGGAATTGTCTCCTTACTCAACGAACTCCCGTGTTTCGGAGGTTCCTGGCCTCCGCCATGGTCATGAACGAACCGTCCTCGTTCTTGCGCCAGGGATGAAAGCCATATCCCTTCAGGATCTGGCTCGGCCGGGTGTCGAAATCGGAGAGACGCACCAGCCTGCCATCCGGCCGGGTCATGAAGGCCCCCTCGATGCTGGCGCGGCGGAGATCACCGAGCAACGCTCCGGGATGCTTTCCAGGAGTGCCGAGCAGGGTGCCATGGAACGAGGCGTGGTCGAGGAGAGCTCCGCGCAGGTCCGCACCTCGCAGGTCGGCACCGCTGAAACCGGCACCGAAGAGCCGGGCGCCCCTGAAATCCGCCCCCCTCAGGTCCGTATCCTTGAAATCCGCGAGGTTGAGCTTGAACCGGGAGAAATCCATGCCTTTCAGGCGCGCTCCCTGAAAATCCGCACCGGGCAAGATTCCGAAAATCGAACCGTTGAGGCTGCTCGGCCTGTATCCGGGCAGGGCATCGCGCAGCGCTCTTTCGCGGACCAGCTGGCCCCGGGTGACCTCAGCGGGGAAGAGCCCGGCGGCCGTCGCGGTCAGCTTCTGGCGACGCGTCCCGAGGACCAGGCGATCGGCGCCCTGCGACGCGGCTCGAACACCGATGGACTCACCGACGCGGAGGGAAGCCTTCTCGACGGTCCCTGCAACCTCGCGCTGCATCACGCGACCGGACTGCTTCATCAAACCACCGATGTTCATGAGGGTTCTCCATCCAAGGTGTTCAGGACCTGTTAATCCATAGCCACGAAGGGAGGGGACCTGAACCCCGTCGGGGTTAACAGTCGATGAAGATTCGAAGAAGAGAGCTTGCAGACTAGAGCTTCGGACGAGCACGACGCAGGCTGGTCAGACGTCGGGCCTGATCGGGCGCGAGCGGCAAGCGAGCCAGGAGAGCGGCGATGGCATCGAACTCCTCGAGCAGACCGGAATCGAGCGCATCATTCGCCTCGGAAAGCCCGGCAGCGGCGGCCCGGGGCCCCCACTCCGCCAGGAGAGCCCGGACCTTGGGCTGCCATCCGGGCTCCGTGACGCGAGAAACCCGCTTGACGGCTTCCCATGCCCGACCCCGGGCGGCCAGATCGTAGGCCTCCAGGATACGTTGCTCGGGTCCGACGGCATTTCCGGAGCGCCGGATGGGTGGCGGTGAGGCCTCCGTCGCGGGGGATTCCACCGGACGCACCACCGGTACCTCATGGCGAACCTCGGGAAGCGGGAAAGGCACGGGCGGAAGCTCCCTCGGGCGAGCCCCTGGGCGATCGAGACGCTGGACCTCATCCGCGGGCGGATAGGGCGGTGCGGAAGGACGTGGCGAGGCGGGCGGGGCAGTCGCGGGGCCGAACCGGAAGGCATCGGCGACGCTGAAGCCTCCGACGACCAGCCACGAGAGGACCAGCCCCTGGAGGACCATGGCCGCCTGTTGCTCCGGGGGAACGAAGGAAGAATCCCGGTAGAACAGCGCGTTCTGGGCGGCCCACAGGCCCGTGGTCAGCGCGGCAGTCCCCCCGAGGTGCAGGGCGAAGGTCCAGGGTTCCCCGTGGAGGCCCTGCGCCAGTCCGGGCAGGGCCAGGCTCACCCAGGGAGAGGCGCCGCCGGCGGAGGGAGGCGTCGCCTCCGCCGGAAGCGGGGCAGCGTCTGCGGCCCGAGCCGGCGCGAGCGAAAGAGGGCCAGGCGATGCGACGAGGGCGATCGCCAGGAAGCCCGTGAAAAGTCGGGAAGCGCCGGTCACGACCTGGGCGGGCGCTGGTCGGAGCGGACCCGCAGACCGATGAGGCGATAGAGCAACTTGGCGATCGCGAACTCGCTGACGTGCTGCCCCTCGAGCGGGGCGAGCTCGTTGAGGTCGGCACCCACGACCTCGCGGCGCTGGAACAGCTGGTCGAGAGCCCACAGGGCCTGCTGCCAGCTGAGCCCACCCGGTTCAGGGGTTCCGGTGCCCGGAACCACGGAGGGGTCGAGCCCGTCCACATCGAAGGTGATGAGCACGTGACGGGGCAGGGCCTCGATCGCCTGGACCACCTCGGCGCGCCACTCGGCCGGCGACTTCATCTGACCACCGCCCCAGACGACCCGGACGCGGTCCTCTCCCTTGAGGTAGAGCCACTCTTCCTCGGAGAGGTTGCGGATCCCGATGCTCGCCACCTGGCGCACGGGATGGTCGAGGATGCGCCGCATCGCGCAGGCGTGAGAATCACGATTGTCGTCATACGCATCGCGGAGATCCGCGTGGGCATCGACATGGAAGATGCCCAGCTCCGGATAGTGGGCCAGGTAATGCCGGAGGGTCGGGGGCACCACCGAGTGGTCTCCCCCCAGCAGGACGGGAAACTTGCCATCGGCCAGCAGACGGGGAAGCGTGGCGTCGATGTGTGCCACGACGTCCTCGAAGGTTTCCAGCGGGCGGTGCACGCGATCGAGGTCGACCGAGGCGATCCCGGCATCGGCAGGCGTCAGGCCCAGTTCATGATCGAACAGCTCGACCTGACACGAGGCCTCGAGGATGGCCGCAGGGCCCTTCGAGGCGCCCAGACCGTAGGAGACGGCCCCCTCGAAAGGGGCCGTGTACACCGCGGCACGGGCCCCGGCATATGCGCACCGGGCGGGTTCGAGACCGAAGAAGCTAGGAGAATCTGCAGCGACCAGCACAGGCACCTCGTGCGGAGAGGGGACGGTTCCAGGATAAGAGGCCGGAGCGACGCCGACAACCCCCCGGCCCTTGATGCCCGGGGTCCGTTTGGTTACCATGGAAATATTCTGCTTCCGCGAGGTGCGCCCCCTTGGATTCCCAGACGATGTCCACACCCCTTCCCCGCCCGCTCGAGCCGCGCTCGCGTCAGGGTTTGCTGCTGGTCATTTCGGGCCCCTCGGGCGTTGGCAAGGGCACCCTCACGAAGATGCTCAAGGAAGCCGTTCCGAGCCTGAAGCTGTCGGTGTCGGTCACGACGCGCGCCCCGCGGCCGGGTGAGGTCGACGGTGAGCACTACTTCTTCCGGTCCGAGGAAGCCTTCCGCGACATGGTCGAGCGCGGTGAATTGCTGGAGTATGCACAGTTCGTCAACGGACTCTTCTATGGAACGCCCCGGCAGTTCGTCGAGGAGCAGCTCCGGCAGGGTCACGATGTCCTGCTCGAGATCGACGTCAAGGGCGCGATCCAGGTCAAGGAACGCTTCGGCCACGGCGTGTTCGTGTTCCTGTTGCCTCCCACGCTCGAGGAGCTGGAAGCCCGGCTGGTCAAGCGTCAGACCGAGGCGGCCGAGGCCATCCGCCAGCGGCTGAGCGTCGCCGTCGACGAGCTCAATTTCCTTCCCCTGTACGACTACCAGGTCGTCAACGATGACCTGCAGCGCGCCTGTCAGCGCCTGCAGGCGATTCTCTCGGCCGAGCAGTGCCGCGTGTCGCGCAACCTGCCTCGCTGAGCGAACCCACCCGAAAGGTCCATCCAATGCACAGTGAACTCCTCGCCGCGGCTTCCAACAAGTACCAGCTCGTGCTGGACGTGGCCCGTCGCGCCAAGTTCATCAAGGAAGAAATCCAGAACACGGGGATGGTCGAGGCCAACAAGCCCATTCCGCTGGCGATCACCGAGATGGTCCGCGAGCACGGCGAGCAGGCCGAGCTCCAGTCCTGACATGCCGACGCTGCTGCTCGGCGTCTCGGGCGGCATCTCGGCTCATCGCGCCCTCGATCTCACCTCCCGGCTGCGCCAGCGCGGCTGGGAGGTGCGTGTCGTGATGACGGAGCATGCCACCCGCTTCGTGACCCCGCTGGCCTTCCAGGCCCTCTCGCACCGACCGGTTCGCGTCGATGACTACGACGGATCCCCCGAGGGGGCCTTCGGCCACATCGATGATGCGCGAGCCGCAGACGTCGTGGCGATCGTGCCGGCCACGGCGAACGTGCTGGCAAAGCTGAGCCTGGGCCTCGGAGACGACGCCCTGACCACGACAATGCTGGCGAGTCGGGCTCCGATGCTCGTCGCCCCCGCCATGAACACGGTCATGTGGGAGCACCCGACGGTCCAGGAGCATCTGACCAACCTGCGCCGACGCGGGGTCGAGGTCGTCGTGCCGCAGGCCGCCGGAGTGCTGGCGTGCGGGGAAGTCGGTGCCGGCAAGCTCGCGACGGTCGACGACCTCGAAGCGGCGGTGGTCCGGCTCTTCGAGCGCACGCACGACCTCGCCGGTCGTCGGATCCTGGTGACGGCGGGTGGAACCCGCGAGGCCCTCGACCCCGTGCGCTACCTCGGCAACCGATCCAGCGGCAAGATGGGACAGGCGATCGCCCGGGAAGCGGCCCGCCGGGGAGCTCAGGTGACGCTCGTCTCGACCACGCCTCACCCGGCCGCTCCCGGGCTCGAGGTCGTCTCCGTCGAGTCGGCGCTCGAGATGCACGCGGCGGTCATGAAGCTCGCCGCCACCACCGACGTCTTGGTGATGACGGCCGCCGTGGCCGACTACCGCCCGGAGCAGGTATCGGAGCAGAAGCGCAAGAAGTCCGGCGAGCCCTGGGGGCTCACGCTGGTGCCCAACCCGGACATCCTGGCCGAGCTGGGCGCCAGCCGCAAGCCCGGCCAGTGGATCGTGGGCTTCGCGGCCGAGACCGAGCACATACTCGACCATGCCCGGGCCAAGCTCGCCCGCAAGCGCGCCGACTGCATCGTCGCCAACGACGTCAGCCTCCCGGGCCTCGGGTTCGGGAGCGACGACAACGCCGTCACGATGGTCTTCGATGATGGCACCGACCTGCCGCTCGGGCCGTCCTCCAAGGACGCCCTGGCCCGGGCCCTGTGGGACGCCTGGTTGCCTCGCCTGCCGGTCGTCGCCGCCCCGTGACGTTCGCCGAGGTCCTGATCGTCTCGGTCCCGGTGGATCCACCCGTGGCCTACACCTACCGCGTGCCCGACACCTGGACCGACCTGCCGGTGCCGGGAACGGCCGTGGACGTCCCCTTCGGCCCGCGGCCGGCCGTGCGCGGCGTCGTCGTCCGGTGCCCGGCCCCCGACCCGGGGCGAACGGTGAAACCGCTGGTCCGCGTCGCCCTGGAGGGGCACCTCGATGCCCGCCATCGCGAGTTGCTCGCCTGGCTCGCCGACCACTACCTGTGTCCGCTGGCCCGAGTTTACCAGGCGGCGCTGCCGCCCGGGGCCTCGCGTGCCCGGACCCGCACGGTTCTCGTGCGTGGACCTGCCCCGGCGGAACAGGCCACTCCCCGGCAGCGAAGCCTGCTCTCGATACTGGAGGCCCATGGCGGACGTCTCCCGGCTCCCGAGCTGTGTCGCCTCGCCGGCACGACGAGCGGAACCCTCAAGGCGATGGTCACGAAGGGCCTGCTGCGCACGGAAGACGAGCGCGTCTGGCGCCGACCGACCCTGCCGGATCCGGCGCGGATTCCGCGTCCGCCGCTGCTGAGCGAGCAGGCCGAGGCCGTCGCGGCGATCGCCGCCGGGAAGCCCGGGGACGTGTTCCTGCTCCAGGGCGTCACCGGAAGCGGCAAGACCGAGGTCTATCTCCACGCCATCGAGGAAGTCGTCGCCGGGGGGCGGCAAGCCCTCGTGCTCGTGCCCGAGATCGCCCTGACGCCCCAGACCGTGGCGCGGTTCCGCGATCGCTTCGGGGAGGCGATCGCCGTCCTGCACTCGGGCCTCGGCGAGGGGGAACGCTACGACGAGTGGGAACGCCTGGGCACGGGGGCGGCCCTGGTGGGCATCGGTGCGCGGTCGGCCATCCTCGCCCCCTTCCAGGACCTCGGTCTCGTGGTCGTCGATGAGGAGCACGAGGGCTCGTACAAGCAGGACACCGTCCCGCGCTACCACGCCCGCACGGTGGCCCTCGCCCGCGCGCGGATCGAGGGCTGCAAGGTCGTCCTCGGCAGCGCCACGCCCTCGCAGGAGACGCACCTGGCCGTGCTGCGCGCGGAAGCGACTCGACTCGAGCTGCGACAGCGTATCCATGCCCGCCCCCTGCCCCCGGTGGCCGTGATCGACATGCGCGAGGAACTGGCCGAAGGCAACCGCTCGCCCTTCAGCCGCCGGCTCGCCGAGGCGATCGAGCAGCAGCGGCAGTCCGGGGAGCAGACGATCCTGCTCATCAACCGGCGCGGTTACGCGACCTTCGTCATGTGCCGACGATGCGGAACGCCCGTGGAATGTCCGAACTGCTCGGTCTCCCTGACCTACCATCGTGTCGGAGACGCCCTGCGCTGCCACCACTGCGACCACCACGAACCTCCGGTCACGCGCTGTCCCTCCTGCGAGAGCACCGTGATCCGGCATTTCGGGGCCGGGACGCAGCAGATCGCCGAGGCCGTGAAGGAACGCTGGCCGGACCTGCGCGTCCTGCGCCTGGACCGGGACACGACGACCCGCAAGGGTGCGCATGCGGAGATCCTGGGGGCGTTCGCGCGCGGCGAGGCGGATCTGCTCGTGGGCACCCAGATGATCGCCAAGGGCCTGGACCTGCCGAACGTCACCCTCGTGGGGGTCGTCGCCGCCGACTCGTCGCTGAACGTCCCGGATTTCCGGTCCTCCGAGCGAACGTTCCAGTTGCTCACGCAGGTGGCGGGCCGGGCCGGACGAGGCGATCGTCCCGGACGCGTGATCGTGCAGGCCTATGCGCCCGAGCATCCGGCGATCGTCCTGGCGCACCGACACGACGTGCCGCGTTTCCTCGAACTGGAGCTGGCGGACCGCGCCGAGCTGGATTATCCGCCGCATAGCTCGCTCATCAGCCTCGTCGCGAGTGCCCCCTCGGCCGAGGTGGCTCGCGATGCCGCGACCCACCTGGCCACGCGGCTCAGGGTCTTACCGGACGTGACGGTCCTCGGACCGGCGGATGCCATCCTCAAGGAGCTGCGGGGCCGGCACCGCGTGCAGGTACTCGTCCGGGCTCGAGACCTCTCGCCCGTGCGGCCCGTCGTGAGGCAGGCGATCGCGAGCTTGCCCCGCATCCCCGAGTTGCGGATCGCGGTGGATGTCGACCCCATCTCGATGCTCTGAGGCAGAACAAGGGACCAGCGACTCACTGACCCGGGTTTGTCCACCTACTTATCGGACAAATCCATACAAAACAGGGTTTTTGTCGCGCTTTACGAGCAAGGCCAATTTAAATACCTTGACAGATCACCGGTCAAGCAAGTTTTTGTTGTAAATCCGCCTCATCGTGCGCTACCATGGACACACCAGCGCACGATCGGAGCGTGTTCATGTCGAAGATCCTGATTGCCGAGGACGAAGAGACCAACCGGGAGGTCGCGGAGGTCATCCTTCGCAACCAGGGCTTCGAGGTGCTCGTGGCCACCAACGGTGAAGAGGCGGTCGAGCTGGCCAGGACGCATCGGCCGACGCTCATCGTGATGGACATCCTGATGCCCCTGTGCGACGGACTCGCGGCCACGCGGAAGCTGAAGGCCCACGAGCTGACCCGTGACATTCCGGTCCTGGCCGTGACGGCCCGTTCCTCGAACAGCGATCGCCGGGCGGCGATGGACGCGGGGTGCGACGGCTTCCTGGCCAAACCTTATCGCAACCGGGCGCTGATCGAGGCGGTTCGCCAGTTCTTGCCCACCGCGGCCAGCTGAACCCCTGTCCGAGACTTGAGTCTCCCGCCAACGCGTCTCACCATGGCCCCGCCACATGTCCTCGAGAGGAGGCGGCGGGATGACCCAGGGACGCCCGGAAGGCGGCGGTCTGCTTCACGAGTTGCTGATCGACCTGGATGGTCCGGATCCGGATGAGCTGCTCGAGCTCGAAGGCTCGACGGACGGCCACGCCGAGGAACGGAGTGAACCGGAGGAACCCCTTCCCGGAAACGGTTCGCGGCTCCGGGTGTCCTTCCTGGACGTCGCCGAGGCGACGCCGAATGGGCATGCCAACGGCAACGGGACCCGGGCCGAACGAGCCCCCGCGGTCACCGATCCGGTCCAGGCCTACCTGAAGGCCATCGGAACGATCCCGCTCCTGCGAGCCGAGGAAGAGGTCGCCCTCGCCCGCCAGATGATGACCCTGGGCGAGGACGCCCGTCAGGCGCGCATCCGCATGATCGAGGCCAACCTGCGGCTCGTCGTGAGCGTGGCCAAGCGCTACATGGGGCGCGGACTGTCGTTTCTCGACCTGATCCAGGAAGGCAATCTGGGTCTGATCCGGGCGGTCGAGAAGTTCGATCCGATGCGCGGGTTCAAGTTCTCGACGTATGCGACCTGGTGGATCCGGCAGGCCATCTCCCGGGCCCTCGCCGACAAGGCCCGGACCATCCGGATTCCCGTGCACCTGGTCGAGACGATCAACCGCCTGCGTGCCATCACCCAGCGGCTGACGCAGCAGCTCGGACGGGCGCCCTCGGACGAAGAACTGGCCCTCGAGAGCCAGATCCCCGTCGAGAAGCTGGTCGAGATCCGGAAGACCGTGCGAGATACCATCTCGCTCGAAACACCGGTGGGCAAGGACGACGAGCACCGCCTCGGCGACTTCATCGTCGACCGCGAATCGCCGGGTCCAGCGAGCGCCGTCGCGAGCCTCCTGCTGCGCGAGGAGATCCGGCGCCTGCTGGAACGGCTGACCGAGCGTGAGCGCAAGATCCTCGAGATGCGGTTCGGCCTGGATCAGGCCCCCGTGAAGACGCTCGAGGAGATCGGCACGGTCTTCGGCGTCACGCGGGAGCGCGTCCGGCAGATCGAGGGCAAGGCCCTGCTCAAGCTGAAGCAGGCGTTGCTGGAACGAGATGTCTCGGAATATCTGGACTGAACGGCGAGTCCCCTTGCCAATCGAACATCCATTCGATACCATGACCATGTCACCTCGAACGAAAGGACAAGCACCGATGCGGTCTGACCTCAACACCGACTCCCAGTCCGCCGAGAAGCGCCGCGCCCTCGACATGGCGCTCGCCGGGATCGAGAAGCAGTTCGGCAAGGGCTCCATCATGAAGCTCGGCGATCACGCCCGGATGAAGGTCGGGGTCGTCCCGACGGGCATCCTCTCGCTGGACATCGCCCTGGGCGTGGGGGGCCTTCCCAAGGGCCGGATCGTCGAGGTGTACGGTCCCGAATCGGGTGGTAAGACGACCGTGAGCCTCACGGTCGTCGCCCAGGTCCAGAAGCTCGGGGGCACCGCGGCCTTCATCGACGCCGAACACGCGCTCGATCCTCAGTATGCCGCCCGACTCGGGGTCGACATCGACAACCTGCTCGTCTCGCAGCCCGACACCGGGGAGCAGGCGCTCGAGATCGCCGATGCCCTCGTGAAGAGCTGCGCGGTGGACATCATCGTGGTCGACTCGGTGGCGGCCCTCGTTCCCAAGGCCGAGATCGAGGGCGACATGGGCGACAGCCACGTCGGTCTCCAGGCGCGCCTCATGAGCCAGGCGCTGCGCAAGCTCACGGCGACGGTCGGCAAGTCGAACTGCATCATCATCTTCATCAACCAGCTGCGCGAGAAGGTCGGCGTCATGTTCGGAAACCCCGAGGTGACGACGGGCGGTCGGGCCCTGCGCTTCTACAGCAGCGTCCGCATCGAGGTGCGTCGCGTCGAGACGCTCAAGAAGGATGGCGTCGAGATCGGCAACCGCGTCAAGACCAAGGTCGTCAAGAACAAGGTCAGCCCTCCCTTCCGGGTGGCCGAGTTCGATCTGATCTTCGGTGAGGGGGCGAGCCGCGAAGGCTGCATCCTCGACCTGGCCGTCGAGCATGAACTGGTTCGCAAGAGCGGGTCGTGGTTCTCGTATGGCGAGCATCGCATCGGTCAGGGCCGCGACGGGGCCAAGACCTTCCTGCGCGAGAATCCGGATCTTCTCAACGAGATCGAGCAGATGGTCCGGACCAAGCTCTCGTTGATCAACCAGACCGTCAATGCCCCCGACTCGGTCGAAGCCCTCGAGAAGGATGACGATCTCGGTAACGACTAGCACCAGGCCATCAAGGTCCGGATGGAGAGGGTCCCGTCAAGCAAGCGACCCTCTCGGTTCCGATTCGGGCACCAGACAAAGATGAAAGGGGGGTAGAGCCGGTTCTACCCCCCTTTCATCTCAGATTCAGACAGGAAGCCCCCGTCAACCATCCCCGACGGGTCGATCCCGTTCTGGCGGGACACTCCAGCCGTGGAAACCTCCGCCCCCGGTCCAGCGTTCCCGCGCCGTGATGCCCCCGGAGTCGTCCCCCGCGATGACGCGCGAGAGGCGAGGCAGGCAGTGCGTGCGACACTGGTCCCCCTGCTCCACGAGGATCCACCGCCGACCCATCTTGTGGGCCACGGCAGCCGTGGTGCCAGATCCGCCGTACGGATCCAGCACGAGGTCCCCCGGACGCGTCGTCATGTGCACGACGCGGCGCAGCAGGGCCTCGGGCTTCTTGCCCTGGCGGAAGGTGACGCCCCCTTCCTTGTCGAGCCCGGTGGTCCGGATGTCGTCCCAGAAATCACCTGGATGCACCGTCAGGTGGTCGTCGGCGAACAGGATGCGGATCCGCGGCTGCTCCTGGGCCCGGTCGTAGCCGTTCCGGATGAGGTAGTGCCGTCCCTGCGTGGTTCGCACGACGAAACATGCGGCCTCGTCGCCCACCTCGTCCCGCTTGCGATCCGCCACCTTGCGGGCCGCGGGAGTGGTGGCCACCGTACGCACGATGCGCCAGGCCTCCTGGAGGCACCAGGCCTCGTCGGGCGCCACTCCCCGCTCGCGCAGGGACACGGTGCGCAGGCTCTCGAGCACCAGGCCGCGGGCGATCGCATCGACCTCGGCCAGTCCCTCGTGCCGCAGGGCGTCGTCCTCCGAGAGCAACTGCCGGAGACGAGGGACGGCAGCCGGATCCGGATGCGTCAGGACCCAGCGATACTCGGCGTCCCAGCGCCCCTTGGGAACCCGGTCGGCGACCAGGCCCTTCACGCCGGACTTGCCCGCGAGGATCAGGTATTCCTTGAGCCGCGGCAACGAGCCCTGCTGGACGACCTGGGCCATCTTGACCCCGGTGGGTTCCGCCATCTTGACCACGACGGTCTTGAGGCGCTCCTCGCCGAGGGCGTGGGCGAGCCACAGGTACAGGCGGGCAAACTCGCGGTCGTCGATCTGCACGGCCAGGAAGCCACCCGGTTCGAGCAGATCCCAGCACCGGACCAGCGTTCCCCCGACCTGCTCGAGCCATTCGGACGAGTCCTTGCGGTCCTCGAAGTGGGCATGCGAACGGCCGGTGTTGTAGGGCGGGTCCGCATACACGAGCCGCACGCGCCCGCGGTGCGTGGGGAGCAGGGCCTCGAGTGCCACCCGGTTCTCGGCATGGATCAGGTGGTTGCCGGTCATCCCCATCGGGAGTCGGCCGGGTGCGTAGCGCATCGTGAGGGTGGGATCGGCCAGCAGGGGGGCGCCGAGCCCGTCGAGGTCTTCAGACACCATGCACGCGACCGTCCTCGATGGAGATGACGCGATCGGCCAGGGCCGCGAGCGCCGGGTTGTGGGTGACGAGCACGATCGTCTGCCCGTGCTCGCGGTTGGCCTGCCGCAGCAGGGCGTGAATCTGTTCGCCGGTCCGCGTATCGAGGTTGCCCGTGGGTTCGTCTCCAAGGAGGAGGGCCGGGCGATGCACGAGGGCCCGGGCAATCGCGACGCGCTGCTGCTCCCCGCCCGACAGCCTGGACGGGAGATGCGTCAGGCGGTGACCGAGACCGACCTGCTCGAGCATGCCAGTGGCCTGCTCACGGGCCTTCCGGAAAGACATCCCACCGAGCAACAGGGGCGTCATGACGTTCTCGACGGCAGTCAGGTCCTGGAGCAGGAAGTGAAACTGGAAGACGAACCCGATGTGGCGCTGCCGGAGGCTGGCCAGATCGGACTCTCCCAGGGAGGACGTCGACTGGCCGCCGATGAGGATCTCGCCCTCGTCCGGTCGGTCCATGGCACCGAGCAGATACAGCAAGGTGCTCTTTCCGCTGCCACTGGGGCCGGTGATGGCCACGAACTCGCCGCGCCGGACCTCGAGATCGACGGCGTGGAGCACCTCGAGGGCCCCATCGGAGGCACGAAAGGCTCGCGTCACCCGCCGGGCCTGGAGCAGGGGCGTCGTCATCTGAAGTCGGGACCCACCACGACGGTGTAATCGGCCGAGTAGGGGGAGACGTCGTCGCTGAGCTGCCAGGTGGCATCCGGGACGACGTCTTCGAGGACGGGATCGAGCGTCGGGTTGCTGTTGCGACCGATGACGCGCGAGGTGGCCGACATGCCGGACGGCAGGATGGCGGTCCGCACGACGGTGAGGCCCTTCTGGCCGAGTGAGCTGGCCAGGGCGGTGGCTGCCGCTTCCATCCCCCGCGCGTGGAGAATCTCGATGGTGGCGGGAGATTCCTGGCGGGGAGGCTGCGAGGGGCGATCGCGATCGAGGCCTTCCATCACGGAGGCGATGCGCGCGATGCTGGGAATCCAGTAACCGCCGTGCCCGAAGTCTCCGGGAAGCGTCATGTAACTGACGGACAGCCGCTCATGGGCAAACTTCGCGAGCTTGAGGATCTCGTCACCCGTGATGGTGGTGTCGAAGATGGCCCGTGCGGAACGGGCGAGGGCCGGCAGGCGCCACCAGGTCAGGGGGTCGAACAGCTTGCGCTGGACCGCGTGAATCAGGCTCTGCTGGCGAGCGACGCGACCGATGTCCCCCAGGGCATCGTGGCGGAAGCGCGCATACCCGACGGCTTCCTTGCCCGAGAGCTGGTGCCAGCCCGGCTCCAGATGGATCGAAAGCTTGGCCGTGTGGTCGTCGTAGTGCATCGGATGCTCGACGTAGACCTTCACTCCACCCAGGTCGTCGAGGAAGCGGATCGCCTGACTCAGGCGGATGCTGACGGTGCGCTCGACGTCCACACCCGTGAGACTCTCGACGACCTCGGTGGTGCGCTCCAGACCCCCGAGGGCGTGGGCGGCGTTGATCTTCTCCGTCCCGTAGCCCGGCACGAGCACCTGGGTGTCGCGGGGGATGGACAGGACGAAGGCCCGTCTGTCTTCGGGACGCAGGCGGACGAGGAGGATGGTGTCGGTCCGGGCGCGGTCGGTCTCGACCCGGTGGCCCCTGGGGTCGTAGCTGTCGTCGATGCCGACGATGAGCAGGTTGTGGAACCCCAGGTCCATCGAGAACCAGGGAAGCCGGGGAGCGCCGGAGAACCAGTCGCGTGAGGCGAGACCGAAGCTGGCTCCGGCAAAGCCCATGAGAAGACAGAACGTTATGAGCACCGTCTGGCGGCGGCGACGGTAACGCGCTTGCAGACGAGCGCGCTGGAGAGCGGCAGTTCCGGGCATGCGACATCCACGGGAAAGGGGGACGAACCCGATTGTATCATGGCAAGCGGAACGGGCGTCACGAGCCGTTTTCGCGGTTTGCTTGACAACCTCCTGGCCCCTTGGTACAAGGTTAATGTCGACACGTTCGACGGTATTCCGCGTTAGCTCAGTCGGTAGAGCGGGTGACTGTTAATCACTAGGTCGCTGGTTCGAGTCCAGCACGCGGAGCTATTTCATCCTACGACGTAACGCGTGCGTAGGCGGTCAACAGGATGCCTCGGTGGTCGCCCCACCGGGGATTTCGCCGTTTTAGGCCGTGATAACGAGGGGTTGCGCGATGTGGTGTCGCGGACCCGCGGAGCACCCTGCTCTGCGCCAGAGCCGCGGCGTCTCGCGCGAGAGCGGTTCCGGGTCGTTCTGTTCTGGAGGTCTTTCGAGCTCTGGGACAGCCCAGAGACGCCCAGAGACGCCTCGGAGGCGGTTTACACCAAAGAGCCGATGGTGAACGTCGGCGGGTGGGACGTCGCGGCTGCATTTTCCTCGGGCGGCGTGACGATCCGTGAGGCGCGCGTCTGCCGTCGTCCAGGGCGATGTCAGCGCCGTGGAACACGCGGGGCGAGACCGCCGCGGATGCGCAGGTCTTCATTGTCGCCCGGAGTCTTGCGCGGCAAGGTCACCCCTCGGACGCTACTTGCGACGCGGCAAACGCAGCAGCTGGGCGATCGACGTCAGCAACACCGCAAGCAGCAACCCGAGCGACTCCGGCGTCCAGAAGGCCGTCCGATCGAGTCCAAGAAAGACCGCGTGCAGCGCGCAGGTGAACAGCCCGACCCCCGCACAGAGCAACGCGAAGCCCCGGGCCGAGGGTGCGCTCTCGGCGACGCGCACGAGGCCGGTGCCGAGCAGCGCGACGGCGGCGACGTTGAAGAGCAGGAAGAACGGCAGGCCGCCCGGCACGCCTAAGACATCCCACTCGTGCCAGTACGCCGCGTCGGCCTGGTGGGTAGCGAGCAGCGCGAGGTTGGCGACGTAGAGCCAGACGTCGGTGCGGACCTTCGGGCGCGTGCTCATGCGCGACTCGTGATCACGCCGACCGACATCCGTGACGACGATCGCAACTGGCACGCTCGGAGGCTCATGCGGGTTCGCTCGCCTTGATCCACGCCGCGGTCGCGCGGATCTGCTCCTCGAGCGGCGTCGGCTGCATGTCGAGAAGCGCGCGCGCCCTGGCATCGGACATCACGAACGGCGCCTCGAACTGATACTGCATCTCGGGCAACTCGCGCATGAGCGGGCTGAACCAGCCAGCGACGCGCAACATCCACGTCGGCATCGGTCGCGTGCGGAGCGGCACCCGGAGCTCCGCTGCGAGCGCCGTGAGCAACGACCGACCGGATTGCGCCGGCAAGACCGGCAGGTGAAGCGTCTGGCCCGCGAGGTCTGGCCGCAGGCCGAGGCGGAGCAGGCCCTCTGCGACGTCGGGCGCGTAACTCCACGAGTGCGGCTGATCGATGTCTCCGATCAGGTCTATCCTTCGGCCCGTGAGGAGCTGCCCGATCGCCCGCGTGTGCAGGAGAGTGGCGTTCTCCACGCCCGGCCCGAAGAAGTCGCTCGCGCGACCGATCGTCACCGCGACGTCGCCGCGCGCGTGGAGAGCTCGGAGCTCGTCGGCGAGCTGCTTCCGGAGCGCTCCCTTGCGGCTGCATGGGCGCTCGGGCGTGTCCTCGTCGAAGGTGCCCGTGGCGCCCACGGCGTAGACGTTGTCGAGCACCAAGAGCCGTGCGCGTGCAGCCTGCGCCGCCGCCGCGATGTGACGGTAGAGCGGCGGCAGTTTCGACGGCCACTCGTGGTAGGGCGCGTTGGTACAGTGGTAGACGACCGCAGCGCCCGCGGCCGCGCGCACGGTCGCCTCGCGATCGAGGATGTCGGCCTGCACAGCCTCGTGCATCGGATGGCGGCTCGCCTCGGCCGAGCGACGCACGGTGCGAACCCGATACCCGCGCGCGAGCAGCCGATCGACGAGTTGGCTGCCGACCTGGCCGGTGCCGAAGACGACGTGCAAATCGGAAGTGTTCATCTGCGATC
>Ga0079301_1000667_pt1 | contig 16714 bp, 15 predicted proteins | sample Wag4_2014_7_11_3_FD_74797 | JGI IMG/M metagenome (GOLD analysis project Ga0079301, IMG submission 74797) | Fresh water mixed with fracking chemicals microbial communities from Ohio, USA - Utica-2 Time Series FC 2014_7_11 | ecosystem: Engineered > Industrial production > Chemical products > Input... | reverse complement strand
CCCCCATGCCGATCACCCCCTCGGTCCCCGCAGCCTGGGGCCGTCCCAGTCCTGAGCGGGGCGGCTCCCGTTCGTCTCGCGACTGGCTGAGACGCATGGGAACTGTCGTTGATCAGCAGGGCTGATCAATCGTCGCTTTCCCCCGTTCTGAAGGGTTTTCCCCGGGGAAATGGGGGTTTTTCCCCAGTGAGAGCGCTCAGGAGGCTCCCGCGAGCGTGATCTTGGGGAATGTGCGGAGACGTTCAAGGTCGTCTTGACAGCCAGGCGGAGGTCCCAACGCTTGCCCGCGCCATGAGCGGGCCCCCTGGCCGGGCCTGTGCGGACGCCCTGTCTCAGGTTGTGGCGGGTTGATTTCGCCCTGACATGCCCGCTTTGACGCCAAGGCCTGTCCTGTGGCGTACTGGGCCAGCTTTCCCGTCCAGAGGCTCGCAGCCGATGCCCCCCGAACGCCTCGATGTCAGTCGCCCCGCGCCCAACCCAGCCATCAGCCTTGAAGCGGAGGTGCCTGAGGTGCTGTTCGAGGGCATGCGGCGCTTCATCGAGGAGCACCCCAGCTGGGACCAGTACCGGTTGATCACCTCCGCCCTGGCCAGCTTCCTGTTTCAGCACGGCTGCAAGGACGCCTGCGTGCACCAGCACGTGCTCGACGGCCTGTTCCAGCGCTAGCGGCGCAAAAAAAAAGCGGGGTGTGACCCCCGCTTCTGATCTCCCTTGCCCGACCCTTGGGAGATCGCCCGATGATTGTGCGGAGGGGACGCCGGCCCGGTTGTGGCAATCGACACCCAATCGCCAGTGGGGTCAGTGCTCCCTGACCGCCCCCCGCACCGCTGTTGTGTCCAGCTGGTGGCCCTCGCCGCGCCGCAGCCGTGCCGCCGCCGCTTCGCAGGCTCGCCAGGTCACCGCCATCTGGGTGAGGGTGGGGCTCTGCCAACCGGCGCTCGGCCAGCAGGCGCCGTCGGTCACCAGCAGATTCGGCGCCCGCCAGCACTGGTTCCAGGCGTTCAGCACGCCCTGCTCCTCCCTGGCGGCCATCGGGGCGCCCCCCAGCTCATGGATGTAATAGCCGGGGGGTGCGGCGCCTGGTCGCACGGCCCAGCTGCGCCGGATCCAGGGCTCCAGCAGCGGCAGCACGAACAGATCTTCCAGGTTGCGCAGCTGGCCTCCGGCCGCGGTCACCACCTGTGCCATGCGGGCCTGCATGTGCTCCACCATCGCCTGCTCATTGCTGGCCCAGCCCATGGCGATATGGGGCGTCGGCAGACCCCAGGCATCGGTCAGGGCGTGGTTCAGGCGCACCCGGTTCTGCGGCCGCGGCAGCACCTCGCCGTGGCCGATCAGGAAGCCGGCGGCCTCGCGCGGATGGCGCTGCAGCATGCCGGGTGGATCGAAACGCTGCAGGGCGGCCCAGATGCCGTAGCCGCGGCGGAAACGCTCGGCTCCCGGGTCGTCGAGGTTCAGCGTGTTGGGGATGAAGCAGCTGCCGGCACCGGAGAGCTCCGCTCCCGCGCCGCTGCCCCCGCCGACTGGGAGCGAGAAGAAGCGGCAGCAGGAGATGTGATCCATCAGGCCGGCACCGAGGCTGCCGGAGGGATCGATCAGCCCGCCGCTGCGCTCCTGCTCGCTCGAGAACAGCAGCAGCCTCAGGCTCTCGATCGTGGAGGCGCAGAGCACCACCAGCGGCGCTTCCAGCAGCTCCCTGCCGCCGCTGCGGCCGTCGACCACCACCACACCGCGCAGCCGGTCGCCCGCCGGGTCCATCACCAGGTGGCTGACCACCGTGTCGCTGCGCAGCTGGGTGCGGCCCGTGGCCAGGGCCCGCGCCAGGCTGCCGCCCGGACTGGCGCTCAGGGGCCAGCCCGCGCCGTCGCCGTGCCGGAGCCGGAAGCCGCGTGAGTGGATGAAGGGCAGCCCGAGCTGGTGGCGCACCACCGCGCCCAGCTGCTGTTCCGCCGGCGTGAACGGCAGGGGCGGGGCGTAGCAGCCGTCCGGCAGCTGGGGCAGCCCATCGTTGTGGCCGTGCACGCCGAGCCAGCGCTCCAGGCGTTCGTAGTACGGAGCCAGATCGGCGCTGCCGATCGGCCAGTCCGGGCTGGCGCCATCGCGGCTGCCCGCCTTGAATTCGTAGTCGCTCAACCGCAGGGTGATGCCGCCCCAGGTGAGGCTCTTGCCCCCCACCTGGCGGCCGCGGGTCCAGAGGAACGGTTGCTGCGCTGGGGTGGAGTAGGGATTGCGCCGCTCATCGGTGAACAGCTCCGGGTTGTGTTTCCAGTAGCCCGGATGGTGGCGCTGCAGCCGGTGGCGGCCGCTGGCGAGATGGGTGAGCCGCCGCAGGCTGTTCAGCGGTTCGGAGCCCCGCGCCTGGCTGCTCGTCAGGGCTGGGCCGGCCTCCAGCACAAGCACCCTCAGGCCGGCCTCGGCCAGCACCATCGCCGCCACGCCGCCATTGGCGCCGGAGCCGACCACGATCGCCTCAGGCGCCTGGCCGGTCCTGGGGGAAAGCGAGCCGGTGCTGGGAGCCGGGAGCTGGGCTGGGGCCATGGCACAGGTACAACGGCAGACCTTAAAGGTCACCCGTTGGCCGGGAGCCTGCTGCAACCAAAAGCCCCGGCAGCGGTGCTGCCGGGGCTTTTGAAGTGGTGGCGGGGGCGAGATTTGAACTCGCGACCTTCGGGTTATGAGCCCGACGAGCTACCAGGCTGCTCTACCCCGCGGCGCCTGATGAATCATACCAGCCAGGTGTCGGCGGCTACCTTCGGCGCCGCCGGGGCGACGGCCTCAGTCGAAACGCAGTTCGCCGAGCACCTCCAGCTCCAGATGGGGTGCGGGTCGCAGAAACACCGCATGCAGCTCCTGCAGTGTCGTCGGAGTGAGCCAGTCGAGCTGCCGGAGCAGGTGCAGGGCCACGGCGTGCTTGGCACGCGCCGAGCCGTCTTCCACCTTGATCGCCACCCCCATTCCCTCTCCGACGCGGCTCAGGCACTGGATGCCCTCGGCCCCTCCCTTGCTGAGCACCTGGCGGTGGCCGCGGCGCATCAGTTCGGTGTCGAAGCGGCCCTCGCCCGCCACCAGCTCCGGGTGGGCCAGCATCGCCCGGCTGAGCTGCTCGAGGTCGGGCTGTTCGCTCGCCCCGAGGTGGGCATAGAGCAACGCCATCTGGGCCAGCTGCAGCTGCACGGTGGGCGCGCCGCAGTCGTCGCGGGCGGTGACCAGCTCGTCACCGGGCAGCCCGAGCAGCTCCCCGGTGCGCTTCAGCACCTCGCGCTGCAGCGGGTGATCACTCTGCAGATAGGTCTCGGTGCTCCAGCCCAGGTGGCGGCAGCTGGCCAGAAAAGCCGCATGCTTGCCGGAACAGTTGTGCTCCAGGGGACTGGTGCGGCCCGCCGGCACCGGGCACTGCAGCAGTTCCGCCTCCAGATCCGCCGCCCACAGCAGGCGAAAGGCTTCGCGGGCGTGCATGGCGGTACCGGCGTGGGAGGCGCAGGCGATGGCCAGGCCCCGCTCACCGCTCTCCCCCTGATCGGCGCAGCCGCTGGCCACGAACACCGTGGCCTGAAACGGTTTCTGGGCGGAGCGGATGAAGCTCAGCTGCTGGGGATCACCCGCCCGCATCAGCACGCGACCCCGGGCATCGCACACCACGGCATGGACCCGGTGGCGCGATTCGGGGATGCCGTTGCGCAGCAACCGCACCTCCAGTGGGGGGATGCCGGACCGGGTCGAGGTCCCGAAGCTGGGCGGGAGGCTCATGAAGGGGGCCTTCGGTGCGAAGCCGGGAGATGCAGGCCCGGCAGGTTCAGAGAGCCTGGCAGAGCCCGGTGCCCACCAGCATCAGCACGGCGGCCCAGGTCAGGGCACGGCGCAGCCGGGCCAGCACCGGCCGGACCTGGTGCTGAGCCACCAGCAGATCCTGCTGGCGCCAGCTCAACGGTTTCTCCCAGACCTGGCCGTCGTACCAGCCCGATTCCTCGTATTCGACCCGCTCGCTCACCAGCCGCTGGTGGATCGTGCGCCAGCCCAGCCATTGCCTCAGCAGCAGCAGCACCGGCAGCATCACGGCCGCCGCCGCCGCTGCCAGCAGCAGCGCCAGGGGGCGATGGCGCAGGCTCCAGCTGCCGCTGGCCACCAGCAGGCTGAGGGGCAACAGCAGCAGCCAGCAGCTGATCAGCGCTCTGGCCAGAGCGGCATCGCCCCGGCAGGCCCAGGCGAAGAACCAGGAATCCCGCAGCTCCTCGTACTGCCGCAGCGGCCGTTGCGGGGGGGGCACGGGACAGCCATCCAGGCCAGCAGCGGCAGCATCGGCACCGTTGGGGCTGCCTTCAGGCCCCCCCTTGCTTGCACCGCTGTCGTCGGCACCCCGGCCGCTGGCACCGCTTCCGCCCTCACCTGTGGTGCCGATGCGTTCAGCCATCAGCTCAGCTGTTCGGTGCTCTGTCAGAGCTTAGATAGCGCGTCTGTTCGCCGTGACCCCAGAACGACTCCAGGTCGTAGTACTCCCGCTCGCTCGGGGTGAGCACGTGCACGATCACCTCGCCGTAATCGAGCAGCAGCCAGCGCCCCTCCCGCTGCCCTTCCCGCCGCAGCGGCAGCCTGCCCAGTTCGGTTTCCAGCCGGTCTTCCACCGAGCGCGCGATGGCGCGCACCTGCACATCGGAGAGGCCACTGCAGATCACGAACCAGTCGGCCAGGGAGCTCACCTCCTCCACCCGGATCAGGCGGATGTCGACGGCCTTGCGGTCGTCGCAGGCTTCAGCGGCCAGGCGGGCCATGGCCTCGGTGTGGGGATCCGGGCTCCGGGGTTCCGGTGGGGACGATCCCGATGACGCGGTGGTGGCGGCCAGGGGGGCCTCAGCCATAGACGTTCTCGCTGGTGACGGACTGGCGGGAGCCCTGTTGCTGGGCCATTTCGGCCCGGGCCCTGCCTGCACTCTTGCGCAGGGCCTCAAGCCTGTCTTCGTAGAAGGAGCGTTTCTTCTTCTTGCGCGTCTGCTCGGCCAGCTCCTTGAGGGCGCCACCGAGGCTCTTGTAGGCATTGGGCAGGGTGTAGCCGAAGCGGCAGGCCAGATCAATGGCCCGCTCGTCCGCCGCGATCGCGTCGGCCAGACGCTTCTCCGAGTTGTTCTTGAGGTAAAGCCGGTAGCCGGCAAAGCCCGAGAGGCCAAGGGCCATCAGCAGCAGCAGGCCGTCCTGCACCCACAGCTCACCGATGGCACCGCCCAGACCGATCGCCAGCGCGGCCATCTCCCAGCCATCCCGGGGCACGGCGTCGTTCTGAATGCGGCCCACCTCGTGCCAGAACAGCAGGTTGCGATGGTCGATCGCCAGGGCGTCCCAGGCCTCCAGATCGAGTTGGATCTCGATCTCATCGCGGCCGATCTCCTCGATGGCGATCAGCGGTGGTTCCACCGAGGCCGCCGCTTCCACGAACACCCAGCTCTGCATTTCCGGCGGCAGCAGCCCCTTGAGGCGCTGGAGTTCACTCATGGACCACAGGGTCACGTCAAGGCTCAGGTTAGCCACGGCACATCCCTGGGCCGACGGGGTGTGGATCAGCTGCCGCCTTGACCCGTGAGAGGCTAGGCAGGTTTGGCCGCCAGACCCTTCCCATGCCCCGCCGCACGGACCTGCATCGCATCCTGCTGCTGGGCTCGGGGCCGATTGTGATCGGCCAGGCCTGCGAGTTCGACTACTCCGGCACCCAGGCCTGCAAGGCGCTGCGGGCCGAGGGCTACGAGGTGGTGCTGGTGAACAGCAATCCGGCCTCGATCATGACCGATCCCGACATGGCGGATCGCACCTACATCGAGCCGCTCACCCCCGAGGTGGTGGCCCGGGTGATCGAGATCGAGAAGCCCGATGCCCTCCTGCCCACCATGGGCGGCCAGACCGCCCTCAATCTGGCGGTGGCCCTGGCCGAGAACGGCACCCTCGAGAAGCATGGGGTGGAGCTGATCGGCGCCGACCTGACGGCGATCAAGAAGGCGGAGGACCGCCTGCTCTTCAAGGAGGCGATGGAGCGCATCGGCGTGGCCGTCTGTCCCTCCGGCATCGCCAACTCTTTGGAGGAGGCCCGCCGGGTCGGCGAGGGGATCGGCAGCTACCCCCGCATCATCCGCCCCGCCTTCACCCTCGGCGGCAGTGGCGGCGGCATCGCCTACAACCCCGAGGAGTTCGAGGCGTTCTGCAAGAGCGGGCTCGAGGCCAGCCCGATGAGCCAGATCCTGATCGAGCAGTCACTGCTCGGCTGGAAAGAGTTCGAACTGGAGGTGATGCGGGACACCGCCGACAACGTGGTGATCGTCTGCAGCATCGAGAACCTGGATCCGATGGGGGTGCACACCGGCGACTCGATCACCGTGGCCCCCGCCCAGACCCTCACCGACCGCGAATACCAGCGCCTGCGCGATCAGTCGATCGCCATCATCCGCGAGATCGGTGTGGACACCGGCGGCAGCAACATCCAGTTCGCGATCAATCCCGCCAATGGCGATGTGATCGTGATCGAGATGAACCCGCGGGTGAGCCGCAGCTCGGCGCTGGCTTCCAAGGCCACCGGCTTCCCGATCGCCAAGATCGCCGCCCGTCTGGCGGTTGGCTACACCCTCGACGAGATCGTCAACGACATCACCGGTGCCACGCCGGCCTGCTTCGAGCCCACGATCGACTACGTCGTCACCAAGATTCCCCGCTTCGCCTTCGAGAAGTTCCAGGGTTCTCCGGCCCTGCTCACCACCTCGATGAAATCGGTGGGTGAGGCGATGGCCATCGGTCGCTGCTTCGAGGAGTCGTTCCAGAAGGCCCTGCGCTCCCTGGAAACCGGACACGCGGGCTGGGGCTGCGACCGCCCCGACGCCGCCAGCGACCCGGTGCTCCTGGAGCGGGCCCTGCGTACCGCCACCCCCGAGCGGATCTTCGCCGTACGCGCCGCCATGCTGGCCGGCCGCAGCGACGCCGAGATCCATCGGCTCTCGGCGATCGATCCCTGGTTTCTGGCCAAGCTGCGGGGAATCGTCGAGGCCGAGCTGCGCCTGCTGCGCGGCCGCAGCCTGGCGGATCTCGATGCAGGCGCCCTGCTGGAGCTCAAGCAGCTGGGCTTCTCCGACCGCCAGATCGCCTGGGCCACCGGCAGCGACGAACTGGCCGTGCGGCGCCATCGCCAGGGGCTGGGCATCCGGGCGGTGTTCAAGACCGTCGACACCTGTGCCGCCGAATTCGCCTCGCGCACCCCGTATCACTACTCGACCTATGAACGGCCGCTGCAGCGCCTCAATGCCGCCGGCGCGCTGGAACTGGTCCCGCCGGAGGACGAGGTGCAGCCCGAATCGCGCCGCAAGGTGATGATCCTGGGCGGCGGCCCGAACCGCATCGGCCAGGGGATCGAATTCGACTACTGCTGCGTGCACGCTTCCTTCGCCCTGCAGGAGGCGGGTTTGGCCACCGTGATGGTGAACAGCAACCCGGAAACGGTATCGACCGACTACGACACGTCCGATCGCCTGTATTTCGAGCCGCTCACGCTGGAAGACGTGCTCAATGTGATCGAGGCGGAGCGCCCCGAGGGGGTGATCGTGCAGTTCGGCGGCCAGACGCCGCTGAAGCTGGCGATGCCGCTGCTGCGCTGGCTGGCCTCCCCCGAGGGCCTGGCCACCGGCAGCCGCATCTGGGGCACCTCACCGGAATCCATCGATTCGGCGGAAGACCGGGAGCAGTTCGAGGCGATCCTGCGCCGGCTGGAGATCCGCCAGCCCCGCAACGGTCTGGCCCGCAGCGAAGCGGAGGCCCGGGCGGTGGCCGAGCGGGTGGGTTACCCCGTGGTGGTGCGGCCCAGCTACGTGCTGGGCGGCCGGGCCATGGAGGTGGTGTTTGACGAGCTGGAACTGAACCGCTATATGGCCGAAGCGGTGAACGTCGAACCCGACCATCCGGTGCTGATCGATCAGTACCTGGAGAACGCCGTGGAGGTGGATGTCGACGCCCTCTGCGATGCCACCGGCACCGTGGTGATCGGCGGGGTGATGGAGCACATCGAGCCGGCGGGCATCCACTCCGGCGACTCGGCCTGCTGCCTGCCGGCGGTGAGCCTGGGCGCTGCCGCCCTGGCCACGATCCGCCAGTGGAGCCGGGATCTGGCTCTCGCCCTGAACGTGCGTGGGCTGATCAACCTGCAGTTCGCCGTACAGCGCCATCCCTCGGAGGGCGAACGCGTCTTCATCATCGAGGCCAATCCGCGCGCCTCGCGCACGGTGCCGTTCGTGGCCAAGGCCACCGGTGTGCCCCTCGCCAAGCTGGCCAGCCGGGTGATGGCCGGTCAGAGCCTGGCTGAGCTGGGGCTCCTCCACGAGCCCATCCCGCCGCTGCAGACCGTGAAGGAGGCCGTGCTGCCCTTCAAGCGCTTCCCCGGTGCCGACACCCTGCTGGGCCCGGAGATGCGCAGCACCGGCGAGGTGATGGGCATCGCCTCAGGCTTCGGCCTGGCCTACGGCAAGGCGGAGCTGGCGGCGGGCGAAGCGTTGCCCACCAGCGGCTGTGTGTTTCTTTCCACCCACGATCGCGACAAGTCGGCGCTGGTGCCGGTGGCGAAGGGGCTGGCCCAGCTCGGTTTCTCGCTGATCGCCACGAGCGGCACCGCCGCCGTGCTGGTGGCGGAGGGGCTGGACGTGGAGCCGGTGCTGAAAGTGCATGAGGGCCGGCCCAACATCGAGGACGCGATCCGCTCCGGCCGCATCCAGCTGGTGATCAACACGCCGATCGGCCGTCAGGCGGCCCACGACGACAAGTACCTGCGCCGCGCCGCCCTCGATTACGCGGTGCCCACCGTCACCACCCTGGCGGGAGCCAGGGCCGCGGTGGCAGCGATCACCGCCCTGCAGCAGCAGCGCCTGGAGATCAACGCCCTGCAGGACATCCACGCCTGAGCCCCTGCCACCGCTGCCTAGGGTTGACGCCATTCGCCGATCCCTGTCGATGACCGCCGCACCCCAGGCCCCTGCCCTGCTCGCTCCCGGCAGCGATGCCACCGCCGCCTTCCGCGCCGCCTACCAGAACCGCTACACCTGGGAGCCTGGCTTCGGTGGTTATCAGGGCCGCTGCGTCTGGCTGCAACCCGGCGCCGCCGGGGCAGCCGAGCGGCTGGTGGAGGGCCGATTCGTGGTGGGCGCTGATCTCAAGGCCAGCGTTGAAGGGGTGGCCGATGAAGCGGTGCACAAGGCGATCGCCTCCCAGCTCTGGGAGGTGGCGATCCACCGGGTGCGCCGCAGCTTCGAGCAGACCCACGGCGACAACACCTTCACTGCCGGCGACACCGATGCCGTGGGCACCGAGGTGATTGTGGGCGGTAAGAACAGCGGCGACCGGTACCGCATCAAGGATGACGTGGTGACGATGGTGCACCGCCACATCCACGGCACGGTGGTGACGATCTTCACCGAAAGCGTCACCCACACCGGCAGTGGCTATCTCAGCCACAGCTACACCAGCCGCTATGCCGATCCCGCCACCGGCGAGCCCAAAGGCGGCGTGAGCCGCTTCACCGACACCTTTGTGCCGTTGCTGGAGGGCGGCCCCTGGGTGCTCAGCGAGCGGCTGGTGGAAACCGAGGCGTTCGGCGAGACGCCGGCCGGTCGGCAGCTGTTCCGTTTCGAAGCGCTGGAACCCCTGGCCTGAGGCGCGTTTTGATGGCACCATCGCCGCAATGACGTGGTGATGTGTTGTCTTTCCTTGACGCCCTCAACAACCTGGTGTGGGGTCCGATCACCCTCTGGCTGATCGGGCTCACCGGCCTCTATCTGATGCTCGGCCTGGGGTTCATGCCCCTGCGTCGGATCGGTTTTGGTTTCCGCCAGGCCCTTGCCTCGATCCGCAGCAGCAAGGGTGAAGGCGATGTGAGTGCCTTTGAGGGCCTCACCACCGCACTGGCGGCCACCATCGGCACCGGCAACGTGGCCGGGGTGGCCGGCGCGATCGCTTCCGGCGGCCCTGGCGCTGTGTTCTGGATGTGGCTGATCGCCTTCGTGGGCATGGCCACCAAATACGCCGAGTCCGTGCTTGCGGTGCACTACCGCGAGGTCGACGAGCTCGGCGAGCACGTGGGCGGACCGATGTATTTCATCCGCAATGGCCTTGGCCCTGGCTGGGGGTGGCTGGCCACTCTGTTTGCCCTGTTCGGCACCCTGGCGGGCTTCGGCATCGGCAACGGCGTGCAGGCCCACGAGCTGGCCCTGGCCCTGCGAACCTCCCTGGGGGTGCCGGAGCTGCTCACCGGCGTGGTGATGGCCGTGATCACCTTTCTGGTGCTGATCGGCGGTATCGAGCGGATCGGCAAGGTCACCGAGGTGGTGGTGCCGTTCATGGCGATCGTGTATGTGGGCGGTGCCCTGGTGATCCTGCTGGCCCATCTCAGTGAGATCCCGGCAGCCCTGGGGGTGATCGTCCATGACGCCTTCACGGGCCAGGCCGTGGCCGGCGGTGCCCTCGGCACCGTCATTCAGAAGGGCATCTCCCGCGGAGTGTTCTCCAATGAGGCGGGTCTGGGCACGGCTCCGATCGCCCAGGCCGCCGCCAAACCCGGCGATCCGGTGCTGCAGGGCACGGTGGCCATGCTCGGCACCTTCATCGACACGATCATCGTCTGCACGATGACGGCCCTGGTGATCGTGATCAGCGGCCTGTACACCGGCGACCAGAGCGGCGTGGCCCTGACGATGGCCGCCTTCGACAAGGGGCTGCCCGGTGCCGCCTGGCTGGTGACCTTCGGCACCGTGTTCTTCACCGGCACCACGATCCTGGGCTGGGGGTACTACAGCGAGCGCTGTCTGGAGTTTCTGGTGGGCACCAGGGCGATCAGGCCTTTCCGCCTGGTGTGGGTGGCGGTCGTGGTGATCGGTGCCGTGGCTACCGGCGGTGTGATCTGGACCATCGCCGACATCCTCAACGGCCTGATGGCGATCCCGAACCTGATCGGTCTGCTGCTGCTCTCCGGCACCGTGTTTCGCCTCACCCGCGACTACAGCTTTGCGGCAGCAGCCCAGCCTGCCGCCCTGCCGCCGGAGCGCTGAGGGCGGCAGGGCCCTCTGACGCCTGATCAGGGCAGCGGTGCGATCTGCTGCAGTTTTTCGTTCAGCTGCATCGCCATCGCCTGACGGCCCACCGCCAGCACCTTGAGGGTGTCTTCGTGCATGCGCAGCTGGGCATCGGCCACCTGCATGCCCCGCACCAGTTCCTTTACTTCATCAGGCAGGGAGTTGAGGTCGTAGCGCTTGCCCTCAAAGGTGAGGACGGGGGGCTGCTGCTGGGTGGAGGCGTCCAAGTGGAATGGAAATGGCTCGCCCTCAGCATACGGACGCTGGTCTTTTGAAGACGAACATCAGCAAGGGACCCACCTGGGCGGATTCCACCAGTTCCCAGTTCTCGCGGCCAAGGGCATTGAGGAAGAACTGCAGCTGCTCAGCCGGGTGACGGGTCCTGGCCGTGGACCCGCTGTACTGCTGCGGAAATTCACGCTGCAGGTAGTCGGGGCTGAGGGCGCCACCGAGGCGCTCGCTGTCGGCCTGCGGCGACGGGGGCTCCGGTGGTCTGCCGCTGTTCACGTCGATGTGGATCACCCGGTATTCCCATGCCATGGCGCTGTGTGGGTGTGCTCAGAGGGTGGGGTTGAGGTCGATGAACTGGCGGCGGCAGAGGTCGCGGTAGCGGCCACCGCTGCCCATCAGCTGATTGTGGCTGCCCTGCTCGACGATCCGGCCGCGCTCGAGCACCACGATCCGGTCGGCCCGTTGCACCGTGGCCAGCCGGTGGGCGATCACCAGCACGGTGCGGCCCGCCATCGCCTGCTCCAGGCCCCGCTGCACCGCCTCCTCCGCTTCGGCATCCAGGGCGCTGGTCGCCTCATCGAGCAGCAGCAGGGCCGGGTTGCCGAGCACCGCCCGGGCGATGGCCAGCCGCTGCAGCTGGCCGCCAGAGAAGTTGCGGCCCCGTTCTTCGATGCGGCTGTCGTAGCCGGCCGGCAGGGCCTCGATGAAGCCGTCGGCGTTGGCCAGGCGGGCGGCCTCGCGCAGGCTGTCCGGATCGGCGGCGCGCCCGAAACGGATCGCCTCGGCGACCGTGCCTGCGAACACGGCGCTCTGCTGGGGCACTAGGGCGATGGCGCGGCGCAGGTCGCCGGCGCGCAGCTCGGCCAGATCCTGGCCGTCGAGCAGCAGCCGGCCCCCCTGGGGGCTGTTGAAGCGCAGCAACAGCGAGAACAGGGTGCTCTTGCCGGCCCCGGAGGGGCCGACCAGGGCCACCACCTGGCCCGGTTCCACCTGCAGATCGAGAGCCTGAAGCACGGGCTGGTCTGGGGTGTAGCTGAACTCCACACCCTCAAGCTGGAGGGCACCGCGCACCGGGCCAAGCGGCAGCGCCCCGGCGGCATCGGGCCGCTCGGTCGGCTCCAGTTCGATCGCCAGCAGCCGCTCCAGGGAGGCCTGCCCCTGCTGCAGGTCGTTGAAGTTGGTGGTGAGGTGGGCGATCGGATCAATCAGCATCAGCAGCGCTGCCACGAAGCTGCTCAGGCCCTGGCCGCTCAGCTGGCCGCTCTGAATCCGCCAGGCACCGAGCAGCAGCACTGTGAGGATGCCGAGGGCCTCAAGGAAGCCCACCACCGGGTGCTGCAGGGCCAGCAGCCGCAGGGTGCGGGCGCGGGCGCGGCGGTGCTGCTCCACTTCCCGATCAAAGCGTCGCTGCAGCCAGGCTTCGGCGGCATAGGCCCGCACCAGGGGCAGCCCGGCGATCGCTTCCGCCAGCAGGCCCGCCAGTTCGCTCACCTGGCGCTGGCTGCGTTCGGCTGCCGTCATCACCCGCGCCCCGAAGGCCGCCACCAGCAGGGCCACCAGTGGGGCCAGCAGCAGGGTGGCCAGGGCCAGGGGCCAGTCGAGCCACAGCATCGTGCCCAGCACCGCCAGCAGCTGCAGGACGCTCGGCAGGGTGTCGTGCAGGGTCTTGTAGATCACCTCCCCCACCCGGTCGGCGTCCTCGGTGAGGCGATAAGTGAGATCGCCGGCCGACAGTCGATCGAGCGAGCCGAAGGCCAGCCGCTGCAGCCGGGCGAACAGCTGACGGCGCAGATCCTGAGCGAGGTGCAGGGCCGGATCGGCCAGCAGGCTGTCCTGGCCGAACTGGGCCGCCTTCTGCACCAGGAAGACCAGCAGCGCCAGCAGGATCGTGCGCAGGCTGGCCTTGAGGTCGCCGGCACCGATGGCGGGGATCAGGCGGCCGGCCAGCAGGGCCAGCAGGGGCCAGCAGGCCACCACCACCAGCACGCAGCCGCAGCCGGCGAGCAACCGACGCCGGTGCGGCCGCAGCAGGGGCCAGAGGCGCAGGGCACTTGCCGCCAGAGATCCGGAACCGGGGTGCTCAGAACCGCCAGCGGCTGCCACAGGACCCGATGCTGGAAGGGAAGGCATCGCCGCACGCTAGAGAGAGCCAGGCTGCCAGCCCAGCGGCCAGGTCGCTCTGCAGGTTCCCCATGAAGCTGGATCAGTTTTTGAAGCTGCATGGCCTGGCGGCCACCGGCGGGGAGGCCAAGCAGCGCATCCAGGCTGGCGACGTGCGGGTGAACGGTGTGATTGAGACCCGTCGGGGCCGCCAGCTGGCGCTCGGCGATGCGGTGGCGATCGATGGCCGCGAGCTGCTGGTGATGCCGCCCTCGCCAGGGGAGGGGCGGGCGGACCGTTAGCGTTTGCTGCAGTCAACTGCGAATGGGAATGGTGCGTAAGGCCGATCGTCAGGCCGTGATCGCCGGCAACTGGAAGATGCACATGACCTGCGCCGAGACGCGGGCCTTCGCTGCGGCCTTCCGCCCCCTGATCGCCGATCTGCCGGCCGATCGCCAGGTGGTGATCGCCCCGCCATTCACCTCCATTCCCACCCTGTGCCGCCATCTGGCGGGCGCTGGTGTAGCCATCGCCGGTCAGAACGTGCACTGGGAGGACCAGGGCGCCTACACCGGCATGATCTCCGCCCTGATGCTGCTGGAGCACGGCGTGAGCCACGCGATCGTGGGCCACAGCGAGCCGCGCAAGTACTACAGCGAAAGCGACGAGCAGATCAATCTGCGGGCCCGCAATGCCCAGCGCCACGGCCTGATCCCGATCCTGTGCGTGGGCGAGAGCCTTGATCAACGGGAGTCCGGTGAAACCGAGCGGGTGATCCACCGCCAGATCGAGCAGGGCCTCGAAGATGTGAATCCCACCAGCCTGATCGTGGCCTATGAGCCGATCTGGGCGATCGGCACCGGCAAGACCTGCGCGGCCGAGGAGGCGAATCGAATCTGTGGCCTGATCCGCGGCTGGGTGGGCCACCCGGATGTGGTGGTTCAATACGGCGGCTCGGTCAACCCGGCCACGATCGATGGTCTGATGGCCCAGAGCGAGATCGACGGCGTGCTGGTGGGCGGCGCCTCCCTCCAGGCCGAGAGCTTCGCCCGGATCGCCAACTATCAGGTGCCCGCCGCGGTTTGACCCTCATCCCGCCGAACCGCCCGCTGGTGATGGGGGTGATGAACCTCACCCCCGATTCCTTCAGTGACGGAGGCCGCATCCGCGGCGTCGACCAGGCGCTGCCTCAGGCCAGGCGGCTGCTGGCCCAGGGGGCCGATCTGCTTGATCTGGGGGCCCAGAGCACCAGGCCCGGAGCGGAGGAGGTGGGAGCGGCGCAGGAGCTGCAGCGGCTGTTGCCGGTGCTCACGGCGATCCGTGCCGCCCATCCCGCTGCCGTGCTGTCGGTTGACACCTTTCACGCCGCGGTGGCGGAGGCGGCCCTGGCGGCCGGTGCTGACTGGATCAACGACGTGCGCGGCGGCAGCCGTTTGCGCGACCCCGCCATGGCAGGCGTGGTGGCCCGGGCCGGTTGCCCCTATGTGGTGATGCACAGCCGGGGCGACAGCTGCGCGATGGATGCCCTGGCGGTGTATGGCGATGTGGTGGCGGAGGTGCGGGCCGAGCTGCAGGCGGCGACCGACCGGTTGACGACCGCCGGCGTGCGGGCCGATCAGATCCTCTGGGATCCGGGGCTGGGCTTCGCCAAGACCACGGACCAGAACCTTGAGCTGCTGCGCCGGCTGCCGGAGCTTGCCGGCGCCGGCCACCCCCTGTTGGTGGGTCCGTCCCGCAAGCGCTTCATCGGCGCCGTGCTCGGCGAGTCCCGCCCGCGGGCACGGCTGTGGGGCACGGCGGCTGTCTGCGCGCTGGCGGTGGCCCGCGGTGCGGCGGTGCTGCGGGTGCATGATGTCGGGCCGATCGCCCAGGTGATGCGGATGGCTGCGGCTGTGGATCCAGCTCAGCCCGATCGACTGCCGCCCAGCAGCGCGGTGACCTGATCGGCTGCCGCCAGGCCCGCTTCGATCGCTCCTTCGAAGTAGCCCGGCCAGCGGCTGGCGGATTCGGTGCCGGCCCACACCAGCCGCCCCTGCGGTGCCTGCCAGATCGGCCCGTAGGTGGTCCAGGCGCCTGGGTTGAGAAAGCTGGTGAAGGCGCCGCCGCTCCAGGGCTCGGCGTTCCAGTTGTGCAGCACCAGATCGAGGGGCTCGGCGGCATCGTCTCCCCACCAGGCCTGAAGATCGGCCAGCACGGCCTGGCGGCGCTGCCGTTCCGATAGGTGTTGCCAGCGCCCGGCCCGCTCGCCGGCGATGAAGCCGGCCAGGATCCCCGGTCCATCCGGTGGTGAGCTGTCGACCGTCAGTTCCAGGGTGGAGAGGTTGCCGATGCCCAGCCCGTTCAGTCCCTGTTCGCGCCAGAACGGTCGGCGGTAGAGCGCCAGCACCTTCACCATCGACCCCATCGGCGAGCGTTGCAGCAGTCCCCGCCACTGGGGCGGCAGAGCGGGGCTGTAGTCGATCGCCAGCCGCAGCGGCGGCGGGATCGCCACCACCACGGCAGCACTGTGCCTCTCGGTGCCGTCGGCGAGGGTCACCGTCACGCCGCCCGCGTTCTGGTGGATGGCGCGCACGGGCGAACGCAGCAGGATCCGCCCGGCCAGGTCGGCGGCGAGCCGTTCAGCCACCTGGGCGATGCCCCCCTCCACCAGCCATGCCTCTGGTGTGGCGTTCTGGGGCGCCACGGCCTGGGTCCAGGCCAGGTGCAGGATCGAACTTTCATGGGGCTCAAAGCCTCCCGAGCCGCCGAGGCGCCCCAGCCAGGCGAGCGGGTAGCGGGCCAGCGCGCCGGCCCCCTGCCGGTCCAGCCAGTGGCTGACACTGAGTCGATCCAGGGCATCGGCGTCGGCGGCCTGCCAGGGGGCAGCCGCAGGCACCTGGTCCACCAGGCGCTGAAAGCGCTCGGCAACACGCTGGGCGTCCGCCAGCTCGGCTGCCGGCAGTCCCAGTTCCGCTGGCCGCAGGAACAGCAGGCTGGCGTTGAAATCAGGCTCCACGCCGGCACGGTGGAATCCCCCGTTCCAGATCAGCACCCCGTCCCCGTCGTAGTGGGTGGGATAGCGCTGCAGGCCACAGGCACCGATCAGGGCCAGCAGCCGGTGATGGGTCGCTCCCGCCCATTGACCGCCCAGATCAACCCGGATACCCGCAGGGCTTGAGCCGCCGAGCATCCGCCCGCCCCAACGCTCCCGCGCTTCCAGAACCGCCAACCGCAGACCGCAGCGCTGCAGCTCCGTGGCACAGATCAGGCCGGAAAGCCCGGCCCCCACCACCAGCACATCCAGAGATTCGCTGGCGCGATCAGGCCTG
>Ga0079301_1000665_pt1 | contig 16733 bp, 13 predicted proteins | sample Wag4_2014_7_11_3_FD_74797 | JGI IMG/M metagenome (GOLD analysis project Ga0079301, IMG submission 74797) | Fresh water mixed with fracking chemicals microbial communities from Ohio, USA - Utica-2 Time Series FC 2014_7_11 | ecosystem: Engineered > Industrial production > Chemical products > Input... | reverse complement strand
ACCGACATTTACTTTTCAGGAAAAAAATATGCGCGAGGTCGTAGCCCCCGCCCTGATCAATTTAGCGGCGCAAATTCGTACCGGCAGTCGTCATGCTTGACAGGCAACAGCAAACGGTGGTTTGATGGGGGCCATGAATACCGTAAATCGTTCCCACACCACATACGCTTATTATTGGTGGCCCCTCCAACAGGCGGCCATGCTGCGTCACGGTTAACGAATTTACACCCTCGACACTCAGCCCATGCCGCCGCGACTGGCGGCATGTGTGTTTCTGGTCGTGGTGGCTTACCCTAAAAAGGATTTGCCATGTTTGCCACTTCGTCCAGCCAGCCCCTCACCCTGACGCACCAACAAGGTGCACTGTTAATCATTCTGAATGATGCCAGTTGTTTAGATCGCCAGCCGAACAGCGCCAGCACCTTACGCCAACAGATTATTTCCATCGTACAACGACTGTCAGAACAACAGACGTTTGTTCCTGTTCAGATCGTGCTTGAATCGGCCATTCCTGAATTAAAAACAGCACGTCAGTTGTGCGCTGCGGCTATTGGCCAACCCATGCGCGCTTTCGACCCTGCTTTTGCTCATATCATCGATGGTTTACTCTGTGATGCCACGACCGCCGATCTACCGCTAGCCAATCACCCAGACCACCATCAAAAAGTGTTGTTAAACCTTGATCCAGAACAGGCCTTAAGCATGATTGAGGTTAGCCCTGACAATGGGCAAAAAAATAGCACGCCCGATGAGCGTGCTTGTTTCGAACAGTTACAACACCATGCGCAACAAGTGCGCCAACACCTGCAACCGCGTTTCAGCCGTTTAATGCAAGGGCTTACGACTCTTTGCGCCAGCCCTCGCGACAAATCCGCAACGACTCTTGGGCTATCTGATTTAGGTCAATTGTTTTGCGCGCCGCACCACGTTTAACCGCCTCTTTTGGCATACCATACACAACACAGGTTTTTTCACTTTGAGCCAAGGTAAACGCCCCCGTATGGCGCATTTCCAACAAGCCATTTGCTCCATCATCGCCCATGCCGGTCATAATAATGCCCAAAGCATTTTGGCCGGCAGCACGCGCCACCGAGCGGAACAAGACATCAACCGACGGTTTATGCAGGCTGACGGGCGGGCCATCGACAACATCGACGGTGTATTGACCTTGAATACGTTTCAACACCAAATGCTTACCACCGGGCGCAATCAATGCGCGCCCACGTTGCACACGGTCGCCTTGTTTGGCTTCTAACACTTCAATTTTGCACAGCTGGTTCAAGCGTTGGGCAAACGCACCCGTAAAACGCTCTGGCATGTGCTGCACAATCACCATACCCGGACAGTCCGCCGGTAGTGTGGTCAAAATTGTTTCTAATGCTTGGGTACCGCCGGTAGAGGTACCAATCGCAATCACTCTTTCAGTTTGAGGAATCAATGCCGAAGCCGAAGGCGGTGGCAAAATCACATCTGCAGAGTGGCGCTCGCGCATCAAGCTGTGCAAGGCGGCAGTAAAACCGACTTGGGTCGACGTCTTTCCGGATAAGGAAAGATGCGGCATGACAGGCGCGGAAGGCCGGGAGTCAATAGGCTGTTTCATGGGGTCCTCCCTGTAAGGCATTCCCAATTGGCCACCACATAGTGACCAATATCGCAGTTAACGCAAGTTGCGTTCCAAGTGTTGCACCAAACGGTGTAAATCATGCGCAGCGTTCTCTAACGAGGCCACCGCATCCCCCACACGACGCAGACTCTGAGTCCCTTCTTCTATCGTCGCATTCAAATTACTCATATTGTCGGCCACTTCATGCGATACAGCCGCTTGTTGCAGGACTCTTTCGCCAATTTCATGAATCCGACTGACCGCACGCTGATTGGCTGCATCAATTTGATCCAGACTATCGCTGCTGCTTTGCACTTTTTGTGCATCCGATGTCACGCATACACTGGCTTCGTCCATCGCGGAGAGTGCCAGCTTTGTTTCATGTTCAATACTGTTCACAATATGCGTAATATCGTTAGTACTCAAGGCCGTTCTTGCTGCTAAATCACGCACTTCGTCAGCCACCACCGCAAATCCTCGGCCTGCCTCCCCTGCGCGTGCAGCTTCAATACTGGCATTCAGGGCTAATAAATTGGTTTGGTCGGCAATCGCTTTAATGTTATCGCTGACTTGTGCAATTTTACTAATCGACCCGGCCAAGCTGGTAATACGCTCGCGCATGGTATCGACCACTTGCTGAATTTGGCCGGCGCTGTCTAAACATTCACTCATACAATGTTTACCTTGCGTCACCGCGACATTGGTTTCATCAGCTAATTGCCGCGCCTGTTGTGTATTGCGGGAAATATCATCTACCGCCGTACTGAGTTCTTCAATTGCAGCAGACACTTGCCCCACGCGCTGGCTTTGCCATTGTGAACCTTTGGTCAAACGCTGCATTTCAGCATGAATCCCATCCGCTTCACTTTCCACCCGCTGTGCACACAACACGACATCAGAAAACGTTGCTCTTAAATTGATGCGCAACGATTCAATGTCGAGCGCCAGGCCAGATAAGCGGTTGTATAACGCTGGGTCAACCCGTTCGGTCAGCTGTCCCTCGGTAATACGCTGTAATGCTTGGCGTGTCGCGCGAATGGGCTGAAACAAACGGTGGTGAATCATCCAGCTCCCAATCACCACTGAGGTCAAGCCCAAAGCACTAACTGGCCATTGCCATGTATCTGGCAAAAACGGCGACGCAATAAAACACAGTCCGGCAGATACCGCCTGTGCTAATAAAAACACCCGCGTCCGGCCGTGAGTAATCAGCGGGGTGGCAGGCAATGTGCTCTGTTTTTCGCGAACAGCACGATAGAGAGCCTCGCACGCTTGCACATCTTCACGTTTCGGCGGTGTCCGCACCGACATATAACCCGTAATCGTGCCATTTTCGGTGATCGGTGTGACATAGGCTTCTACCCAATAAAAATCGCCGTTTTTACAGCGATTTTTCACCACACCACGCCACGGTTGTCCGGTTTTAATGACTCTCCATAAATCCGCAAACGCTTCGGGAGGCATGTCGGGGTGACGCACGATATTGTGGCTGGCCCCAAGTAACTCATCACGATGAAAGCCGCTGATATCAGTAAACGAGCTGTTGACGTAGGTAATCCGCCCCTTTAAATCGGTCTTGCTTACAATCGGTTTTCCCAGTTGTAAGAAATGCTCTGTTTGACTGACTGGCAGATTGATCTTCATAAATCCCTCAGAACGCCGCTGATTCGTTGCTGTAAATTGAGCAATTGCCCCCGCAATAGGCGCGGGGGCTGATTATAAAGCGATATGTCAATCTGTGTAGGGATTATTTTAAGCAAGGTTTAATAAAGAATAAGACAGCAAATCAAAAAGACAAAATCATATTACATAAGAATATCAAAAATATAAAAAATCAAATCAAATAACGGCGTTCCCACGGGGTGATCTCACTCAGGAAGGCATCGAGTTCGACCTGTTTGGCGGCGATAAAGGCTGACGTAAAAGCTGAACCAAATAGACGTTCTGCGGTTTTTTGTTCTGCCATCCGTATCAAAGCCATGTCTAACGACCGTGCCAAACGACCATCGTTTTGTGCATCGCGGTAAATGTCCCCCTCGGCAGCAGGCGTTGGCATCAGTTGATTCAACATGCCATACAGACCAGCAGCAAGGCTAGCAGCCAAAGCCAGATAGGGATTAGCGTCACTTCCCGGTAAGCGATTTTCGACACGTCTGGCAGCGGGATGGGATAGCGGAATGCGTAACCCAGCCGAACGGTTATCATACGACCAAGCAAAATTCACCGGCGCAGTCATATAACGCACAAAACGACGATACGAGTTAACCGAAGGGCATAGCATTGGCATTAAATCGGGCAGGCATTGCTGCAAGCCAGCAATAAAATGAAAAAACAACGCGCTAGGCTGACCATCTGGCAAACTAAATACATTATGCCCCGTTGTATCAATTACGCTCTGATGGAGGTGCATCGAACTACCCGCCGCCCCCGCTAAAGGCTTGGCCATAAACACCACATTAAGATTATGTTTCAAGCCAATTTCACGCAGAGCATATTTAAATAAAAACGTTTGATCGGCTAAATCTAAAGCATCGCCGTGCAATAAATTGATTTCAAATTGCCCCGGGCCTAACTCATGAACAAAAGTATCAGATCGAATACCTAATAACGGTAAAGCCTGATATAGCTCATCGAAGAACCCATCAAACGCATTCAGAGCATGAAAAGTAAAAGCCGATGCGCCTTGTTCTTGGCGACCCTCACGGGTTAGCGGCAGGCTAAAGGGCTGGTTGGGGTCGGGATTCAGCGCAAATAAATAAAACTCTAGTTCAGGCGCCACAATCGGCTGTAAGCCATGCGCTGCATATTGGCGCAGCACATTTTTTAGCACTTGGCGCGAGGCAATAGGCGTTTCTTTGCCATCTAAATCAACACAATCATGAATCGCCAACATGCGAGGGGTGCGTGCCCACGGCACTGGGCGCAACGTGGCATAGTCTGGTTTTAACTGCATGTCGGGGTCGGATTCGCCGGTATATTTCACATCAGGAAAATCACCGGTTGCCGTATAGATGGCGATAGCGCGCGCCATCCGCAGCTCTTGCCCAGCCAAAAAAGCCTCGGCTGGCAATGCTTTACCCCGTGGCAAACCATTTAAATCTGGAATGACACATTCAATTTCTCTTGGCTGTAGGGCCCGAATGGCCTCAACCACCACAGCAGGCATCGATTTCACGACATCAACTCTCTAGGTTGTGCGGATGAGCTTTAACACCGCTTCAGCTAAAGCCATATCCTCAGCATAGGTTAATTTGAAATTGTAGGGCGACCCCAACACCAATTTGACGGGGTGACCTAAAGCTTCAACTGCAGAAGCTTCATCGGTAAAGTGTGCAGGATCCTGCGCCAGTGCGGCACGAAGAATCGCTGTGCGGAACATTTGTGGTGTCTGTGCTTGCCACATCTTCTCGCGAGCCACCGTTGCTAACACACGTTGTTGTGCATCAGCTCGTTTTAGCGTGTCGGCCACCGGCAACGCCAAGATGCCACCACTGAGGTCATCGGCCAAGTCATCAATTAAACGGCGCAAACTGGCCGGCGGCAGGCAACAACGGGCGGCATCATGCACCAACACCCAATCCTGTTCTTGACATGCCAATTGACGCAAACCATTTGCCACTGTCTCAGCACGTGATTCACCACCGACATACGCAATTCGCAAACGCGTTGACTGAAGACCTGCAGCAGCCAAAGCGGCTGGTTGGCAAAACGTATCATCGGGCGCCAAGACCAATAACACTTGCTCAATCGCGGGCTCTGCTAACAAGGTGCGTAGGGTGTGAAACAACACTGGCTCGCCCTGCAACAACTGATATTGCTTGGGAATCTCACCACCAAAACGCAACCCTTTACCAGCCGCCGGCACAATCGCCCAAATCCGTGCCATGACTTACTTCTCCTTGTTGGATGATTTTTGCTCTGCCTGTTGTCGCAATAGATCGCGAATTTCACTCAATAACACTTGCTCTGGACTCGGAGCCGGTGGGGCAGCGGGCGGAGGGGTTTCCTTTTTCTTTAAGGTATTGACTGCTTTCAGCCCCAGAAAAATCGCCCACGCCACAATCAGAAAATCAATGATGGTTTGAATGAATTTGCCATAGGCAATCACCACCGCCGGCTGATCGCCACTCGCCGCCTGTAGCGTGATGGCTAAAGCGGAAAAATTCACGCCACCTAACAATAAACCAAGCGGCGGTGTAATCACATCTGCCACCAGTGAGGACACAATTTTGCCAAATGCCGCACCGATAATGACCCCCACCGCCATATCAATCACATTGCCACGCGCAGCAAAAGTTTTAAATTCTTGAAGTAAACGCATGTTTTAGACACTCCGTAATAAAAAACCCGTCCCGATAACAGGACGGGTTGGGCCTAAGGCAATTGCATTAAGCCAATTTAGCCAATTGGCCTTGCAGTTTTTCCAACTTGTCGCTGAATTCAGCCAACTGATTGCGGTCGCGCTCAACCAGATGCGCTGGAGCACGGGCGGTATAGGCTTCATTGCCTAATTTACCGGCCAATTTAGCGACTTCCGCTTCTAGTTTGCTGATTTCCTTTTTCAAGCGCGCACTTTCCGCCGCCTTGTCGATTTCCACTTTCAGCATCAAACGCATATCGCCACTGATGGCCACTGGTGCATCGTCTTCGGGCAAGGCCTCAACTAACTTAGTCTCAGACAAACGACCTAACAGCGCGATGTATGGCAAGAATACCGCTGCCTCTGGTCCTGCTTCGACCCACAACGGCGCTTTCACTGCTGGCCCCAAGCCCATTTCACCACGCAAATTACGCACCGCATTGACCATGTCTTTCAATGCAGCCATCTGAGCATTGGCGGTTGGGTTAATTTTTTCGGGTACAGCAACCGGCCATTTTGCCAACATAATCGAATCGCTGTGTTTGGCATTGGCGAGGGGTGCCACGGCTTGCCACAGTTCTTCGGTGATAAATGGCATCAGCGGATGGGTAAGGCGCAACGCCACTTCTAACACCCGCACTAAAGTACGACGGGTGGCGCGTTGTTGTGCTTCGTCACCATTTTGCAACTGTACTTTGGCAAGTTCGACATACCAATCGCAGTATTCATTCCAGATGAATTCATACAAGGTTTGTGCGGCAAGGTCGAAACGATATTGGTCGAGCGCCTCGCCCACTTCGGCCTCGGCCTGTTGCAAGCGGCCAATCATCCATTGATCGACAAAGCTAAAGGTCAACGGCAACGATCCATCTTGACCACAATCTTTACCTTCCACATTCATTAAGACAAAACGGGTCGCGTTCCACAGCTTGTTGCAGAAATTGCGATAGCCCTCGGCACGTTTGAAATCAAAATTGACCGAACGGCCCAAGGTGGCATAACTGGCCATGGTAAAGCGCAGCGCATCGGTACCATAAGCCGGAATCCCCTCGGGGAACAGCTTTTCTGTTGCCTTAGCAATTTGTGGCGCTTTTTCTGGCCGGCGCAAGCCTGTGGTGCGTTTTTCTACCAACGGTTCAAGCGCAATGCCATCAATCAAATCCACTGGGTCAATCACATTGCCCTCGGATTTGGACATTTTTTTGCCTTCATGGTCACGCACCATGCCGTGAATATACACATCACGGAACGGCACTTTGCCAGTGAAGTGGGTGGTCATCATAATCATCCGCGCCACCCAGAAGAAAATGATTTCATACCCTGTCACCAACACGCTGGAGGGCACAAAGGCTTCCAGTTCTGGTGTTTGTTCTGGCCAGCCCATGGTTGAGAAGGGGACTAATGCCGAGCTAAACCACGTATCCAGCACATCATCATCACGGCGCAAGGTTTTACCACCGGCTTGGGCCTGTGCTTCGGCTTCGGTGCGTGCGACATACACGCGGCCTTCGTCATCATACCAAGCAGGGATTTGATGACCCCACCACAACTGGCGTGAAATACACCAATCTTGGATATTGTTCATCCATTGGTTATAAGTGTTAACCCAATTTTCGGGAATAAACCGAACTTCGCCCGATTCGACGGCATCAATGGCTTTCTGTGTGATCGATTTACCCGTTGGATCTTGCTCACTCACCTTAGTCATCGCAACAAACCATTGATCGGTCAACAACGGTTCAATTACCGATCCGGTACGATCACCACGTGGCACCATCAATTTATGTGGTTTGACTTCCAGCAATAAGCCAGCCGCATCTAAATCAGCGACGATTTTCTTGCGTGCTTCGCTGGTGGTTAAACCCGCATAGGCAGGCGGCAGTGCAATATTGCCTTGTGCCGCACCTTCGAAGCTAAAGACCTGTGCTTGCGGCAAAATAGTTGCCTCAAGCGACATCACATTGATGAGCTGGGTGTGATGACGCTTACCCACTTGATAGTCGTTAAAATCATGTGCGGGGGTGATTTTGACACAACCGGTACCAAAAGCCGCATCAACATACTCATCAGCAATCACCGGAATTTGACGTCCGGTCAGCGGAAGTTGCAGTTGTTGGCCGATCAGATGGGTATAACGTTCATCGCTTGGATTGACCGCAACCGCGACATCACCCAATAAAGTTTCGGGGCGAGTCGTGGCCACCACCACCGCTTCATCACTGCCCACCACTGGATAACGAATGTGCCACATCGAACCATCTTCTTCGACCGATTCGACTTCTAAATCCGACACCGCTGTGCCCAGTTTGGGGTCCCAATTCACCAATCGCTTACCGCGATAAATCAGCCCTTGTTCAAACAAACGCACAAACACTTCATTCACGGTACCAGCACGCACTTCATCCATAGTGAAGTATTCACGTTGCCAATCGACCGAACACCCCATGCGCCGCATTTGTTGTGTGATGGTACCGCCAGAAACGTGTTTCCACTCCCACACTTTGTCGATAAAGGCTTGCCGCCCCAAATCATGACGGCTCACCCCTTTTTCACCCAGCTGGCGTTCCACCACAATTTGGGTGGCAATCCCTGCGTGGTCTGTGCCCGGTACCCACAGGGTGTTATGCCCTTTCATTCGATAGTAACGGGTCAGGCCGTCCATAATCGTTTGGTTAAAGGCATGGCCCATGTGTAGCGTACCAGTCACATTAGGCGGCGGTAGTTGGATACAAAAAGCCGGCGAGCCCGATTGCATGTGGGGCTGGAAATAGCCCGCTTGTTCCCACTCGGGGTACCAACGGCGTTCAATATCGGCAGGTTCAAAACTTTTTGCGAGATTCATGATGGTGCGGTGCAGTAAAATAGAAAAGTCTTGCGATTATAACGAAAACCGGTGGTCTCGCATGATTGTGCGTGTACGACTGTTGAGGTGGGATTGAAAAAAGTTTGATCTACCCAACATGACAGCGTCCCCGTTTGCGGGGATGTATTTATTGACTTCGCTTTTTTAAAAGAAGGAAATCCCGTGATCTCCGCTCCAATTTCCGTCGGCACGCCCGCCATGTATGTCGGCTTTTTTGCCGCCGTTGTGGTGATGATTGCCATCGATATGTTTGCCTTAAACAAGGCTGGCAACCACAAAGTCAGTGTCAAAGAGGCCCTGTCATGGACTGTGGTTTGGATCACTGTTGCCATGCTGTTTAACGGCTGGCTGTGGTGGCACCTTGCCAGCGATCCTAACATTGGCCGAGACATTGCCAACCACAAAGCATTGGAATTTCTCACTGGCTATGTGCTAGAAAAATCATTGGCAGTGGACAATATCTTTGTCTTCCTGATGATTTTTAGCTTTTTCAAAGTTCCACCGGAATATCAACGTCGAGTCTTGGTGTATGGCGTGTTGGGGGCGGTGATTATGCGCGCCATCATGATCTCGATTGGCGCCGTGTTGGTGCAAGAATTCCATTGGATTTTGTATATTTTCGGGGCGTTCTTAGTCTTTACTGGCTTGAAAATGATGATGCCAGAAAAAGAAAGCGATGATGATTTAGCCAACAATCCATTGCTGAAATGGTTGCGCGGCCATATCCGTGTGACACCAGAATTTCACCAAGAGAAGTTCTTTATTCGTGACTCTAGCGGCTGGGTAGCAACACCGATGTTATTAGTGTTGATCATGATTGAGTTCTCGGACTTGATTTTTGCTGTCGATAGCATCCCCGCTATTTTCGCCGTGACCACCGACCCGTTTATTGTGATGACCTCGAATATCTTCGCTATCTTGGGTCTGCGTGCGATGTATTTCTTGTTGGCCGATGTTGCCGATCGTTTCCACTTGTTGAAATATGGTCTGGCTGCCGTATTGACCTTTATCGGTGCGAAAATGCTGATGGTGGAATTTTATAAAATGCCAATCGCTGTTTCGCTCGGTGTGGTGTTCTTCTTCTTGACTGCCTCGGTTGTCGCCTCGTTAATCGTGACCAAAAAACATTGACCCCGCGTGATATTTCCACCTCACCGAATCGGTGGGGTGGAAGTACAACACACTACGGCTGCTGCCAGCCAAAGGGGGACGATTGTTCCAACGCGGTCACCGGCACAGCCATGTGCAATACCCACTTTTCTTTCACATCGGGAAACCGAATCGGATAAAACACCGACAGTTGTTCACCATTGGCCGAAGGCTGAATCAACACGGTTCCTTCTGCCATCGCTTGGCGCACTTTGTCGGTTATCTCTGGGGCTTTTTTGCCTAACCAAGCTGGGTTAGGGTGGCTGGCATAGATGCCGCCATAAGAGATTAACTGTAACTTGGCTTGACGATTAAATGCCGTTTGCCGCGATAAAACCTGTTGAAAATCTGCCAGCGGATAATCTGCACCGACCACCCCCAAAAATTTCCCTTCACGCACAATCGGTACCACCAGTGACATTAACCATAACTGCTGACCGCCAATACTATCGACATACGGCTCGGTCACAAAGCGTTTCAAAGTGCGTTTTGGCGTGTAGTACCACGGATAGACTTTCTCTGGCTCGGGAACCGTCTGCAAAGTATAAGTCTCGGCAGCAATCTCACCGCGTAAACGATGCCACCAGATGAATAAACGCCCACTGGCATCATAAGGTGTAACGCCGGCATAGTGTGCATCTTGGCCATCAAAAGCGTTGGGTTCCCAATAGGAAGACAACCCCAGTAATTTAGGATTTAAACGTAGGCCTTGCTGAGCGAGTTCATCGGCTAAGGGTCGCCGATTACGGCCGCTGGCGATTAAATCGACTAGACCATTGGCAAGATTCTGAGCCATCCCAAAAGAATAGTTGATTTCATTTTCAAGATAAAAAGCGTGGGCAGCAGCCACTTCTTTGAGTAAGGCATAGCGTTGTTGTTGCAGGGCTTTACGGCTCGACCAAGTATTCAGCAACAACAACACCGATAGCAGACACAGCGCCAACAGCGTGGCATACCACAGTACGTTATGTTGTTTGATTCGTTCAGCTATTTTCATCTTGATGACACCCGCTGATCGTGGAGACGGATGAATCCAAGAGTAACACCGATCAGCAAGCAAAATAGTGAATTTTCTTGTCGCGACTTTGTCAGTCAACCAACGTTGTGGTATAGCTGCCCGATATTTTTTTAACCCGATTTGTGGAGATGTGCGTGTCAACTGCAACCGCAACAACCTTAATTGACGCCCGTTGGATCATTCCTGTGGTACCCGAAGGCGTGGTACTTGAAAACCATAGCATTGCCCTAGCGGGAGAAAAAATCCTTGCCATCATTCCACCAGAAGCACGTCACCAGTGGCAGGCAGAGGAAGTGATTTCGTTGGGTGAGCATGTGCTGATGCCGGGGTTAGTCAATCTTCACGGCCACTCTGCCATGACCTTATTACGCGGTGTGGCAGATGATTTGCCTTTAATGGATTGGTTACAAAACCATATTTGGCCAGCCGAAGGCCGCTTGATGTGTGATGAATTTGTTTATGATGGCAGTGTGCTGGGAATGGCAGAAATGCTGCGCTCGGGCACCACCACCATTAACGATATGTATTTCTTCCACGGTGCAGTTGCACGGGCCGGTTTAACCACCGGCATGAGAACCGTCGTCGGCTGTACCGTGATTGAATTTCCCACGGCTTACGCCAGTACAGCCGCAGAACATCTCAGCAAAGCCTTGGCCGAGCGCAGCGAATTTGTTGGAGAAAAACTGGTCAGCTTTGCCCTAGCGCCTCATGCGCCATACAGTGTCAGTGACGCCACTTTCCGCGAGGTGTTAGCGGTAGCGGAAAAAGAGGATATGTTAATTCATTGCCATATCCAAGAAACACAAGGCGAAGTGGAAACGAGCCTAAAAGAACATCAACAGCGGCCGCTGGCACGCTTACATCGGCTTGGCCTGTTATCACCACGCCTGATTGCCGCCCACATGGTGGCAGCAGATGAAGCGGATATCGCGTTAGCCGCCCAATGCGGCATCAGCATTGCCCACAACCCGACCTCGAATATGAAACTGGCTTCTGGCATTGCCCCCATCAGTCGCTACTTAGCAGCCGGTATCAATGTCGGCATCGGCACCGATGGTTCCGCCTCAAATAACAAGCTCGATATGCTGGCCGAAACCCGCATGGCAGCGTTATTAGCCAAAGTCGGCACGCTTGATCCAACCGTAGTGCCTGCGGCAACCGCATTGCGCATGGCCACTTTGAACGGGGCACAAGCACTCGGAATGGCCGATAAAATTGGCAGCTTAGAAGCAGGAAAATGTGCAGATATGATTGCAATTAACCTGAATGCCGTCGAAACCGCCCCCGCTTTCGATCCTATTTCTCATATCGTGTATGCCGCTGGTCGTGAACAAGTTGAGCATGTGTGGGTCAATGGTCGCCACGTTTTGAAACAGCGCCAACTCGCCACAGTGGACTATGCTGCATGGTTACAACGTGCTGAAGCATGGCGACACAAGGTGGTTAGCGCGTAAATTGCGAAAGGATGGGATATGTCAAATCAAGAAACACAGACTGCCAACGTTGACCCACTTGAGCTCGATAAGTTTAGCCAAGTAGCGCATCGTTGGTGGGATACCGAAAGCGAATTTAAACCGCTACATGAGATCAATCCGCTGCGCTTATCGTTTATCCAAAAACACTGCGAATTGCAAGGTGCCAAGGTGTTGGATGTGGGATGTGGCGGCGGCATTTTGTCCGAAGGGTTAGCCAAAGCAGGCGCCGAGGTGACAGGGATTGATCTGGCGAAAAAGTCGATTAAAGTCGCCAAATTACATGCCCTCGACCAAGGGCTAACCATCGACTATCAAGTCGTCGCGGTAGAAACTTTGGCAGAACAAGCGCCAGCCAGTTTTGATGTGGTGACCTGCTTGGAGATGCTAGAACACGTCCCCCATCCAGAAAGCGTTGTGCGCGCTTGCGCCAACCTTGTCAAACCGGGTGGGATGGTTTTTTTCTCGACCTTAAACCGCAATGCCAAAGCCTATTTATTGGCAGTGGTGGGAGCAGAGTATGTGTTGAGAATGTTACCGCGTGGTACCCATGAATATGCGCGGTTTATCAAACCCTCCGAACTTAGCCGCATGGCACGCACTGCCGGTCTTGATCTACAAGAAATGACTGGCCTCAGCTATCAACCGTTAACCAGACAATATCAACTCGGTAGCGATACAGATGTGAACTATTTGATGGCGATGCGGCGTCTATCTTGACCTGTTCTCCGGCCCTTGGGCCGGAGATGACAATATGTGCAGATTGCAACACTCCACGACACACATCAGCAAATCTGGCTAAACGCCGGCAGCAGTGGCTTTTAGCGAAAAACGCTTGCTAAACCAATACCTCATTATCACCTTAACAATTTCGACTCTCTCATCGGGTGTCGTGCTGAACAGTGCTACACCAAAATCATGCTTTGCAACAAAAATGTTGCAAGTTTGTGACTCACTGATTTCATCTAGCAAAATCACGGTTTTATTAGCTTTGGCTAGTTTGTTAAGACCACGCTACGTTTTTCTGTCATCTTAGGTTCTGGCAAATTGTCATAAATGCGTGTTATGGTTACTCCCATGCGGCGGTGCAAAACAACCCACGCCCCGCTAAATTGCTTATTGAGGAGAGCGCCATTGAATACGCCAAACCAGAATGAACTGTTAGAAAAATTCTTTTCGAGCATCACGGAAACCAATTCCCGCATGTTGCAGCAGTTTGTTAACGCCATGAGCCAAACCGCTTTCAGCGTGCCACAAGACAAGCTTAATCCTTTTGCTTCGCTGTGGACGACCCTGTTCCAAAACCCAACCACGTTGTGGGAAGCCCAAACCAAGCTCTACCAACAGCACATGGACTTATGGATGACCATGTTGGGCACCAAAAAAGCAGAAGAAGAAAAAGGCGACAAACGCTTTGCCGCACCAGAATGGAATGAACATCCGTTCTACAACACCCTGAAACAGAGCTATCTGTTAACCTCGAAATGGTTGACCGAGATGGTCGATGGCGCAACAGCCGATGATGAGCAAAAAGAAAAAATGAGCTTCTTCACGCGTCAATATATTGATGCGATGAGCCCAAGCAACTTTGCTTTGACCAACCCTGAAGTGATGAAGCGTGCCATCGAAACCAAAGGCGAAAGCTTGGTCGAAGGGATGAAAAACATGCTGTCGGATATGGAGCGTGGCCATATCTCGATGACTGACGAATCAAAATTCGAAGTGGGCAAAAATATTGCCACCACCCCAGGCACAGTGGTGTTTGAAAACCCACTGTTCCAGCTGATTCAGTACACCCCCACCACAGAAAAAGTGCACGAGCGCCCGATGTTGGTCGTGCCACCGTGCATCAATAAGTATTACCTGATGGACTTGCAACCAGAAAACTCGATGATGCGTTATCTGGTTGAACGCGGTTACACCACCTTTATTATTTCGTGGAAATCAGCAGACGAGTCGATCAAAACTTACAAATGGGATGACTACATCGAGTCTGGTGTGGTGAAAGCAGCGGAAGTGGTGCGCAACATCACTCGCCAAGAAAAAATGAATGTCTTGGGCTTCTGCGTGGGTGGCGTGATTTTGACCACCTCGCTGTGCGTGATGAAAGCCCGTGGTTTGGATTGGTTTGAATCGGCAACCTTTATGACTTCGCTGGTGGACCACTCCGAACCAGGCGAAGTGAAGATGTTTATTGATGAAAACCTGATCCGCACCCGCGAAATGAAAGTGGCAACCGGACAAGGTGGCATCGTCGCAGGTAAAGAAATCAGCCGGACTTTCTCCAACCTGCGTGCTAACGACTTAGTGTGGAACTATGTCGTGAACAACTACATGCTGGGCAAAACCCCACCTCCGTTTGACCTGTTGTATTGGAATAACGATTCGGCTAACTTGCCAATGCCAATGCACACCTACTTGCTGCGCAATATGTACTGGGAAAACAATTTAATCAAACCCGGTAAATTAGAGCTGTGCGGTGTGAAAATTGACGTCAGCACCATCACCATCCCACTGTATATCTTTGCTGCCCGTGAAGATCACATTGTGTTGTGGCAATCGGCTTACTCTGGCTTGAAATACCTGACTGGCGCACAAGAAAAACGTTATGTTTTGGGTGCCTCTGGCCACATCGCCGGTTCGATCAACCCTGTGACCAAAGATAAACGTAACTATTGGGTCAACGACAATCTGCCAGCCACTGCCGAAGCTTGGTTTGAAGGCGCAGAATCGCGTCCGGGTAGCTGGTGGAAGGATTGGGATAGCTGGTTGACACCGCGTTCGGGTAAAGAAATTGCCGCACCGAAAACAGCAGGCAGTAAAGACTACAAAGCGATTGAACCAGCACCAGGCCGTTATGTAAAAGAACGTGCAAAAGAGCTGATCTCGTTATAATGGCGACACATCCAACCCATACTTCGGTGTGGGTTGGGTGCCATACCCAAAAAACAAAAAGGAAATGACTATGCAAGATATCGTGATTGTTGCTGCGCGCCGCACTGCGGTGGGTAATTTCGGTGGGTCTGTGGCAAAAGTGTCGGCATCAGACCTCGGTGCGACCGTGATCAAAGCGTTATTGGAAGACACGGGTGTCAAACCTGAACAAATCAGCCAAGTGATTTTGGGTCAGGTATTAACCGCTGGTGTGGGCCAAAACCCTGCCCGTCAAGCGCTGTTGAAAGCCGGTATTCCTGTTGAAGTGCCAGCCAGCACCTTAAACGTGGTGTGTGGTTCTGGTTTGCGCGCGGTGCATCTGGCCGCACAAGCGATTGCCACCGGTGAATCTGAAATCGTGATTGCTGGCGGTCAAGAAAGCATGTCGCTGTCGCCTCATATTTTGCCAGGCTCGCGTGATGGTTTCCGCATGGGCAATGCTCAACTGGTGGATACCATGGTGGCAGACGGCTTGACCGATGTGTATAACAACTACCACATGGGTATTACTGCTGAAAACATCGCTGAAAAATACGGTATCAGCCGCGAAGAACAAGATGCGTTTGCTTTGGCATCACAAACCAAAGCGGCGGCTGCACAAGCGGCAGGTAAGTTCGATGCTGAAATCGTGCCAGTGGTCATTCCTCAGAAAAAAGGCGATCCTGTTGTGTTCGCCAAAGATGAATTTATCAAAACCAACGCCACTGCCGAAGGCTTAGGCAAACTGCGTGCAGCCTTCAAAAAAGATGGCACCGTAACCGCAGGCAATGCCTCAGGTATCAATGACGGCGCTGCAGCAGTGATGTTGATGACTGCAGCGAAAGCCGCTGAATTGGGTCTGACACCTTTGGCAACCATCAAATCCATCGGTTTGGGTGGTGTTGCACCAGAAATCATGGGCATGGGCCCCGTCCCTGCCACACAACAAGCGCTGGCCCGTGCGGGTTGGACAATCGACGACCTCGATCTGATCGAAGCCAACGAAGCCTTTGCTGCACAAGCTTTGGGCGTGGCTCGCGAACTGAAATGGGACGCCGAAAAAGTCAACGTTAACGGTGGTGCCATTGCCATTGGTCACCCAATCGGTGCGTCTGGCTGCCGTATTTTAGTGACCTTGTTACATGAAATGGTGCGCCGTGATGCCAAAAAAGGTTTGGCAACACTGTGCATCGGTGGTGGGATGGGTGTCACACTGGCAGTTGAGCGTTAATTCTTATCCCCTTAACGCTGACCGCTAAGAAAATCCCCTGTGAATAAGCAGGGGATTTTTTATTTTTTACTTTTAAAAAAACCGGAAAACCTAAAAATGCTTAAAGTTATTAAAACAGCAGAAG
>Ga0079301_1000663_pt1 | contig 16776 bp, 12 predicted proteins | sample Wag4_2014_7_11_3_FD_74797 | JGI IMG/M metagenome (GOLD analysis project Ga0079301, IMG submission 74797) | Fresh water mixed with fracking chemicals microbial communities from Ohio, USA - Utica-2 Time Series FC 2014_7_11 | ecosystem: Engineered > Industrial production > Chemical products > Input... | reverse complement strand
AGTTGCTGCGGCGTTTGATTTTTAAACATGTAAACAGGTTAGCAATTTTTTCTGGAAATTGAATTCATGGACGCTTCTTACGGACGCTCTTTGAGAAGGGTGAAAGGGAGTGCATCCACTTATCGGAACTTAAAATTCAAATTTATACCCAATTCCTTTCATGGTTTTGATGTACCGCTCACCAAGCCGCTCCCGTAACTTTCGAATATGAACATCGATGGTGCGGTTGCCCACAATGACATCATTTCCCCATATTTTATCAAAAATTTCTTCTCTTGTGAATACACGACCGGGCTTGGAAGCCAATAGCCAAAGGATCTCAAATTCGCGTCGAGTAAATTCAAATACTTCTTCCCCCCTGGTCACCAATACTTTTTGTTGGTCAATAATCAAATCATGAATCTTGATAATGGAATCGTTCGTCAACTCCTCCAGCCCCGATCTGCGCAACAAGGCTCCAATTCTGCTAATCAATACCCGTGGCTTAATAGGCTTGGTTATATAGTCATCCCCCCCAACGTCCAAAGCGGTTATCTGAGAAAAGTCTTCGTCTCTCGCTGTCAAAAACGTAATGGGAGTGCGGCTAAACTCTTTTTTCGCCCGTAAGGCTCGGCAGGTCTCCACCCCATCCAGCTCTGGCATCATAATATCGAGGATAATTAAATCCGGATGTTCCGCCTCTGCTACCTCCAGCGCTTGTTTACCATCTGCGGCTGTAACCACCATAAATCCTTCCTTCTTCAAATTGTACCGCAAGAACTCCAGAATATCTGGCTCGTCATCTACGATTAAGATCTTTTTGCTGGCAATATCGTTCATAAATGGCATCGTTCGTTGGCGAAAATACGCTATTTGCCACAAAAGTAGGCCCCAACACCCTAAACAAATTTAAACGGGGTATTAAGTAAACATTAAATTTTGAAGCTACCTAGAAGCTCACTTCGTCCTCTAAAAAGCGCTAACAGCCATCCATCTCCCCCCTTCTACAAACACACTCTACAGCTCGATTACTTTCCTGCGCAACTCAAAGTGCTTACCCAAATACACCTTCCGCACCATCTCGTCTGCTGCCAACTCTTCTGCTGTGCCCGCCTTTAAGATTTTTCCCTCAAACATCAAATAGGCGCGATCGGTGATGCTCAAGGTCTCCTGAACATTGTGGTCTGTAATCAAAATACCAATGTTTTTTACCTTCAGCTTCGCTACAATATACTGAATATCCTCCACCGCTATCGGGTCAATCCCCGCAAAAGGCTCGTCTAAAAGGATAAAATTGGGATTCGTAGCCAAGGCCCGTGCTATCTCCGTTCGCCGACGTTCTCCCCCAGAAAGCGTATCCCCGTTGCTTTTTCGTACCTTATGCAAATTGAACTCGTCAATTAACTCTTCCAACTTATCTGCCTGGGCTATTTTGGAAAGAGAGGTCATTTCAAGAACCGCTTTAATATTGTCTTCTACCGTCAACTTTCGAAAAACAGAGGCCTCTTGAGGTAAATAGCCGATACCCTTCTGCGCCCTCCTATACATCGGCAAATCCGTAATATCCTCCTGATCCAAGTACACCCTCCCCTCCGTAGGCTTGATAAAGCCGACCGTCATGTAAAATGAAGTGGTCTTCCCAGCGCCGTTGGGGCCCAAAAGTCCCACAATTTCGCCTTGATGCACATCAAAACTCACCCCCTGAACAACCGTCCGCCGTCCATATACTTTCACAATATGCTCTGCTCTTAAGATCATAAAAACATTGATTTTGGCAAAAATACAACAGAAAACCGCACCCTAAAAATTCAAACGCCTGAAACCATCATTTTGTTACAAAGGAGGGCTAGTTCCAGCTCCTCCCAGTCCACATTACCAAACCTAATTCTAGTCAACCATGCCTCCCTAAGAAGGAATCCAACTTCTCCTTTCCAATAAATACCGAAATATGCCTACTTTCGCCTCCCTGAACTGCAAAACGAAATTCGCATGACTAATTCTACTCCCAATACTTCTTCCGATTCCTTTCAACGCTCCCTAGGCCTCACCGACGGTGCCATGCTCGTTATTGGCTCCATGATCGGTAGCGGCATCTTCATTGTAAGTGCAGACATGATCCGAACCGTTGGATCCCCAGGGCTACTTCTGGTTGTTTGGGGGCTAACCGGCCTACTCACGCTCATCGCCGCCGTTAGCTACGGTGAACTTGCAGGTATGTTTCCGCAAGCGGGTGGGCAATATGTGTACCTTCGAGAAGCCTACGGCCGACTTACAGGATTCCTCTATGGTTGGGCGTTTTTTAGTGTTATTCAAACGGGTACTATTGCAGCAGTTGGGGTAGCCTTCGCCAAATTTGCCGCTTTCCTAATCCCCGCACTCAGCGAGAAAAACTACCTCCTCCAAATTGGATTTATCCAAATTAGCGCAGCCCAAATCGTTTCCATCGCCCTTATTGTACTGCTTACGTTGATCAATACAAAGGGAATTCAAAACGGAAAATGGATTCAGCTGATATTCACATTTACCAAAACAGCCGCCCTGGCAATCCTGGTGCTATTAGGCCTTTTTTACGGATTCAACAAATCCATCTGGGACGCCAACTGGGGCGATCAGGCCTTTCAATTCGGCCGCTGGACCCAAGAAGAGGGCGCTACCGTTTTTACGCCCGGCCCCACTGGCTGGAGTAGCCTCGCTATCGCACTCGCACTTGCTTCTGTGGGGAGTATATTTTCCATGGATGCCTGGAACAGCGTCACCTTCGTAGCCGGTGAAATGAAAAACCCACAGCGAAATATTGGTCTAAGCCTGATAATTGGAACCCTGACTGTCACCGTTATTTATATGTTGGCAAATGTCATGTACACAGCCACGCTTAGTGCCGACCAAATCGCATTCGCCAAGGATGACCGGGTGGGAATCGCCGCCGCCATCTCCTTCTTGGGAGAAGGCAGCGTGTTACTACTTGCCCTCATGTTAATGGTTTCGACCTTCGGCTGTAACAATGGACTCATACTATCCGGCGCAAGGGTATATTACACCATGGCTCAGGATAAACTATTTTTTAAAAAAGCAGCCGTTCTCAACCGACAACAAGTACCTGAGTTTGCCCTCTGGGCACAGTGTATCTGGGCCTGCGTCCTTTGCCTAACCGGAAAATACGGAGACTTACTTGATTATGTCATCTTCACTGTATTGCTCTTCTACATACTTACTATTGCGAGCATTTTCGTTTTGCGCAAACGACGTCCAGAGGCTAATCGACCTTACAAAGCGTTCGGCTATCCACTTCTGCCCGTCATTTACATCGCTTTGGCCTTGTTCATTTGTATCACCTTACTACTTTACAAACCACTGTACTCTTGGCCAGGATTGGGTATCGTTTTAATGGGAATACCGTTATACTATTGGATTTTGAATAAAAATCAGGAGTAACTCTTTTCTCAAAAAAATGAATCCCTACCCCAAGAATAGCCCATTACTGGTGATTAAGGATAGAAAATGATCGTCGAAAAGCGTTCACAAGGCTGTCCCAATGGTGCTATCCACCGAAACGACCTATATTTGCAACGAACAATTAAAGACATACTACCTTGTCAAAAGCAGCCTTATTTATTCTGGATGGCTGGGGATTAGGCCAAATTCCCACTGCAGATGCCATCGCACAAGCCAATACTCCTTTCGTGGATAGCTTGATGGCCAATTATCCAAACAGTACGCTCGTCACCCATAGTGAAGCGGTAGGACTTCCTGAAGGCCAAATGGGCAATTCGGAGGTAGGCCACCTAAATATCGGTGCAGGACGGGTGGTTTGGCAAGAACTTGCCCGCATTAACCGAGCTGTTCGAGAACGGGAACTGCACGCGCACCCCGTCTTACTCGACGCATTCGAATATGCACGTCAACATCAATCTGCCGTTCATTTTATCGGGCTCGTCTCCGATGGCGGTGTCCACTCCCACATTAACCACTTACTGGCGCTCTGTGATATGGCCACCGAGGCCGGCCTCCCACGCAGCTTCATTCATGCATTCACAGATGGAAGGGACTGCGACCCCAAAAGCGGTGCAGGGTTTATCCAGACACTGTTGGACCATATAAAAAACCAGCCCGTACAACTCGCCACAATCATTGGTCGCTACTATGCCATGGACCGGGATAAGCGCTGGGAGCGGGTTAAATTGGCTTATGATCTACTGGTACATGGCCTTGGAACTCCCATTGCCGACCCAGTAAAAGCCATCCGGGAAGCCTACGATGCCAATGTGACCGACGAATTCTTGCAGCCTATGGTTCTCCATCCCGAAGGACGGATTCAAGCGAATGATGTGGTCATCGCCTTTAACTTCCGAACCGATCGCTGCCGAGAAATCACCCAGGTGCTCACACAAGCAGACATGCCTGAACTTGGCATGGCCACCCTTCCACTCTACTACGTCACTATGACGCGTTACGACGAAACCTTCAAAAACGTGAAGGTCGTTTATGAAAAAGACGATGTGCGTATGACTATGGGAGAAGTACTCGAAAAAGCCGGTAAAACACAGGTGCGTATTGCAGAAACAGAAAAATACCCTCACGTAACGTTCTTCTTCTCGGGTGGACGCGAAGAACCGTTCCACGGCGAACGCAGACTGATGGTCCCCTCTCCAAAAGTAGCCACCTACGATCTTCAACCAGAAATGAGCGCTCTGGGTATCACGGAGGCCATAATTGATGATATTCAATCCAACGCGCCTGATTTCATTTGTCTCAACTTTGCGAACGCGGATATGGTGGGACACACTGGCGTCTTTGAAGCCGCCATTAAGGCAGCTGAAACGGTAGACCATTGCCTCTCCCAAATCATTCCGCTGGCACTTGAAAAAGGATATCAATGCCTCCTTATCGCAGATCATGGCAACTCCGATTTCTTGGTCAATGAAGATGGTAGCCCCAACACCGCTCATACCAAAAACCCCGTCCCCTGTATCTTGGTAACCGAACCAAAGAAGACAAGTCTCAAAAATGGCTCTCTAGCAGATGTCGCACCCACCCTGCTTAGCTTGATGGCTGTTCCAATCCCTCCAGAAATGACCGGACACTCTCTTTTGGAATAAAACAAAACGCTACCGGAGCTGCTGAAGTGGCTCCGGTAGCATTCATTTTTATTCCCCAAATAAACCTTTCTACGTTGGTACCCTAATAGCCCAATTTTATGGGCTTACTCCTGCTGATTCAATATAAAATGGTTATGAAAAAAGCTACACTCCTCCTGATTCTAGGCCTCGCCTGCCAACTCGGCCAGCTCCTTGCACAAAACGACGAATGGCATATTGTGGCCGACCAAATTGACCCCAACCGGTACTTTGGAGTTACCGTAGCCAATGGGATGATTGGCCTCGTCTCCTCGCCCGAGCCTATGAAGGTCAAAGAGGTAGTCCTCAATGGCGCCTATGATAATTACCTCCGAGGCCGCGTCAGCAATATCCTGAAAGGATTCAATTTTATCAACATGAACCTTGATGTTGATGGAAGAAGAATAGGCAGGAATGATATCAGCAACTACCAACAAACCCTCGATATGCGGAACGCAGAACTGGTGACTACCTATCAAGTAGGCGCCAAGCTCTCTGTTAAACACACCCTGCTTGCCCTCCGCCACCTTCCTTATTCCGCACTCAGCAAGGTCGAAATAACAGCATTGGAAGATGCCAAAATTACGCCAATGGCTGTCATTGAAGCCCCAGAAATGCTCCAGGACGTGCGTAATTACTACTCCGAAATCGACCGCCCACACGTGCTTATTCCTCTGCTTACCTCCGTAGGGAAAAGCCCCTCCGGCAAGCATACCGTGGCCGCCTCCACCAGCTTTATCTTTGAAGAAAAACACGGCAGTGAACCCAAGCTAATCCATGAAGACTGGGACTATAATATGCACCTCGCTAAGTTCCATAAACAACTTAAAGCAGGTGAAACCTATCGTTTTTCAGTAGTTGGAACGCTCATTTCTACCGCACATACGATTGACCCACACAATGAAGCGGAACGCCTGACAATCTTCGCTGCCCTCGAACGAACAGAGCGCCTGCTCAAACGCCACCGCGCTGCCTGGGACCAACTATGGTCGGCAGACATTCAAATAGAAGGCGACGTAGAAGCTGCCCGAGACGTTCATTCTGCTGTGTACCACCTGTATTCATTCGCCCGAGAAGGCACCGCCCTCAGCCTCTCCCCCATGGGCCTCAGTGGATTGGGATACAATGGACACGTTTTTTGGGATACCGAACTCTGGATGTATCCCCCACTGCTCCTTTTACAGCCGGGTATAGCCAAATCACTGCTGGAATTCCGATACCAATTACTCGAACAAGCTAAACAAAATGCCTTCTCCCATGGCTACAAAGGAGCTATGTACCCCTGGGAAAGTACCACCACCGGACAAGAAGAAACCCCAGTCTGGGCACTAACCGGTCCGTTCCAACACCATATCACCGGATGCATCGGATGGGCAGCTTGGCAATACTACCTGGTCACAAATGATAAAATGTGGCTCCAAGAACGTGGATGGCCCATCTTAAAAGAAGCGGCTGACTTCTGGGCCTCTCGCGTTGAACGCGATGGCCCCGGCCAATACAACATTAATAATGTCATCGGTGCCAATGAATGGCAAGAAAATATAGACAACAATGCATTCACCAATGGAATGGCAATTACGGTGCTCCAATATGCCACCCAAGCAGCCAAAACCTTGGGTATCGTCCCCGATCCCGACTGGATGCACGTCGCCCAAAATATCCCTATCCTTAAATTTCCCGACGGAACTACCCGCGAAAATGCTGCGTACAACGGCGAAATGATCAAACAAGCAGATGTCAACCTGCTCGCTTATCCGTTGCGCATTGTAACAGACCCTAAACAAGTAAAGAAAGACCTAGACTACTACCAACCACGTATGTCGCCCGAAGGCCCTGCTATGGGAAATGCCATCCTGGCAGTCTCCGCCGCTCGCGCAGGGGAGCCCGAACGAGCCTACCAACTATGGCTAAAAAGCTATAAACCCAATGAAAATCCTCCCTTTGGAGTACTCGCAGAATGCGCCGGAGGAACCAATCCCTACTTCGCCACTGGTGCAGGTGGCTTCCTACAAGCTACTATGATGGGCTTCGGTGGACTAGAGATTGGACCCGACGGCCTGGTACAACTACCCACCAAACTGCCCAAAAAGTGGAAGTCCATGACCCTAAAAGGGGTAGGAATGCCTAAAAGAACCTATACAGTACGATAGGTTTCTGCTTTTTTTAGCCTTTAACTCCTTTCAATTACCGGAATTCTGATATTGTATTACCTTTGGAATTCCTTTTGCGTTCAATATACTTAAAAATGATGCGGAAATTTTACTTCCTGGCAGTCCTGTTCTGCCTTCCTGCTTTTCTCTCTGCCCAATGCCTTTGGCAGCTGGATATGTTCGATTCTTTCGGCGATGGCTGGAATGGCGGAGAATTAACCATCACTAGCGGTCCTAACTCCCAAACATTTACCCTCGATAATATCAACGATGATGGTATCAGTAGTACGGTCTTCTTTGATGTGTACCCAGGACAACCGCTGGTCATTACTTGGCAGGCAGGATCCTTCCTTAATGAGGTGTCTTTTTCGATCTATAATGTGGACAATGAACAGGTATTGAGCCTCAATGCCCCAGCGTCCGGGGTTGTCTTTAACGGTACAGGTGAGTGCCCCGCTTGCGTAAAACCCGTCAACGTCTACAACGAAAATATTTACGATACCCGCGCTAAAATTCGCTGGACACCTGGAATTGGGACCTCCAATCCTGTTGGATGGTGGGTAATCTACGGTCCCGCTGGTTTTATCCCAGGCCCAGGCCAAGGAGATACGCTTTACGTAACCACTCCAAAAGCAACTATTACCGGCCTGACTCCTAAAACCAACTACGAATACTATGTCATCCAAGACTGCGATGGCAGTACCAGTAATCTAACAGGCCCCTTTGCGTTTGAAACCTACTGGACCAATGACGTAGCCGTAACAGAGGTACTCACTCCCATCGGAAGCTGTGACCTTGGCGTCGAAATCGTCCGCTTCGCTATGACCAACCTCGGAGCAAACCCTCAGACGCTTATTCCCTACCTATTCTATGTAAATGGCCAACCCGGCGGCGTTGTCCAACCAGAAGATGGCTACTATACCGGCGTCATCGGAAAGGATAGCACCGAAATTATCGAGTTCGAAACTACGTATGATTTTTCCGAACCCGGAGAGTACGAAATCATGGTCATCCTCCAAATGACCGGTGATGAAGATATGTCGAATGACACCCTACGCTATTACCTGAACAATGTACTCACCGCCCCCTACACGCAATCGTATGAAAACTGGGATGGCGGCTGGACCGTTGCAAATGACCCGACAGCCTTCGGTGAATCTTCTTGGGAATACGGAACCCCAGCAGGAGCTGTCATCAGCGCTGCCGGAGACGGACAAAAAGCCTGGGTTACCAACCTGGATGGACCTGTCAATGCCGGTGAAAGAGGCTATATAGTCTCTACCTGCTTCGACTTTTCCGACCTCAACACCAAACCGGCCCTCGAATTCCTGATTAATTATAACTGTACCCAGGGAAATAATGGCGCCTTTGTAGAGTCTTCCATCGATGATGGTGCCACCTGGCAACGCATCGGGTCAGCCACCACCGGCGTGAACTGGTACAACTCCACCGATCCCGGAACGGGCGCGAATACCGCTTGGGCAGGAAATTCAAATGGCTGGATTCCTACCCACCACCTCGTAGACGGCGTAGCAGGCCAATCCAATGTGCTCTTCCGCTTCGGTTTCGCAAGTGGCTTCTTCCCACTTGAAGAAGGGGTTGGTATCGACCAATTCAAGGTGTTTACCCCTCTCCAAAAGGATATGATGGCCGTTAATATCAATACCCTCGGCGAAGGAAATGACTGTGGCCTCGAAAATGATAAAGTGACGCTCCGCATCGCCAACGTAGGCGGCGGTCCTATCCCTTCCGGATATACCCTTTACTACTCCGTTAATAATGGAGCCCCCGTGCAGTTCACCGTTCCCAATAACCTGATGCTGCCCGACGAGAATTACGCCTACACCTTCGGCCCAACCTTCGATAGCCGAGACGCTATCTCCGTCATCAAATGCTGGGTCAGTACCCCCGGTGACTTAAATACCGTTAACGATACGGTAGTCTACACCATTAGCCACCTCCCACGCCCCATTCCCTTCCAGGAAGACTTCGAAGCTAGCGCTGGATTCCCACAAGGATGGTCCGTACCAGCAAATGCCACTGTAACGAATACACACAACAATATCTCTAATGTACTGGCATTTAACTTGTACTCTAGTTTCCCTTCCTGTATCTACGACCTGCCTCGCTACGGCGTTATTGGAGCCAATGACTCGTTGACCTTCGATTACAGAATTACCAACTGGTCTGCCGGAACAGTTGGAACGGTTCTTTCAAATGGCACCCAAATCGAGGTCAAAGTAAGTACTGACTGTGGACAAACCTTCCAGACAGTAGGCACCATCAACTCCCTTAACCATACTCCCACCGCCAACCTGCGTAACCGAACTATTTCACTCGAAGCCTTCGCAGGCCAAAGTATCACCATCCGCTTCGAAGCAACCTGGGGTGCCGGCGATTTCTGGTTTGACCTCGATAATGTGGGAATCATCGCTTGCCCTGCTAGCATGAACCTCACAGCCACCGTTACTCCTGAAATACCCGGACAAAGTGCAGGAAGTGCTACCGTTCAAGTCGGAATCGGTAACCCTCCATACACCTACAACTGGAGCAATGGAGCAACTACCGCTTCTATCAGCGACTTAATAGGTGGAAGCTATACCGTGACCGTAAATGATGCCAACGGATGCTCCGACACCTTAACTGTCTTTATTCAGGTGTCAAACGCTACTGAATTGCCAGGTATGCAACTACTGTCTATCCGCCCTAACCCAACCACTGGGCTCCTGCTCGTAGATATTCAGTTTGAGCAACCCCTACTAGTCCAATCCGAATTGGTTAACCTACTAGGCCAAGCCGTCTGGAAAACAGAACAAGCTCCTACACAGGCTATCCATGAGTGGATCGACTTGTCTGTACAACCTTCTGGTATCTACCTGCTAAGAATTGTAGCAAATGGAGCCGTACTAACGAAAAAAGTAGTACTCCAAAAGTAATATTCACCTATCCAGCACCCAAAATGGCCTTGACCGCTCTAGTAGTCAAGGCCATTTTGTTTGTAGTCGGCCTATCAACGCAACAAAAAGTTCCCAACCGCACAATCCAAACACCGCCGCTCCTGACAATACTCCTGCCGAAGTTGTATCAACGCCTGCGAATCATAGGCATTCCGAGCCATTACTCCATAAGCCCTCCATTCTTCCATTAACTGGTTAGACTCAGGCCCCAACTCCTCTAACCATGCTAATGCCCGGTTCTGAAGCACAAGCTCCTGCCGACTCTTCCCGTAATGAAAAACAATTGGAATAAGGGTATTTATTATCAATTGTATCGAAAATGTACGGCCCATCACTTTTCGCTGCTCAATGGATGGTACGTCAAACCTGTAATGGCTATCCCAATAAGTAGCGGTATCCGCCGCCAATAACGCCTCCACATCAGCAACCGAGCGGCAACCCAGTACCTGCGAAAACAAATGCGTAGACCGTTGCATTAAGGCCGCAAACTGTGCAATTCGAATGGTCGGGAAATTGGCAGGCCGTAACCTTAAAAATTTCCACTGGCTTAACTCCATCGGAACCAATTGATACTTGTGCCGCAAGTACCGGTATTCCTTGGCCAATTGATTGGGATACTCCTCTTGATACTCTTTCTCCAAAAAACCAGCTTGACCAAAATATAGAGCCTCTATCTGAAACGTATTCTCCTTGTGCCGTTGCACAATATGTAAAGAAAGGGAGCGCGCCAATTGCTCAAAAGGATCCATATTTATCTTTAATCCAAAGGAACGCGCTAATAAATAATAAAAGGTCTCCTCCCACGAATCTTTGGTGTACTCCAACAATCGCTCAATCTGAACTGTCTTGCGCTCCAATCGCTCTACCATTAACCGATCTAACCACCCCAGCCGAACAACTAAAGGCACTTCGTGAAAAGAATGCCCACAAGGCAACCAATCCTCTTCCCACATTAACCGCTCATACTCCTCCAGTAAGACCATACTCACCCGCTTGCACAATTCCAAACAGGGAATCGGCCGCCCATCAGGCTGTAGCACTAGCGTATCCTCCACCCAAACAACATGTAAAATCACCCCTGCATACGCCGGATCTCGTTGATGCTGATGCAAATACCAGTCCGAAGCAGCAAGATGCATCTCTACATTGCCCGCCCACTCCGTTCCATCAATCCGAAGACGCGCATTGAAAAAATCAGGCCCTGAATGCTTATTGTACTCCCCTGGGTGAATTACTTCAACAGACTGACCCTGGGTTGTCTGTAAATCACGCTGGTCAAAACGACGCGTACGCCACAAGAAGTGGATAAACTCTTCTTTCATAACGGTAGGAATTAAATTACGGTATCAAAAAAATAGAGAGTCGATAGCTAACTCCCAAGCCCCAAAAGTAGAAGAAAGAAACCTTCTACCACCATCATTCACGCCCTATTAACAAGTACTTAAATCAACTCCAGCTGGGCAAAAATTACCCTCAACTCCACCGCATCCGCAGCTAAAAAATCAGCACCCCTCGCCAGCAACTCCTGATCATGCCCTTCCGTAATATGAGAAGCACCTAAAAAACCAACTACCTGAAGTCCCGCCGCCTTGGCAGCCTCAATGCCCGTCGGGCTATCCTCCACTACCAAGGCCTGCCGCGCATCCAACCCCACACTCCGCAATGCATGTAAATACACATCAGGATAAGGCTTGGGGCGATCAACCTGCTTAGCCGAAAATATCTGGCCCTCAAAATCATGCAACAACCCCACTTTCCCCAAGCAGCGCTCTACATGGGCTACACTCCCATTAGAAACCATACTTTTAGCCCCTCTTACCTCCCGAAACAAGGTATCCATCCCCTTAATTGGCTTCAACTCCTGCTCAAATAAGGCAATATGCTCCTGCTGTAACTGTAAATGAAAATCCTCCGGGATAAAAAGACCATGCTCCCGCTCTAATATCGCAAAAATATCTCGCTCCAACAGCCCCGGAAAACGTTGTGCATACACCCGCTCGTCCATCTCTACTCCCATATTGGCAAGATGACGCAACATGTTGCGAACGGCCAAAATCTCCGAATCAACAATGGTCCCGTCGTTGTCAAAAAAAACGTGAATAGGCCGCATCCTAAAGCTGAACTAAATTGATGGAATAATAAAGCGAAATACTGCGCAACAACAACCGCTCATTACATAACGCTGGATTACTACACCGACGCTTATATAAATTATCTAAATCCCGCATCCCTATATTAAACCGAGCACCTAATTTGGCACCCATATCCTTCTTCTTCGGCTTCAACTGATAGTGAACCCCCGCTAAAATACCCAAATCATTTTTGTTCAAATCCTTATTTGTATTGAACAACTTATCACTCGGCCGAGGAATGGTAGTCCCATTAAGCCTACTGGAAATGAGACGGCTGTAATAAGGTCCCACTAACAAGGTTAACCGCCCGTCTCTTTTCAACGTAAACTCCGGATAAAGCGCCGCTGTAAACCAGTTCGTCAAATACGTGCCGTCGCGCACATACTCTGTAGTATCTGAAAAAAAACGAGAATTTACCCCAAAATACCTGCCGGCTAACCCGATCTCCGTGTTGATATTTAAAAAACCACCACTACCCTTGAATAAAATACCTAGCCCAAGCTCCCAACCAGGTAGTACACCAAAGTCTGGACCACTTAACATGTTATTAAATGCCCGCTCCGTCGCAATCGTAGAAATATTCGTACCCGCCCGAACCCGAAACTCCGCACCCGCCGCTTTAAACTCCCGCTCAAACACATACTCCCGAGTAATAGTGCGGCCATTTTTCTTCCCCTCGGTCGTTACCTGTATCTCTCGGTTCCCCAACATCAAATAGCGAATTTTTTGGGGATCATCATGCGCCGGATTCTCAAATAAAAATTCGTCCGAATACGCCTCCGTTAATCGAAAATCAACCGCTTTATTGTTATTCTGCCCACGGACAACCGCTGAGTAAACCACATTCGTATCCCGAATAGTGAGTCGCATGGTCTCCAACAATACCGTATCCCCATTCTCCGGCTTAATACGCAACGACCTACCCGTCATCGTACTATCATCCTCTATTTGCCAAATCTCTAGGCGATCCCCGCGATCTGTAGGCATGAACCATACCCCTCGCAATACCCGCAAATCCTTAAATGCAATCCGTGGGTCAAAATCTTGTGCTCCCAACCAACCTGCAGAAAGCAAAAAAACACTCAATACAACAGCTATTCGAATCATGCTATTCGTTCATTTTTTTGCAAAAAAACAACTATTTTCTGGTTTATAACGACTCAATCTGCTGTTTATACATTTCCGCCTGTGCTAAAATGGCCTTTTGCTCTTTTTCTGCCATTTTATCCCACACTTTATACATCATTCCTATCCTGGGATTTCTCTCTAATAAGGACCGACTCCGATGGTAAAAATCCCAATAAAGACTATTAAAAGGACAAGAACCCTTCCCATATTTTAAGTCCCTCTTATACGTGCAATTTTCACAATAATCTCCCATCTTATGAATGTAATTAGCACTGCTCACATAAGGCTTCGTACCAACTATCCCTCCATCCGCAAACTGGGACATCCCTCGGGTATTCGTTATCTCTACCCACTCCACCGCATCCATATAAATACCCAAATACCACTCATCCACCTGATCTGGATCCGCCCCCAATAACAACGCAAAATTGCCCGTTACCATGAGGCGCTGTATGTGGTGCGCATAAGCATGCTCCAAACTCTGCTTTATAGAATGCTGTAAACAGTTCATTTGGGTCTTTCCCGTCCAATACCAAGACGGCAGGGGGGCTTTATGCCCAAAAAAATTCAACCCCGCATATTCCGGCATCCTTGCCCAATAAACACCCCGCATGTACTCCCGCCATCCCACAATCTGCCGAACGAATCCCTCTACCCCCGCAAAATCAACCTGCTCCGCATTCGCCGCCCAATACGAAACACAAGCCTCCACAACCTCCATCGGGTGCAAGAGCTTAGTATTTAAGCAAAATGACAATCTCGAATGAAACAATAGCCAGTCGCGCTGGGTCATCGCATCCTGATACATGCCAAAAGCAGCCAAACGATACTGAATAAAATGCTCCAAGGTCTTTAACGCTTCCGCACGGGTCAACGGCCAATCAAATCGCTCCGAATCCAGCTGCCCAATGGTTTGAACCTGCATCCGGTCAAGTAAGACTATAATTTCCTCCACCTTCCTGATAAACCGAGGAATAGGAGGTAAAACAACCGATTTAGGCATTTTTTTTCGATTCTCAGCATCGTAGTTCCAACGCCCTGTCAATGGGGTGACCCCGTCTGGCTCCATCAAAATTTGATGCCGCCTCCGCATCTCCCGATAAAAGGTCTCCATCAAGTACCCCTTTTTCCCCCTAAACAAATCAGCTAACGTATTCCGGGTAGTCAAAAAATGCTCTGAACTTACCATAGAAGAAGTAACCGAAAACCCTAAACAAAACCCACGCAACGCTTGGTCCAATCGCCACTCATCCGGCTCTTGGTATTGAAACAACGTAACCCCATAGCGCTCAATCAAGGCCTCACAATTTAATACAATCGATTGCCTGTTACCCGGATCGTCTAATCGAAGGTAATGGACCCGGTGCCCCTGTGCCTGCAACTGCTCGGAAAAAGCCCGCATCGCCAGAAAAAAACCAACCACCTTCTGAAGATGATGCCGAACGTATCCCGTTTCCGATAATACCTCCATTAGTACGTAAATAACCTCGTCATCTCGTTCCTTAAACCAACTGTGCCGGTGATTCAACTGGTCACCTAAAATAAGTCGAAGTGTTGCCATCTATCCTAAACAAGTACCCTGTACTTCGGTTCAGCCCTCCAAGAACGTTCCCTGTCCAATTTCATACCTTTCCCCCCACCTCCTATCTATAGTGCCTATTTATTATCTTTGACCAATGATTACAAAGGATATTCGACAGTCACCCACCCTCCCAGGCCAATTCTACCACGATGCCGCGCTCTTCGAACAATGTAAGGAATCTGTTTTTGCCCGTTCTTGGCAACTCATCACCGGTGCAGAAACAGTAGCTCGGAGACCAGGTGACGCCCTACCCTTCAAATACATGGAGGGCTTGATCGATGAACCGCTCCTGTTCCTAGCGGATGACCTCGGACACCTCCGATGTATGTCCAATGTATGCACCCATCGTGGAAAAATCCTCGTAGAACACCCTGGCCAATTAGATCGATCACAAATCATCTGTGGATACCACGGGCGGCGCTTTGGACTAGATGGCTCCTTCAAGTCCATGCCCGAAATGGAAACGGCCCTGCACTTCCCCTGCGCAGAGGACCACCTCCCCCAGCTCCCACTAAAAAGCTGGCGCCAATTCCAATTTACCTCTCTCCTGCCCGCCTTTCCATTTGAAGATTGGATGGCTGAAATGGAACAAAAAGTAGGCTTTTTACCTATAGAAACATACCGATTTGCACCAGAACGCTCCCGCGACTACTTAGTAAAAGCACATTGGGCCCTCTATTGCGATAACTACCTCGAAGGATTCCATATCCCCTTCGTTCATAAAGGACTTGCCTCCACCCTCGACTGGTCCAACTACCGAACCGAGTGCTTCCGGTGGAGCAATTGCCAGGTAGGAATTAGCCGCGGAGGGGAGCATTGTTTCCAGTTACCTCCCAACCACGAAGATGCCGGACAAGAAATAGCCGCCTACTACTTTTGGCTCTTCCCAAATATCATGTTCAATTTCTATCCTTGGGGACTTTCATTGAATATCGTTCGACCCCTTACCAAAGACTTGACTCGAGTCAGCTTTAGGTCCTATATCTGGGACGAAGAAAAATTGGGGCAAGGAGCAGGAGGGGATGTGGATCTAGTAGAACGAGAAGATGAAGCCGTTGTAGAACAAGTACACCTCGGAACCCGATCACGGTTTTATAAATCTGGCCGGTTTTCTCCCAGCAGAGAGACGGGCGTGCACCATTTTCATTGGCTCCTCCAGGAATTACTCTCCCAAAAACAGACAGGCAGCCCTACCTAAGTGGGACTGCCTGCCTAAAGGAAAATCACATCAGTCAATTAGTTTCCAGAAGGCGTAAACCCACTGTTCACCTTGCCTTTGTTGCTCTTTTTGTCCAAAGGACTAGAGTCGGCCTTGCCTGGTGAAGTTTTTTTGGGCTGTGTCCCAGCCTCCGATGGGCGGTCTTTGGGTGTCACTTTTTTCATCTCCTTTTGCTGTTTTCCACCTTTCCCAGCTCCATTTTTAGCGCCCTTACCAGCACCATTTGACTTAGCTTTTTTGTTTTGAGCCGCTTTTCTAATAGCTTCATTGCCATTGCCTGGCTTACCGGCTGTTTTGTCATCAGCTACCTTCAAGCCAGCAGGCTGCTCTACTTTTGCAGGCTTTGTTTGGACAGGGGGAGCTACTACCTCCGACTGCGCCGAGGCGGTACCAACTGCAGCTGCAGCAAATAGAATGGAGAAAAAAATCTGTTTTTTCATCGCGTTATAGATTGTTTTAATAGTTTACAATTAAACCGTTGCCCCAATACCCATTCGGTATTGAACACACAATAC